>Ga0114994_10003018_pt1 | contig 12324 bp, 13 predicted proteins | sample ArcticOcean_MG_C_9_FD_87043 | JGI IMG/M metagenome (GOLD analysis project Ga0114994, IMG submission 87043) | Marine microbial communities from western Arctic Ocean - ArcticOcean_MG_CB2_152 | ecosystem: Environmental > Aquatic > Marine > Oceanic | place: Arctic Ocean: Canada Basin | collected... | reverse complement strand
GAAAAATTTAACTGTAAAAAATTATTTTTAATAAAAAACTTGAAATAATGGAGGAATAAAAAGTGAATAAATCAACAAATGATAAAATCAATAAAGCATTTTTTAATATGAGAATATATTTAGTGATTTTTCTTTCGATTATTATTCCAGTATCTGGACAAGAACTGAGCAATCAGAAGAAAAAAGAAATTTTTGAAGTAGATAGGCTAAGCTCAAAAGGACCGAACGCAGCACCAGATAGAAGGAAAGATGAAGGTAAAGGACCTTACAAAAGGTTAGTCATTCGAGGTGGGACCGTAATTGATGGTACCGGTGGTCCACCGCGGGGTCCGATTGATATTGTTATTGAAAATAATAAGATTGTCAAGGTACAAGATGTAGGCTATCCAGGTATTCCCATTGACGAATCAAAACGGCCGAAGAAAGGAGATTATGAAATCAATGCTACGGGGATGTATATATTGCCTGGTTTTGTAGACCTTCATATTCATACTGGAAACCAGTTTAAAGCTCCTGATGCAGAGTATACTTATAAATTGTGGATGGCCCATGGCATTACCACTGTAAGAGGGGTTGCTCTTGGACCAACAGAATGGGCACTTAATGAAAAGGAAAGAAGCGCAAAGAATGAAATTGTTGCACCACGGATCTATGTTTATGATCGACCTGGGAATGGAGCAGACTGGAAAGGCGGACCAATTAATGATCCTGAAACGGCCAAGAAATGGGTGAGGTATGCAAAGAAAAAAGGAGTTTATGGATTAAAGCTGACATCTCCTAGACCTAAAATTATGAAAGCGCTTTTAGATGAGGCTAATGCAAACAAAATGGGTTCCGTAGCCCATCTTGAACAGAAAGGGGTTGCTGAAATGAATTTGATTGACGCCGCCCGCTTAGGCCTGAAAAACCAGACTCACTTTTATGGTCTTTTTGAAGCATTGTATAAAAATAATGATGTACAACCTTGGCCTTACGATATGAATTATAATAATGAACAGCATCGTTTTGGTCAAGTAGCCAGACAGTGGAATTTAATTCACGAAAGAGGTTCTCCTGAATGGAAAGCTCTTATTAAAGAATTACTGGAATATAATTTCATTATTGATCCAACCATGACGGCATATGTTGCTACTCGTGACGTGATGCGCGCTCAAACTGCCGTATGGCATGAAAAATATACTCTGCCGTCACTTTGGAATTATTATATACCAAGTAGATATAACCATGGGGCTTATTATTTTGATTGGACCACGGCAGATGAAGTAGCTTGGAAAAACTTTTACCGTGTATGGATGTCTTTTTTAAATGATTATAAAAATGCGGGTGGAAGAGTGACAGTGAGTTCAGACGCAGGATACACTTATAACCTATTTGGGTTTTCCACTGTAGAAGAAATGGAACTTTTACAAGAAGCAGGTTTTCACCCACTTGAGGTTTTCAGAGGTGCTACAAAGCATGGTGCGGAAGCAATCTTTGAGCCAAAAGGAGAAGATATAAAATTTGGTGTTATTCGACCGGGTCTTCTAGCAGATTTGGCAATTGTTGGTGAGAACCCTGTTGAAAACCTCAAGGTTCTTTATGGAACCGGTGCCGTTCGCTTAAACACTCAAACAGCTGAGGCAGAGCTAGTTGGAGGGGTACTCTATACGATTAAAGATGGAATCATTTATGATGCGAAAAAGTTATTAAAAGATGTAGAAATGATGGTAAAAGAACAAAAAAAAGAAAGAGGCCAATTGAAAAAAATGGATTGGAAAGAATAATCTTCGTAAAAACTAGGAAGATGATACTGCTTAAGCAATTTATTGCTTTATAAAACTAAAACTACATCTTAATTCTTTAAAAAAGCCTCACCTAAGCGTGGGGCTTTTTTATTAATGGGATGATTGGTATGTTTGTTAATGAAATGGTTTATAAAATGTATGAAAGACTATACGCTTTTTAAAGGTAGGGCTAGTAGAACCGAGTTTTGGTATTTCATTTTATATTGGGTAATATTTTATATTTTTATAATTGCCATTGATAGAGTTTTAGGGTTCAATTTTATTAATTTTAAAATATTACCTTTATCTGAATACATACCATTAGCAAATATTTATGAAGAAGTTGGACTACTAACTATAATATACAGACCTTTGACTCTTCTTCCATCTTTAGCAGTAATATCAAGAAGATTACATGATACAAATAGAAGTGGCTGGTGGAGTTTAATGTGTATTACGCCTTTAATTATTATTCTTATTATTTTTCTTTGCAAAAAAAGTGATCAAAATGAGAATAAATTCGGACAAACTCCTCGTCTTTAGAAAAGTTTTTTGTTTTAAAAATATTTAAGCTAGAGTTGAATAATACCGTCGCTCTTTAGGGGGCTACTTAGGCTAAATTAACGTATCATAATTATTATTTTTATTAACAATAAGTAGAGTAGAACACATGAATATAGCAATTTGGATTTTTCAAGGAATATTAGCATTTACTATGTTAGCTACTGGATTTTTAAAATTAGCATCTAATAAAGAGCAATTTAAAGCTTCAGGAAAAGGAAATTTGGATTGGGTTGATAGCTTAACTCTTACTCAATTAAAATTAATAGGAGTTGTTGAGACTTTAATTGGTGTTGGCTTAATACTTCCTCAATTACTAGGGCTACAGCTTTGGTTGACTCCCGTTGCAGCAATCGGCGCAATTATCACAATGATTGGAGCTTTTGTATTGCATATTAAAAGAGGGGACGATTTTAAATCAATCGCTACAAATTTTTCAATTATGGGAGTAGCATCTATTGTTCTTTATGGAAGAATTGATTTTCTTGGTTAAGAAATTCAATTAAAAAGTTTAATAGAGTAATAAAGAAAAAGAAATTGAAAAAACTATATCTACTATTAATATTCTATCCAATTTTTGTTTTTGGGCAAGGACAAAACTCCCTTTTAGAAGAAGCCTTTCTCAAAAATAGTTCTTTAAAAAGATTCTTGGCAGTATCTGATGGGCCATATATTTTTATTGAAAAAAATAAACTTATTGAAAAACAAATAGTTAACGGTATGGTTTTTACAAAGACTATAAAAACAGGTTCATTCGAACGAACGTACATACCTGAAAAGGCAACTTTTAATAATATAAAGAAAATAGCTGCATTAAGTGATATCCATGGGCAATATGATTTAGTAATCAAATTATTTAAAAATAACAAAATAATTGATGATAATCTAAACTGGAGTTTTGGTAAGGGTCATTTAGTAATTACTGGTGATATATTTGATAGAGGTGATAAAGTCAATGAAGTGCTTTGGTTCATATATAAACTTGAATCTCAAGCTAAAAATAAAGGTGGCCGTGTGCATTATCTTTTAGGTAATCATGAGTACATGATTCTCTATAATGACTTAAGGTATATTCACGAAAAATATAAAGCTGCTTCTATATTATTGAATTTGGAGCATCATGAATTATATAGTGATAAAACGATTATTGGAAAATGGTTACGATCCAAGTCCACTATTATTAAAATAAATAATAATATTTTTACTCACGGTGGTATTTCTGAAGATTTTATTTCTTACGGAGATTTTAATATTGAAAAAATAAATGATACAATGCGCAAGTCTATACCTCAACTCAAAAAACTTAGAGAGAGTAGAAATGAAGTAAAGTCAGATAGTATTTTTTATAATGTGTTTTATGGTAATAAAAGTTTGATATGGTATCGTGATTATTTCAAGGAAAATTTTACAGATACTGATATTTCCAAAATATTAAAGTTGGTGGATGCAGATCATATTGTGGTTGGTCATACTACACAAGAAAAAGTTGTCAGTTTATTTAATAATAAAATTTTAGGGGTAGACTCGGGTCTTAAAAATGGAGAATATGGTGAAGTCTTAATTATAGAGGATAAAAGGTTTTTTCGTGGAACTTTAAACGGCAAATTAATTGAATTAGTTTCAGACTGAATTATTTAAGAATTACTAATCTCCAAATCTAAATATCTTAGAAAAAATATGATTATTTAAAACCCTTAAATTTTTAGGGTTTTTTTGTTTTACAAATAATTTCTATGATATAGAATTTCATTAAATATTAAGTATAAAAATACTATAAAATAAATTTAAGTTATTATTCAAATTTAATCTGATTAATAAAGGGAATATCAAAATGGCCACTTTGATTTTACGAGATACATATCGCCTACTTGAAGAAGAAATGAAATCTATCGATAAATTAAAAAGAGAGACTTCATTGAAAATTAGAGATGCAGCTAGTCATGGAGATCTCAAGGAAAATGCAGAATACCACGCTGCCAGAGAAGAACAGAGCTTAATCGTATATAAAAAACAATTAATGCAGTCTTTAGCACCGTTTAGGTTCATTGAGAGTCATGAAATTGATACAGATGAGGTAGGGTTTGGAAATAAGGTCGTAATACAAGAAGAAGGCAAAGATGAAGCAGAAGACTATTACTTATTAGGACCTGTTGAATTTGAGCTAGATCTTTTCCCTACAATTGTAACTTACCATGCACCGTTTGGTCAAGCTATGATTGGTAAAGAAGTTGATGATTTTTTTACGATTGAAATCGAAGGTAAAGATATAAAATTCACGATTATTGCAATTGAAAAAATTCCTTAGAACAATCATAAATGCTCACAAAAGATTATTTACTCTATTTAATATTACTTACACTCAATTTGAAAGTGCTCTAACTATGAAAAAAATATTAATTTTATTTTTCTTACTAATTGCTTATTCATGCAATAATGAGAATGATCAAGAAAAAAATGAGACTAACGACTTAGGTGATTTTAATGCATATATAGATGCCAAAAATTTGAGACTCTTTGCAAAAGAAGGTGTTAATGATTTATTTTTAGAAAATGTTGGTAAAGCATATGAAGCAATGTTTGAAGATAACATTTTAATCGATGAATCAATGCGCTCACACTATTTATCAATTTCTAAAAGTAAATATGTATATCAAAGAGTAGGCCTTTTTGCAGAAGATAATCCTAATTTTGACCCTGGAACGCCTCCTAGTCCTTTTGATGACAATGCAACTGATTATATTTGGGAGATTAAAGAGAAAGGTGAAGAACAAATAGGTGAAGTGATAGAGCATCTTTTGCATACTGTAACAAATGTAATATACTATCTAGCATATTCTAATGAATGGAATTATGATGATACTTCTTCATTGTTGAATAAAGCAATGCAAGAATCTATTGACAAAGGTATCTATGATATTTCTAGTTATGACGAAATAAAAAATGACAAAGAAATTTATAATAAAATATTAACACAAGAATATGCATATTGGCTAATTCTAGCCGAATGGAATTACTTTATTATTGCGGGTAAGAAGATGGAGGGAATATCTGGAAATGAAGAATTTACTATTGGAACCTCTTTGGAAATTGCATCTCAACTCCCTTTAGGGCATAAACTTTATAAGGAATATATTGAAAAAATATTAAGCATACCTGACCCAGGTACTATAAAGTTATTATTCCCAAATTAATATTGATAAAGTTATTTAAATATATTTTTTCAATATTCTTTATACTAACTATAAAGGCACAACAAACATCGACAATTAGTGGATTTGTGAGAGATAATGCATCCGGAGAACCACTTTCTTATGTAAATATTTTTGTAGTTATTGAAGGTTCTTATAAAGGTTCAGCAACTAACCAAGATGGTTACTATGTTATTTCAGATTTGGTTCCTGGAGAATACATTGTCAATGCTTCCATTATTGGTTATAAAATGATTAGTAACAATGTTACTCTACTTAGAGAAGGGAGTAAATATAATAACTTCCTCCTAGGTAGTGAAACTACAGCAGGGTACTCAGTTGGTATTCAAGGTGCATTAGGTGTTTTTGGTTCTATTGCATCAACAATGACAACAGTTTTAATTAAATAAAATTGGTTAATTTTTAGAACAATGAAAAAAAATAAAGATAATTTTAGTCTTGAAGATATTAATCGTATTATTGAAATGGCTTGGGAAGATCGTACCCATTTTGAAGCTATTGAAAAGCAATTTGGAATTAATCAAGACGGTGTAATCAAAATTATGAGAGCAAATCTCAAAAGAAGTTCATTTGAACTTTGGAGAAAACGAACAAAGGGAAGAAAAACTAAACATAAAGCTTTTTCCAGTAATGATTTAATAAGATTTAAATCAAAAGATCAAAAGTAACATCTTACAGGCTTTCTAAAGTCAATCTAAAGTCTTCGATAATATCATCAATATTTTCTATGCCTACTGAGCAACGTAACATATTCTCAGGTATACCTAAGAGAGCTCTTTCTTCAGCAGTATTTTCAACGTGACTAGTAGTCTTTGGAGGTCCTACAATAGTCTCCACTGAGCCTAAATGAGCTGCTGCATGCGCAAATGTTAATTTTGATATAAAGTTAGGGATTAAGTCTTTTTTCCCTTTTAAAGTAAAGCTAAGGACTCCACCAAAGCCTTTCATTTGAGTTAGTGCAATGTCATGGCCAAAGTTAGTCTCTAGTCCTGGATAGTAAACTTGATCAACCTTTGAGTGATTGTATAGCCATTTAGCTAGTTTTAAAGCATTGGAGTTATGCCTTTCCATCCTTAAACCAAGTGTTTTCATGCCACGTAATATCAGGTATGCTGCATTTGGTGCTAAGGTTGCACCATTAATTTCTCTAAAATGAAATATTCGATCAATATTATCTTTATTCCCACAAACAAGTCCTCCTAGCGCATCTGAATGTCCACATAAAAATTTAGTTGCACTATGAATGACTAGATCAGCACCTAAGCTTAATGGGTTTTGATTAATAGGGGTTGCCAAAGTATTGTCTACTACAACCAATGCATTAACTTTCTTAGCAACTTTAGATAACCATTTTATATTTTGAATTTTAAGTGTGGGGTTTGTTGGCGTCTCTAAATATAGTAATTGGCAGCTATCATTTATTTTTTCTTCAATTAATTTGTGATCAGTTGTATCACAAAGTTCTACTCTAATATTAAATTTAGGTAAGAATTCTAAAAATATTTTGCTAGTTCCACCGTAAGTATCTTTGCCGGCAACAACTGTGTCTCCAGGCTTGAGATTTGCAAATAAAATATTACTAATAGCGGCCATTCCACTAGAAAAGCTAGTTGCTGCTTCAGCACCCTCTAGTATTCGTATCTTTTCCTCAAGAACGGTTAATGTTGGGTTTGTATTTCTACCATAAATATGTCCAGGTTTCTCTCCTTTAGACACTTTTTCCCATTCATCAAGATTTTTATAAGCATATGCAACGCTATTAACAGTAGGAGTTTGAGTAGCACCTTCAGGAAATGATTCTGTTTCACCTCCCCAGACTGATTTAGTATCAGCTTTAATTTTTTTCCAAGTAATATGTTTAGTCATTTAATTATAATATTTGCCTTTATAAGGTTGCAAAAATATTACGAAATATTTTGTAATATTATGGTTAGAAAATCACTCATGATATAAACAATTAGAATAAGTGTTAAATAAATACCTATATATAGTTCCTTTTTTTACTTTTTTACTGCTTTGTAGTTGCGAAGAAAAAAATATTTCTTTAGAGCAAACCATTGAAGTTATTGAGCCTATTAATTTTTCAAATGCTACTAACTTGAATAAAAACAATCAAATTGAGATTGTCACTTGGAATATTAAAAGATTTCCACAAGATAATAAGGATACTGCCCTTTATGTAAGAAGTCTGCTAGAAACATGGAATGCAGATATTTATTTATTTCAAGAAATTATAAATAATAATTCTTTAAAAAATATGATTGATGAAATGGATGATTATTCTTACGTATTAAGTGATAAAGCTGATTTTGCAATTGTATACAAGAGTGAATACATTACATATAATTCAAAGAAAGAACTTTGGGATAATACTCCAAGTAGGAATGACGGTGATTCTAATTATAATAACAATGCACTTTATCAATTTGCAGGTCGACCGCCAATGGAAAATTTTTTAACATGGGAAAATAATTCTAAATCAATAGATCTATATCTTATAAATGTTCATTATAAATGTTGTGGTGATGATTTATATAATAATTTAGACCCCGTAGACGAAACAACTCGAAGACATCATGCAAGTTTACTATTAACAGATTATATAATAAATAATAGATTAACTGAGAATGTCATTATACTTGGAGACTTTAATAATGTAGGTGATCAAAATACTTCAAATCCAGCAATAAGTCCTTTTGTGGATAATATAAATTTTAATTATGGTAGTCATTTTAAAATGATGGACTTGAATATATTAACCGGTTCTGAAGAATTATATTCATGGCAAGGCTGGACAAGTTCGTACAACCCTGCTCATTTTGATCATATAATCATAACGAAGCCTTTATTTGCTTATGTTGATAGTTCGATCATTGGTGTTATTGATACTCCAATGGAGACTGGTTTATCATTAACTAGAGTTTCTAATACTATCTCTGACCATAAACCAGTATTCTTTTCTTTTACTATTAACTAGAAATCTATTTAGCTTTGGCATATCGTAATAAAGATAAAAAAGCTATCAGTGGGCGGGGGTGGATTCATAGACCATTATTCTACTAAATTTATATGAAAAAATACTTTTACTTAATTTTTATACTCTTTCTTTCTTGTAATAATTCTCAAGATTATGAATATATTGAAAAAGATGATTTATTCAGAAAAAGTATTAGCTCTGGCAACTTTATAAAACTATCCAGGGGGTATACGTATTATGAATATGATAATATTGAGAGTGAAGATTTAATTGTATTAATTCATGGTTTTTCTGTTCCAACTTATATTTGGGATGAAACGTATTATGAATCAATTAAGCGTGATTTTGGAGTACTAAGATTAGATTTGTATGGAAGAGGTTATTCCGATAATCCGAATACTATTTACAATGATCATCTTTATGCTAATCAAGTTGTTGAATTACTTGATAGCTTAGGAGTAACTCAAAAAGTAAATTTAGTGGGGCTTTCTAATGGAGGTAGGGTAGTCTCAAGAATTGCTTATGATTACCCGGAAATAATAAAAAAACTGATTTATGTTTCTCCCGCAGGTTTTCATAATACTAAGTTATCATCAGACACTAGTCCTGTAACAGCTTCTGATGTTGAAAATTTTATTAAGAATAATTATAAGACAATTTCAAAAGGTCAATTAGAGGATTTTAAAGTTCCATCGAATTTCAATGGTTGGGATAAAAGATATGATGAACTATTAGCTTATAAGGGCTTTGCCAGGGCACTTATTTCAACCACAAGAAATAATTATTCTCTAGATAAAATTAATCAAGCTATTGGCATGAGTGATTTACCTCAATATGCAATTTGGGGTGATAGTGATAATATTTTACCATTGAATAAAGTTAAGATAAAGATTTCAAGTATTATGCCTAAGCTAAAATTGTTTGTTATTAAGGACTCTGGTCATTTACCAAATAAAGAACAGTCTAATGCTTTTAATGATGTATTCTTTAATAAAGTTTTAAATGCTGATTATTAATGCTCAATAGATTTATATATATCTTTTTGATAACCCTATCATTTGTTGGAGCTCAAATAAATGGCAAGTCAATTGCCCTTCTAAACTTTAAAGGAGTTGGGCTAAATACTGCGGAGACTGTCGCTTTGACTAATGTTTTTAATGGAGCATTAACTAAAACGAAAGCTATTTCACTGCTTGATCGTAAAATTATAAAACAAACTTTTTCCGAGCAATCTATGGTACAAGTAGAATGCAATACATCAGAGTGTATATCTAAAGCAGGTGCTTCTTTAAGTGTTGATCTGATAATGACTGGAATAGTTCAGAAAAAGAATGATTTTTTTAGTTTAGAAGTAAATATATATGAAGTTTCTAATGCTATGAAACCAATGATTGTGACAAGCTTGGTTGATGGCAAAGTAGTAGTTCGTAAAAGATTAAAAGAATCTAAAATATCTCCACTTAAAACAAAAAAAATAAATTATTCTGGTAATACTGATGGTTTTATAAATACAATTGAAATAATGGCTTGGGAATTAATGGAACTAAAAGTACCAGATGAAAAAATTCAAAAACGATATGAAATATCCCAAGTAATAATTAATCAGAATTATGATCGAAATGCTACAATAATCCGTTCTGTTTTTGTACCTGGCTTAGGTCAAATGTATTCAGGTCAAAAAAAATGGGGATGGCTATGGCTAAGCACAGAAACATTGTTAAGCGCATTGGCCTATTCACAATACAGATCATATGCATCATCATTAGATAATTATAGAAAATTTCAGAATGAATATGGACTTTCAATTGACCCTCAAGCGATTGAACTATTTAGACTAAAAGCTCAAAAAAGTCGCAAAGAGATGATAAATTCAGACGGTCAAATGACAGCTACGCTTTATGCGCTTGGAGGAATTTGGATGGCTAACATATTTCATGCTTCAATAATAAGACCTAAAGGTGCGGATAAAATGAAGAAAAAAAATTCTGTTGATATCATTTATAATAATATCATGATGCAGCCTCAATTAAGTTTTAGTGTAAACTTAGATTAATATGAATCTTCAATTAATTATAAGAAGTCAAAAAATATATACTCTATTAATATTTTCTTGGTTATTTATTTTTCTTTTATCATGTAATATTCCAGAAGAGTCTTTTGAAAACCCATTAGATATAGAGACTAATGCGTCTAAAGGTATATATCCACCAGCGCTTATTTTTTCAACAGATAGTCTAGTCATAACTAGTGGAGAAAAAGTAAATATAGACCTCTATGGTCTTGAAATAGATAGTTTAGCTGGAGCACAAATTGAAATTGAATACTTTTCTTCAAGTATTTCTATCGATTCTGTTTCAATTGGTGATTTTTTTATTGGTGAATCCAATCCGATTTTTATCGTTGAAAAGGCAACTAATAAAATTATCATTTACATAACTTATCTTGGATATGATCAGATGGTCTCAGGGTCAGGTGTAATAGCATCAATTGCATTCAAATCATTAATTCCAGGATCGACATTGATTAAAGTAAGTACGAATAGTTTGCTTTTAGATAAATTTTCAAATGCAATTGATATTAAGGGCCTCGGTCAAGTAAAAATCAATGCAAGGTAGAACAAACATAATAAAATATTTTACTACAATAGCTTTTACGCTTTTTTTTGTCGAGCCAATATATTTACAAAACGTTGAAATTTATTATGACTCAGGCCAAAGTTTATCTGAAGTTGAGGAACAGGTTTCATTAATCAAAGCTCAATCACAAATAAATTTTTCAAATAAAAAAAATCTAAATAATAGTAATAGCTCAGGCGCGGAAAGAAATCAAAATAATCTTTCTGAAACTTTAGAAACTACTTTTAATAATAATAATGGTTACAGTGGTAACTACTTCCAGGTAGATGTACTAAAGTCTGGAGGTATAACTGTTTCATCCATGGCAGGCAATTTTGGCACAACAGGTGGAGCTGGTGTTTGGGTACGTGATGGCGCGATAGGTAATGCGCCGGGTACAGGTTGGACTCAAGTCGCTATTGCAACGATTTCAGGTACAAGTAAACAAAACTTTTCTACTAATTTTACTTTAGCGCAAGGCACTTACACAATGTTTTTTGCTAATACAGGTGGTGCAAATAATGTTTCTAGTCTTAATTATACGAATGGTACAGGCGTTGGTAATGTAGCTGCCCAAAACTCTGATCTGAAAATTTATGAAGGTTATGGTACTAGTGATATTTCACCAAATACTGGTAATTGGAGTGGTAATGGCTATGGCTTTTCTCCGCGAGTATGGAATGGTAGTATTACCTATGCAGCTGCAACTCCAACTATAGTCTCTTCATCTTTATCTTTAGATAATAATTATCTAGATATTACACTTAGTGAATCTATATACAATACCAATGGTGGAAGTGGGGCATTAGAAGTATCAGATTTTAATCTTACGTTTGCTCAAAACAATGGCAATGCTACAGCTGCCAGTATTAGTAGTATTAAGAAGAACGATAATGCCTCTGAGGGCAGCTCAACTTCATTATCAGGCGGTGAAACAATTATTAGGATATTCTTAAATATTTCTGGCACTCCAAGTGGAGTAGAAACAATCACAATAACACCTACTAATGGTTCAAGTATTTATAATGCTTCAGGACAGGCGATGGGCTCAAGTGAAAGTACGGGTGCAAAAACATTAAAAGACAAAGCACCGCCAACGATTACAGCTATCTCAATTGCTTCTGATAACAGTACAATTGCGGTAACCATGTCTGAAGCCGTTTATAATACCAATGGTGGTAGTGGCGGACTAGAAGCCT
>Ga0114994_10003017_pt1 | contig 12324 bp, 6 predicted proteins | sample ArcticOcean_MG_C_9_FD_87043 | JGI IMG/M metagenome (GOLD analysis project Ga0114994, IMG submission 87043) | Marine microbial communities from western Arctic Ocean - ArcticOcean_MG_CB2_152 | ecosystem: Environmental > Aquatic > Marine > Oceanic | place: Arctic Ocean: Canada Basin | collected... | reverse complement strand
TGGATAAGCATATCAATAGTTGGCATGATGATAGAATAATAAAATCACTTCTAATTTCATAGAAAAAGACCTGCTTTTGAAATAAAGATTAATTTTTATGCATATAGAGCTAAAAAGTAGGATCAATTATTCTGACTAACTCTAGAGCAGCTGCTTACTAATTCTTCACATTCATACATCAATGAACCCCACTTAATTCTTCACAGTCAGACCCCTTCACAGCCTAGCCAACATTTACTACACAGGAATCCTGAATGGGGATTTAGGTGTCCATATAGGTGTCTATCATTCCTGAATAGGTGTCCATATAGGTGTCTATAAGCCCTGTCCTGACCTGAAGCGCACCCTTGTGGCTATGTCAGAGCGAACTGGCCTGAGTATCAGTCAGGTTACTGATGAGGTCTTGTACACGGGCTTGATTGAGATGCAGGAGATGGATGAACTTGAGGAGTGAGGGGGATGTGGGGAGAGTCTGGGGACACCCATTGATACTTAAAGTAGTTAGTCGCATTGATGCCTAGATGCTTCATCTGATGGTGCCCCTAATTCTTCACATTCAGACCACTGACTTGTATTCTGTAAATCGAGCGGCAGCTTAAAATCAGCGTGCAGAGCAGAAAATGATTTATCTGCAGAAAAGTGTGCAAGTTCGGATGGAAGTAAAAGCAATGCTGAAAAATAAACGTAATGACCTTCGCAGATTCAGGCATGATTTACATATTCTGCAATTTGAATAGTTTTCCTGACAATGCAGACTGTTGAAATTGGTGAAAATCAGCTATAATATCGAAAAATTGTTTTAGCCATTCCATCCAGCAGCATTAGGATTTGCCAAAAAATGCTGCATCAATGATAAGTTCAAAAACTGTGTTTTTATAAATGAAACTGAAAATCCACTCTAGCGATGGATTTCAGACTTTTTACAAGAGAGTCTTATTGTAGTGTTGGGGATACTTATTTTGAAGGCATAAAAACCATCAGCAGAAGAGCAAACGGTTTTTAAGCTTCAAGCAGTGTATATTAATGGTGCCTAGGGCCGGACTCGAACCGGCACGGTGTTACCACCGAGGGATTTTAAGTCCCTTGCGTCTACCAGTTCCGCCACCCAGGCAGGGAAAAAAAAGGAACTGGAGGCGACGAGCGGATTTGAACCGCTGTACAAGGTTTTGCAGACCTCTGCCTAACCACTCGGCCACGTCGCCTCTGATCATCTAAAATAACCGAAAATAGGATGCAAACACAAGTTCAAAACGAGTCAGTTGAAAATGCAATTGAGAAGGCAAAACTTTACGGAATGCTCAAATATTTACCTGACGGGCAGCTAACACATGCTCCGTTTTCACTTAGTCCATATTCAATTTCTGTAGCAGACCTGCTGGAAATGACTGAATTAACGACATATTTCAGTGAATTAATGATTCGTGTTTCTCAGGACTGGGCATTTCTTGATCAGTATCTGGGTCCAATTTCCAAAACAGATCCTTTTTTAAAAATGTTACTGGACTTAAGAGAGCAGGAAGTTACACAGAGCAAACAACTACTTGTGCAGCGCAATGATTTTTTTTTAATTAAAGATGATTTTAGCAATGGAGGACAGGGCTCATCTTCAACCGGCGCAGTTCCTTCAGTTTCTGCACTGCGTCAGGTTGAACTTAATACAGTTTCAGCAAGTTTCCCTTTTTTAATAACTCAACTTGTGCGTTTGCACCAGAATTTATTTGAGCAAAATATACTGGAGCAGATTATTCCAAATAATCCGCTGGGACCTGTAGTTGATGCTTTCGCAAAAGCAGTTCAGGATTACGGATCAACTGATGCAGTAATGCTGATGGTTTCTCAACCTGCGGAGAGTAACCGTTTTGATCAACTTGGACTGGAACAGCTTTTGTGGGAGAAGTATAAAATTATGACTGTCCGTAAAACATTAACTGAAATATATGAGAACGGTAGTCTTCGTGAAGGGCACCTTATTTTGGCAGGAAAAAAAGTAGCTCTTACTTATTATCGTGCCGGTTACACACCGGATGATTTCCGTACCAGTGAAGCGTTGAAAGGGCGTCAACTTATAGAAGCGTCTTCGACAATTCAGGTGCCGGATTTGCCGATGCAGCTTGCCGGAATGAAAAAAATTCAACAAGTACTGACACATCAGGAAATGCTCTCAGCTTTTGCGTCTGAGGAAATTTCGAAACGTTTTTTAAACACTTTTGCCGCAATGCATACCCTTGATGAAATCATTGAGACTCCGGACGGAGCACTAAGTGCCTCTGAGTGGGCTTCCAGGAATCCTGAGAAATATGTGCTGAAACCTCAACGTGAAGGCGGAGGAAATAATTATTTCGGCAAGGACATTCCAATAAAAATGGCGGACATGCAGCCGGAAGAAAAAGATGCTTATGTTTTAATGGAGAAAATAGAGGCGGAAACTCATCCGGCAATTCTTGTGGTTAACGGTAATGCTGAAACACTGACTTCTGTGAGTGAGATCGGACGCTATGGAATTTGTTTTGCGGATAACGGTGGAGTGGAGAGCAACGAGGATGTGGGATACCTCGTACGTACCAAAGCAGAAAATGTTGATGAAGGCGGAGTCTGCGCCGGATTTGCCTGTTTGAATTCGTTGACAAAGGCTTAAAACGGAAGCTGGAAAGTTTTAAAACTTAATCCGGCTACCGTTACTTTTTTTAGGAAGACAATTCAATCGTGGCTAACAGGTCTATTTCATCGAGGACTTTTCCTGTTCCTATCGCAACACATGTAAGCGGATCATCTGCATGAAAAATTGGTAAGCCGACCTCAGCACGCAACAAGTCATCGAGTCCGGAAAGTAACGATCCTCCACCGGCTAAAACAATACCGCGGTCAACAATGTCCGCCGCCAGTTCAGGAGGAGTAGATTCAAGAGCATTCCGGATGGTTTTTACAATTTGTGCACAAACATCACTTAAAGCCTCCAGCACCTCTTCTTCACCCAGCACCAGTGTTTTGGGGATACCGGTTACAAGGTCACGTCCACGTACTTCATATGATTTTGGTTCTTCTTTAATAAAGGCAGTACCAATGTTGATTTTGATATCTTCAGCGGTTCTTTCACCAATCAGCAGATTATATTTTTGCTTGATGAACTCCGCAATACTTTCGTCCATTTTGTCACCACCGACCCGGGCGGAATCGCTGTAAACTATTCCTGCAAGCGAAATCACAGCAACTTCTGTAGTACCTCCACCGATATCGACAATCATACTTCCGCTGGCTTCTGTCACCGGCAAACCTGCACCAAGTGCCGCTGCCATTGGTTCCTCAATTAAAAAGACTTCACGCGCTCCGGCAGATTCTGCTGCTTCTTTGACTGCCCTTCGTTCAACTTGAGTAATTCCGGATGGAACGGCGACTATAATTCGCGGTTTAAAACGGAAAAAAGAAAATTTGCTTTGAGTCTGGCGGATGAAGTAACGCAGCATTTCCTGAGTTATATCAAAATCTGAAATAACTCCGTCCTTCATGGGTCTGATCGCCGTGATTGATCCTGGTGTACGTCCCAGCATTTGTTTGGCTTCCTCCCCAACGGCCAGTACCTGTATTCTTCCACGGTTGTCTTTTTGTACAGCCACAACGGATGGTTCTCGAATCACTATCCCGCGTTGCCGCGTATAAACAAGAGTATTCGCCGTCCCTAAGTCAATGGCAAGATCCTGGGTGAATATACTGGCAAATTTATTCATCATTTAGTTTTCCTAGTTTGATCATCTCACTGAATCAAGGCAATATCCGGTTATAACAGTTACTAAGGTATTTATTGAAGCACTGCTGGGTAGGGATCTGTGTAAGTTTAGCCTGTAGAAACAATTATTTTGATTTTGTGCGTTCTGGTAGAGTTATACAGAAGTAATGCCATAATTAAAATGTTCTACGTTTATTTTTTTAAAATTCTGTACTTTATGGCTAACCCTCTTAAGATATCATTTTTGCAACGCAGCAAAAATATTGGAGTTTAATTTTAATGTTTTGGCTCCAATTTCAAACTGCACATGCAAAGTGAAGTAGAAACAGCCGAAAAATTATTCAAAATACAGACTATTAATTCTAGTCAAGGAATGACCAGAAAACAAGAGGAAAAAGGTGTTTGACGCATTAATAAGTGTATTTCCGCATCACTGTAAAAATTTAACTAAAGTGGAAGCAACTTTCAACCAACTTTCAACCAACTCTCTTATCAGGTAGACCACCCGCAGACATCTTCACCGCGCAGAATTTCACTTCCGGAATTTTTCCAAAAGGATCAAGCACAGATGTTGTTATCAAATTGGCGGCGGATTCGTTATAACCGAATGCCATAAAAAGATTTCCTGGTTGTACACCGAGATCCTGACGCGCATATGTCGAAATTTTTCCGCGTCTTGATTCAATAGTTACTGCATCACCAGCCTCTACTCCGAGCTTTATTAGGTCATCTGGATGAACATGAACCGTCGGAAACGGTTCAATTGCATTCAGGACTGTAGCCCTGCGAGTCATGCTACCTGTGTGCCAGTGTTCGAGTTGACGTGAGGTGATGAAGACAAATGGAAATTCTTGATCCGGCATTTCATCAGCATGTGTATATTTTGCGGGTACAAAACGTGCTTTTTTGCTTTCGGTGGGAAAGCCGTTTTGAAAAATAATCGGCTCACCGGGATCACCTTCTTTGGTACAGGGATAGGTTACGGAATGTTCTTTTTGTAAACGCTCCCAAGTGATTCCCGCCATGCTCGGTGTGGCTTTACGTACTTCAGAAAAAATCTGTTCCGGACTTTCATAATTCCAGTCCAGACCAAGACGTCGGCCAACTTCCTGAATAATCCACCAGTCCTGACGTGCGTCTCCCGGAGGATCTATGGCCTGTCGTCCGAGTTGTACCTGACGATTTGAATTGGTAAAAGTTCCGGTCTTTTCCGGAAATGCAGACGCAGGCAAAATCACATCCGCAAAACCCGCGGTTTCGGTGAGGAAAATATCCTGTACCACTAAATGATCCAGCATTGCTAAAGCACTACGGGCGTGGTTCAGATTTGGATCCGACATCGCTGGATTTTCACCCTGAACGTACATGCCTTTTACACCGCCTGAATGCACGGCATCAATGATTTCCACCACAGTTAATCCTATTTTGGGATTAAGTGAAGTACCCCAAAAATTCTCAAACCAATTTTTTATTTCCGGATCAACGACGGATTTGTAATCAGGAAAGAACATTGGAATCAGTCCCATATCGGAAGTACCCTGAACATTATTTTGTCCACGTAGTGGATGCAATCCGGTTCCGGGACGTCCGATTTGACCTGTCATCAGCGACAAGGCTATCAAACAGCGTGAATTGTCTGTCCCGTGAATATGCTGTGAAATGCCCATGCCCCACAAGATGATGGAGGATTCCGCGGTAGCAAAAGTACGAGCGACTTCACGCAGAGTCTCTGCAGGAATTCCACAAATCGGCGCGACTATTTCAGGACTATATTCCGCGACATTGGCTTTTAATTTATCAAAATCAGTTGTGTGTTCTGTGATGTATTTTTCATCGCATAAGCCTTCTTCGATGATGACATGCATCAGCGAATTGAGCATTGCCACATCTGTGTCCGGTCTAAACTGGAGGCTGTAGGTAGCATGACGTGCCAAATCTGTGCGGCGCGGATCCATCAAAATCAGCTTTTTACCATCCTTAACCGCGTTTTTTATAAAAGTAGCAGCTACCGGATGGTTACCGATTGGATTTGCTCCAATCAGAAAAATGACTTCTGCGTCAGTCACATCCGTGAATGGATTTGAAACTGCTCCTGAACCAATACCTTCCAGCAAAGCACTAACCGAAGAGGCATGACAAAGCCGAGTACAGTGATCAATGTTATTGGTCCCAAATCCGGTACGCACCAGTTTCTGCAGGAGATATGCTTCTTCATTACTACCTTTGGCACAACCGAACGCAGCCAGAGCATCTGGTGCACTATTATCGCGGATATTGTTAAAACCTGCTGCGGCAAAATCAAGCGCCTCTTCCCAGCTTGCTTCCCGAAAAACTTTATGCCAATCTGCAGGCTGAAGCAGTTCGGTGGTTTTTGATACGTCTTTTAGCCGTATCAAAGGTTTTTTGAGACGATCCTGATGATGCACATAATCAAAACCGTAACGTCCTTTTACACATAATCTTTCCTCGTTCGCTGGACCTTTGCGTCCTTCAACTCGTAATAGTTTTTTGTCTTTTACATGGTATGTCAGCAGACATCCTACACCACAGTATGGGCAAACCGATTCTACCTTTTTGTCAACTTTCTCTAAACCCACATTATTTGCAGGCATCAACGCACCAGTCGGACAGGCCTGTACACATTCTCCGCAGGCAACGCAGGTACTGTCACCCATTGGATCACCGAGGTCAAAAACAATTTCTGCGTGGGAACCGCGAAAAGCCATGCCGATCACATCGTTAACCTGTACTTCTCTGCAGGCCCTGACACATCGTGTGCACTGGATACAGGCGTCCAAATTAACCGTCATCGCTGGATGTGAATTATCCAATTTCGGCTGCTTGCGCCTGGAAAAACGGGGTTCACTTAAACCCATTTTTTCGACCCATTGATCAAGTTCAGAGTTTGGTGTATAGGGTGATTTAGATGATTCCGGCATGTCAGCCAGCAGGAGTTCCAGCACCATTTTCTGTGAAAGGATGGCGCGTTTACTGTTGCTGTTGACTTTCATCCCCTGCTGAGGGTAGCGGCAACAGGAAGGAGCGAGGACACGCTCACCTTCGATTTCAACCACGCATGAGCGGCAGTTACCATCTGTTCGGTAACCCTTTTTATAACAAAGCCGCGGAATATCGGCAACACCTGCCCTGTCCGCCGCCTGTAAAATTGTTTCTCCGGCAAGTGCGTCCAGCGTTTGACCGTTCAGTTCAAAAGAAATTGTCTCCATCTCACACCTCCTTCGGAAAATATTTCATTACACAGCGCAACGGATTCGGCGCGGCCTGTCCCAAACCGCAAATCGAAGCATCTTCCATAGTCTGCGAGAGTTCTTCTAAAAGTGACTGATTCCAGTTTTTTTGTTCCATCAGCGGAATTGCTTTGACCGTTCCAACTCTGCAGGGAGTACATTGTCCGCATGATTCATGCGCAAAGAAACGCATCGCATTCAGCGCAAGTTCACGCGCATTATCCTGTTCAGAAAAAACGATTACCGCGGCTGAACCGATAAAACAACCGTATTCCTGCAGCGTGTCAAAATCCATCGGTAAATCACCAAGAGACGCGGGAAGCATTCCGCCTGACGCACCTCCTGGAAAATATCCGTAAAAGTTGTGTCCGGGCAGCATCCCACTGCAATATTCATCAATTAATTCAAGCATCGAAATTCCGGCAGGCGCTAGATGAACTCCGGGATTGTTTACACGACCACTAATCGAAAATGCACGCAAACCCTTACGGCCTCTTCTTCCGTGGGATGAAAATGATTCTCCGCCTTTTTCTAGAATGTCACGCACCCAATGGAGTGTTTCCATATTGTGTTCGAGTGTCGGACGACCGAACAATCCGACTTCCGCAACGTACGGTGGACGCAAACGTGGAATCCCGCGCTTGCCTTCAATCGACTCTATCATTGCAGATTCTTCACCGCAGATATAGGCTCCGGCACCACGACGTAAATGGATTACAGGAAGTATTTCCGGAAAAGCGGATTGCAGTTCCGCAATTTCTCGGAGCAGTATTTCACGCGCAGCTGAATATTCGTCACGTAGATAAATATATATATCTTCAATACCTACCGCCCAGGCCGCAATCAGCGAACCTTCGAGAAAACGATGTGGATCAGTTTCAAGATAGTAGCGGTCTTTGAATGTTCCAGGTTCTCCTTCATCAATGTTTACCGCCATTAAACGGGGTTCCGGAAATTTACTTACAATCTCCCATTTGCTGCCTGCTGGAAATCCTGCACCACCCAAACCACGTAAACCAGAATTTTTCAGTTCCGTAATCACCGCTTCAACATCATGTTTTCCGGACAAACAATCCTGAAAGAGTTGATAACCTCCGGTTTGCTGATATTCCGCAAAATTCACGTATTTCGGAAGAGTCGGTAGAACCTCGTTTTTTTCAACACATTTTTTGACTGATTCCGGAGTTGCTTGATCCACAGGGTTTTTGCCTACTACCGCAACTGGTGCGTGTTGACAACGACCTACGCATGGTACAGCTTGAATCCTGATTTGCTCAGCGTTGACGGAACCGTCCGGAAAAAGTTGTTTGAGGGTTTCCGTAAGTTTTTTTGCTCCAGACATTTCGCAGGAAACGGATTCGCAAACCCGAACCGTCAATGGTGGAGGTGGAGTCTGCCCTTCTTTTATCACATCAAAATGGTGATAAAACGTTGCCACCTCATATACTTCCGCGTGCGATAGTTTCAATTCATCGGCCAGTGCAACCACGTGTTTTGCTGAGATAAAATGATATTCGTCCTGAATCAAATGCAGAGCTTCAATCAGCAAATCTTTAGTGCGCGGCATGTCTGACAAGAGTTTCTGCACTTCCAGCAGTGCTGCTGAATCTAGAAGTCGGCCTTTTTGTTTTCCAAGTTTTTTCTTGTTCACTTCAACTTTCCTTAGTTAAAATCCACAAAACACTGTGTGAGGTCTTCAAAAGTTTCTGCCCGACGAATAAGTCGGCTTTGTCCTTGATGCACAAGTACTTCTGCCGGGCGAGGTCTTAAATTATATTGCGAGCTCATCGAAAATCCATATGCACCTGCATCCAGAAAAGCAAGACGTTCACCGATTGCAGGCGAACTCATTTTGCGGATTATTTCATCTCCGGAACGACTTAAAATGTCTCCACTTTCGCAAATATTCCCAACAATTACAACATTTTTTTCAGCAGACGTAATTCGGCTGGCGTTCAGGATTTTGTGATAAGATCCATACATCGTTGGACGCACCAAATGATTGAACCCTGAATCTACACCAACAAAGCTGTGTTTTGGAGTATCAGTAATATTGGTTACTGTTGCCAGTAAGACTCCGGCAGGGCCGATCAACAATCTTCCAGGTTCAATTTTCATCAGTAATTCACGACCGTAATGCTGAATAAACTTTGCGAATCTTGCGGTCATTTTTTGGCTTAAATCCACCATATTTAATGCCAATTGTTCGGGCTTGTATGGAATTCCAAAACCGCCTCCAAAATCAACAAACTGCAGATCAGGAAATTTTTCCGCAACATCCAGAATCATTTCCATCGCTTCCAGCATAGGTTCAGCAGAATAAATTCCGGTACCTATATGAGAATGAACTCCGTTAAGAGTTAACTTATATTTTTTTGCCAGAGCAAGCGCAGTTTCGACTTGATCAAAATAAATACCAAATTTTGAATTAGGACCACCTGTGATGCAATGCGAATGGTGACCTGCACCTATTCCAGGATTGACACGTACGGAGACCGTTGTTTCGGGATATCGTTGTCCATATTTTTTGAGTAAAGCCAACGAACCAAGGTTAACCGCAACGTTCTGTTCTACACAAAACTCTATTTCCTGCAGGCTGTTGTTGTTACCAGTGAAGATGATTTGCTTAGCTTCAAATCCGCATTCAAGTGCTAAACGAACCTCAAACTCCGAAACGGCGTCTATTGATGAGCCTTCTTCTGCAAGGATTTTTAGCAGTGATGGATTGGAATTTGCTTTCATGGAATAATGTATTTCGAGCATTCCCTCAGGAAATCCCGCAGCCAATTGTCGAAACTGCGAACGCAGGACTGACTCTTCATAAACGTAGAGCGGTGAACCATATTCCTGCATGATCGTTTCAACAGAAATGTCTGCTAAATAAAGGAAGTTGTCAGTGATGTTCATTGAAAAGATAATTTAGTCATTAAAAAATTTAATTATAGACAGTTACACTTTGCATTGTCTGGATCTGCGATTATAATTTTTGTATACTAAACACTTAATACCAAAATGGCGAATCAAAATTGCCTGCATTAACATCATTTAATCCGGAACCTGGTTAAGCAATTGACAAAAATACGAATTAGAAGATTATTACTGTTGTGGCTGGCGACCTTAATCATGGGCGGCATTGTCGGGATGTTGCTTTATGTTCAAATGGCTGTACACCAGGAAAATGTAGTTGTGTCACTTGAAATAGATTCACCTGAATCAAAGGAAGAGCTTCCTGCAGTTGCTGAAATAGTGGAGGAAGATGTTTCGGAACCTGAACCTGGAGCAGTTGGTACAGCAGATATTTCAGCGGACACAGAATATTCACATCTGGTGGAAACTGAAAGTCCATTCTGGAATGTCTTTCCCATCAGCAGCACAGGTGTTTCTGCGGAAAACTGGCATACGATTTTGGTACAGAATCGCTTCAAAATTGACTATACAATAACTCCTCTTGCTCCAAGGGACTGGCATCTAGTAAGGAGCAACAATGCAATTAGAGTTCAGTTTCGTTCAGAACTATTTTCGGTAAAAGATATTCTCGCACGTAAAAAAAGGGGTAAATTTTCGATCCAGCTGATTTCGATCGAACATGCACGTTTTCCGCTAGCTGTCTCTTTACTGAGCCGTCTCTTAAATGACGGTTATTATGCTTATCTTCAACGTACAGAAGAAAAATTTGATGGGAAATTCTGGTATCGTGTGAGAGTTGGATTTTTCAAAAATCTTGAAGACGCGCGAACTACCGGAAAAAAAATATTTGAGAAATATCAGGGTGAAGATATTTTTTCCACAAAATACTGGCCGGTTCAGCCTGGTACACAGGAACTGACACGTCCAGTGATTGACCTGAGGCAACCACTCAACAAACCATGGGTCATTCAACTTCCACTATTCTCCAGTCAAGTTGCTGCCTTGAAAGATAAGGCGGAGTTAAATACCGAAACAGATTTTAGTTATATCTCACAAAAGCTAGAATCTGCTTCTTCAGGTAAACTTGAGTTTCGTATCCGGATTGGATTTTTTGAAACAAAAAAAGACGCAGGCAAGATGATTTACAGACTTAAAAAGAAATTTCCTCAGTTCAAACAGATGAAGAGTGTCCGTTTGCAGGAATAGTGTTTTGTAGATCCGGAAAACGTTAAGAGTCACTCTGCCGAAATTATAGGAGGCAATATTTAATAGAACCCTGTTTTGCGGTTTATTCTCCGGACAGCTTTTTTTCCCATTCCAGTGAAAGCCTTTGAGCTTCAGCGATTTGATCACGTGTCATGCGTTTTCTGATTTCGTTTTTCAATGCTTTTGCTTTGTCTCTACCGCGTGCAGAAGCAAGATTGGCCCATTTGTATGCGAGAACAAAATTTTCCGGAACTCCGTCACCGGCGGAATACATCTCAGCAAGATTCAACTGTGCTTTAGTATCACCCTGTTCTGCAGCTTTTTTGTACCAGTAAACTGCTTGCGAAAAATCTTCTGTAACGCCTGTACCATATTTAAACATCACGGCAAGATTTAACTGTGCTTTAGTGTCTCCTTGCTCCGCAGCTTTTTTGTACCAGTAAACGGCCTCTATATAATCCTCATCCGCACCTTTACCGTATTCATACATTAGTCCAAGATTCAACTGAGCGTTGGCGTCACCGAGCTCCGCGACTTTTTTGTACCAGTAAAAAGACTGAGTGTAATCCTCCGCAATACCTTTACCTTTTCTATAAATTATACCGAGATTTAACAGCGCTTTTGTGTCTCCCTGTTCCGCTGCTTTTTTATACCATCTAATTGCCTGGTTGTAATCCTGCTTTACGCCTTTACCGTTTTCGTACATCCAGCCGAGATTGTTCTGTGCTTCTGACTGCCCCTGCTCCGCAGCTTTTTTATACCAATGCACTGCCAGTCCGTAATCCTGCGACACACCTTTACCGTACTCATACATTACCGCAATGTTTAACTGCGCGCCTGCGTCTCCCTGTTCCGCCACTTTTTTATACCAGTAAAATGCCTGTCTGTAATCTTCAGCGATGCCTTTACCGTTTTTGTAGAAATCACCTAGATTAAACTGAGCTTTTGTGTCGCCCTGCTCGGCTGCTTTTTTGTGCCAGTATACAGCCTCAGTATAATCCTCATCTACACCTTTGCCGTTTTCGTATAGAGCTCCGAGACTGGTTTGTGCTTCAGAATGACCCTGCTGTGCGGCTTTTTTGTACAATTCCGCCGCTTGTCTGTAATCCTCTTCTACTCCTTTACCGAATTCATACATCACTCCCAGATTAAATTGCGCAACCGCACTTCCCTGTTCTGCGGCTTTATTGTTCCAGTAAAATACCTGTCCGTGATCTTTCGCTACTCCTTTTCCGTATTTGT
>Ga0114994_10003015_pt1 | contig 12326 bp, 4 predicted proteins | sample ArcticOcean_MG_C_9_FD_87043 | JGI IMG/M metagenome (GOLD analysis project Ga0114994, IMG submission 87043) | Marine microbial communities from western Arctic Ocean - ArcticOcean_MG_CB2_152 | ecosystem: Environmental > Aquatic > Marine > Oceanic | place: Arctic Ocean: Canada Basin | collected... | reverse complement strand
TACGACATCTCCAAAAACGTCAGCGCCCTGGTCGAGGGCTTCTGGGACTCGAACGTCGACACGCGCGCGAACCCGCTCTTCTCGCTCGCGCGCGGTAGCCGCTTCCTCGCCACGCTGCCCAAGAGCGCGCGGCCGCCCGAGTAGCGCCATCCATGCGCCCGCTTGGTGGCGTGGAGGCGGAAACGCCCCCCCAACCGCAATAGGCTGTGCCTAATTAGTAGTGATGTAAAGCAGCCGTTAGTCTAGGCGTACTGGGGCCCGCCGTGCTCGCCCTTGAAGCAGATGACGTTGCCCTTGTAGTGCTTGATGAGGTAGTCCGCGATGCTCCCGATGTGGTCCTTCGAGTGCGTCGCGATCCCGATGTACTCGTAGGTGGCCTCGTCGAGCAACTCGTGGATGACGCCCGAGGTCGCGCTGCCCCGTTCTTTGGCCTTGAGCTCGAAGTCGACCGTGAACTTGGTCTCCTTGTCAGCCAGAAAAGCCTCGTACTTCTCCTTGAGCTCCTTGGCCTTTGTGATCGACTCGGCGACGTCCTCGTACACGTGGATGAGCTTCAAAGAGTCGCCCTCGCCGGGTAAGTGCAGCAATAATTCAAAGGCCATCCAGCACCTCGGTAAATCCGCCACCAATAAACAAAAGGCCTTGGGCCCGTCACTTGGCGGATACTTGACCACGACGCACGGGCACGGCACCGTCCGTAGCGAAAGGTCGGCGACTTGGCCTAGGACACTGGGCGCCTCGTCCGCGATGCTCTTCCGCCCACTAAACCCGATGCACAGGAAGTTGGGCATGGGGTGCTTCCTAGAATCGTCCACCGGGACATCTCTGAGCCCGGACACCCACAAACCAACAGATCGCTTCGTACTCACGGAATCTTCCTTCAAAACCATCTCGTAGCGCCACTTCTCCTTTGGTAGTAAAGGTGTAAGCTCCGTCTCGTACCTTAATTTGATCTGGTCGGACTTGTACTCGTTCTCGCCGTGGTAGTCCTTGTCGCTCTTCACGTGCACGACGCTTAGGACGTCGTCGTCTTTTCTTAGGCTTTTGGCCACTTCGAAGGCCTTGTGGGCGTTCTTCGAGCCGTCCGTCAAGCAGACGATGGACTGGGTCTTCGCTTCGAGTAGTTCCAACGCGACGGTGTTGGCTAATTTCTCCAGCACCTCGACCTCGGCGGGCGCCATTTCTTCGCCGCCCGCGGCGCTCACGAAGAGCTTGCCGCGGCCCGTCTCCGACTGGTACTCCGTGTCCAGCCGCACCGCCAGCTTGAGCTCCTTGCACTGCTCCGTCGCGTACGCGAGGACCGCGGCGGCGTCGTCGCCGGCATCTACCTTCGTTTCGACATCAGTCTTGAGTTTCGCGAAAGTTTCGGGGAAGCTGGCCTCGTCGGCGTTCTTGCAGCCCTCCTTGTAGTCCGCGATGGTCGAGGCGCCGGCGCCCATGGTTCCTTTTGGGCTGTTCCTTTTGGCACGAGGCAGCTCCTTTGGCGCGTTTCTTTGGGTGCAGGCTGTCCGTGGGAGGAAGGGCCGTCCGCAAGCTGTTGAGCCTTTGTCCGCGTTGTAAAATCCTTCGGCACGCGCGCGGAGATGCTCTTCCTGGGAGCCCGGCGCTGGGAGATGCCTAGCGTGTCCTCCGCTAGCGCAGCGGCTGGGGTTCCGGGCAGGAGGCGCTCTGGGCCGCTGCGAGAGCTGACGGAAGCACCAAAAACCGCGGACAAAAACCCGCGCCAAAGCTTTTTCATGATCACTTGCCTCCGTTTTGCATCTGTAATAGCTAGCGGTGCGTTTATCTAGACACGACGTGCTCTCGCTGGACTCGTAATTCACAGCCTCGCTGCAAATTAGCATCTGTGCGACCCAGGGTTGCTTGCTTAATTGCTACATGACATTTGTACGGTGCTATTATAACACATAGTATTCCAACATGAGTCGTGCCACGAGCTCCGCAATCCACGACGAGGACGTCGAACTCATGGAGGTGGTCCAGCCTAATGTAGAGGGCCTGTCCTGGGCGGACGCGCGCGACCGCCTCGCGTCGCATGGTCCGAACCGGCCGCGGCCGCCCTGCGACTGCCCGGCGGTCGTGTGCTGCCTCCTCCCTTGTTTGGCATCTTTACCGACGATGCGAGCCTACGCGCGCTGCATCACCGAGGACGCGTGCGTGCGACGGGACGGCGCGTGGAACGACGTCGACGCGACGGACGTCGTGCGGGGCGACCTCGTCCTCGTGCGGGAGGGCGAGGTGGCGCCGGCCGATTTAAGGCTAGCGTCGTGCACGGACGATTTCCTCGTGTCGCTCGCGCGCCTGACCGGCGACGCGGCGCCCGCGGCGCCGGCGGTGGGAGACGCCGTGCCGCTCGGCGCCGAGTGCCTGCGGGGCAGCGGGCGGGGCATCGTCACGGCGGTTTCGAACGCCACGGAGCTCGGACGGCGCATACGGGCGGGCCGGTGGCCACCCCCAGGTGAATTATCCCTCTATCGAGCAGACCCCTGTGCGCTTCCCTGTACTGCTACTAATCACATAGCTTGTTTACTCCCAGGGCACCGCGCTGTTGTAGTCGACGTGGTTCAGGTCGAAGCAGCCCAGGATGCACTCGGGCAGCTCCTCGTTCTCCCGAGATTCGATCGTGAAGCCCACGCTCAGAATAAAGTCCTGGAAGTCGCGGAAGATGCTCTGCAAGCCGCTCCGCGCCATGTAGCCGAAGGCGTGCACGTTGATGTCCATGTTCAGGTAACTTTTCGAAGGACCGCACCGGTACAATTGGCCCGTCTTCCGGATCAGGGCGGGCTTGCCGTTGTAGCGCTTGGCGAAGGACGGGATGCTCACGTCGTCGATATTTCTAACTTGCGCCAGCACTTTAAAGCGGCCGAACTCCTTCCTTTCCGCGAAGGGCTCCTCCGGGGCGACCGTGCACCACCGCTTCAGCAGCTTCAAGGAAGCGGAACGTTCACAAGTGCCACCCTCCTTCAAGGTCCGGAGATCACTGACAGTCCACTCCGTGAGCTGAAACACGATGCACATCTGGTAGCCGTGCCCGTCGGCGTCCGGCGGCACGGACATGGGACCGGTCTCCGACGGGATGTGGGCCACGACCACAAATAGGGAAGGAATGGCGGGGTCCGGCGACAGGCGCTCCGGCGCCGGGAGCTCCAATTTGTCCGCTAAACAAGGAATTCGCGACGCCGTGTCGTACATATCGACACTAACCGCCTCGTAGAAAGCTTCCTGGGACTTTGCCTTCTTGCCATGTTTACTATAGCCCACTTGCCGCACTCGAAAGGTGGACCCTGGAGCTCTACTCCACGTGGCGGGCGGCCCGCCTCCAGTACTATCAAAGTCGGACTCGGCGATGGTACAACCTGCAATGAGCTTGCCCTTGTCCCGCTTATCGGTGTCGATGCCGGCCGGGAGCGGTGGTAATGTCTCTTCGGCCACTTTGAGCACACTCGTTTGCGGTTTCGGATCTAGGACGCCTCTCCGCGTCAAAAGGACCAAGGCATACCCGTGCACCAGCACCAAGACGCTCATGGCGAAGGCGCCGCCCCGGCACAGGAACACAGAGACCACCGAAACGAAGAGCGAGAACGCACATAAAGCGACAACGGTGGCGCCGGCGTCGCCCTGGGCTCTTGAGGTGCGCGCTAAAGTCTTCCGGCGCGTCTGAGCGAGGTCCGGCGGGAGATCCGGCACGACCGCCCTCACATCTGCCGAAGGGCGCGGCGCCGACGCTCTACAAAAGGGCTCCAGCGCCTTCCGCCACGCATCCCGCGCGTCGTCGGAATCCGCCGCGAGCTTCCAGCGCGCGCCGCCCTGCTCGTGGGCGATGGCCAATACTTGTGACGACGGCGCGCCGCCGCTCGGGTCCGTGTTTACCACAGCCAGCACCGCCCGCGAACTCAGTAAGTTCAGGTTGTTCCGCGCGGCCAGCCCCTTCCGCTTCTCGGCCTCGTCCCAGTAGCTGAGGATGCCGTCGCTCGTGAGTTCGAAGTACCTTCGCACGTACGGCGACGACCGGTGCCGGCCCATGCCGCCGCGCTTCTTAGAGAGCACGCCCCGCGCGACGAGGCGCGGCCTGCCGGGTTGTGCGTCCGGGCTGGCCATCGCTGCGGCAGCGTCCAGCGCTGGCTGGCTGTGGAGGGGTTTTCACTCTTTGCGCGACGGGCTCGGGCGGCGGCGTCCAGCGCTGCTGTGGAGGGAGGAGTTTTTGCAGCAACGGTACTCGGCGCGGCTCGCGGAGTGCTATGCGTTCCGCAGCGCTGGCGTGCAATCCACCACTGCTGAATTTGTCCACTAAGTTGCGCCACAGGCAGGAGCACGGCCACTTAAATTCGATCGACTGCTCAGCTCGTGCGGGTTTTTCCTCTTTTTGGGGGGAGCCGTGATCTCCTGCCCCAACAGCGCAGCACATGTGCCATACGTTTATCGCCGGGCTCAAGATTTCTAGGGTGCGGGTTCGGGTTCAGGCTTGCAAATGCACTGGACAATTGCCTTGCGCTGCGCGCAGCGTATACAAGTGCGCGGAATGACTCACAGAATACACGGGTGTTCTTGATTGGCACGCACTACTTTATTAGCGCGCCCCATCCCCGTGCTGCGGGCGGGCTGCCTCTGCAGGTGAGGGCACCACCAGGGGTATACGCGGTAGCAGGCGAGGCCACCGGCCGCACGCATGGCTCTCCGACGGCGGCAAACGAAGGCCATGTGGCGCCGCATCAACAGCGACGACGGGACCGATACCGCGGACGACGACAGCGGCGACGCCGGACTCGCGGAAGTGCAGACGAACACAGACGCAATGGCGGAGCTGCGGGAGGTGCAGCCTGACATGGCCAGCGTGATCGACGACCTGGCGGCCGTGCAGCTCACCGAGCGCCGGGCCGCCGCGGAACTCGAAATGCTGAAGGAGGCGACGCGGCGCTACGAGACCGTCGAGCGTGCAAGAGTCTCCGAGATCCTGGAGGGGGTCCGGAGCCAGGGGCGCGGTCTAAGGGACGCCATGGCCCTGCACACCAAGGCGGCGGCGGGGTCACGATTACAGACGCCGGCCGCGAAATTGTTGAGGGAAAGCGTTTCGCGTGGCAGCGCCGCCGTCGTGCGCCGCGCCATAAACCACGTGACCATGTGCGCCACCGTGGCGGCGCGCGCGTCCAAAGCGGTGGTGGACGACGCCGGCGCCCTGGTCTTGGCGAACGGGTCGCGGCGCGAGCTTCGGCGGGCGACCCAAGCGACGCTTGCCTGGTTCGCGCAGGCCGCGTGCGACGTCTCCTATGGGGCGCTGAGCCGCGCTCTGCTGGACGCGGCGCTGACGCTACGACGGAAACAAACGGATCCTTTGCTGCTGCGGCCCTCAAAACTGTCGGTTGTCACAGACGCGACGCTGCGAGACATTGACAACAACGAATACTTGCTAGCGGATCTCGCCTATCGCGCGACGAACTGGATCAGAATGTCGCATATTAACGATCCAGTGGAGACGCTCGACGCGCGCCACGAGGCTTGCGCTTATGCTGCCGCGGCTGCGGCGCGTGGCTTGACGAAGTCACGGCGGACGAAGCGGGAAGTAACTCTAGGCGCGGCACATTACGAGCTCGTGCTCGCGATGGCGCGCGCCGCGGGCGTCGCTCGCAAAAGTACCGTCGCGTCCGCGTTACTAGAAGTCTACGCGCTGGCCACGCCGGCGCCTTTTGTTGCGCCCGGCATTCCCGACGCCGCGTTAGGCCGCGTTTTTGCCGTTTTAGCTGGAGACGGTGACGCGGCGGCGTATTCGCGCCTCGCGAGCGTCTGCCGCCAGTTCCGCGACGCGAGCCGAGCCAACGGTCCCGCTTCTTTAGCAGAAGCTCCGGGCGGCGTCCTGCTGCGCGACTGCCGCCGGGGCGAGGCCGTGTCGGACGAAGCGTGTGCTCGGGACGCGTCTCTTGCTGCTACTTTGAGGTGGATCGCGCGGGGCAAGCCGCGCAAGCTGTCGCTTGTGGGTCGGACGCCGTCTCGGTCCTGTGCGAGGCCGCTCGGGGCCGTCTTTGGCATCGGAGCTCCGCGGCTCCGCAGCGTCACGTCTTTGACCATTGATGGTGTGCGCGGATTTGATGATGGCGCTTGTGCTGCCGTGGCTGCGGGCCTAGACCTCCTCGAGGAGGTGTGTCTGGTTGGAACGAAGGTGGGCGACGCAGGCTTAGCAGCTCTGGCAGCAGGTCTGAGAGAGACCTTAACCAAGGTCCGCCTCGACTCGGCCAACCTACCCGATTCAAAAGACCTTATCGGCGACGTGGGCGTATCTGCACTCTCGCGCGTCTGCGGGAGAAGTCTCGAGGGGCGGATCCTACACACGGTCTCCATCGAACGCTACGCGCGCATCGGGGACGAAGCTGTCTTGGCCCTGGCGGGCGGGCTGGGGTCGACGCTCAAAAAACTCAGCTTGGCGGGCTGCGAGGGATTATCTGATCTAGCACCCGTGGCGCTCGCCGACGCGTGCCGGGCGCTCCGGTGTTTGAACCTGAACGGCTGTACAAGGGTGTCTGATGTAGGAGCCCTCGCGCTGTCCAGACACCCGGAACTGCGCCGGCTCTCGCTCCAAGGGACTCGCGTGTGCGCGGTGGGCGTCGATTCAATCCTCGACCACTCGCCGAAGCTGCGGGTGCTGCGCGACGAGGAGGAGGACTACACGTTCCTCCGCGGCGCACCGCTCGCGTCGCCGGCGGTGCTACGCGATGTCTGCGTGCGGCGCGGGGAGTCAGAGGCGCCCCTGCACCGTGTGCGTGTCTTGACGGTCGACTTCGATGGCGAGGAGGACAGCTTCCACCTCGTGTGCCTCCGCGGCGGCATGTATGCGAATGCGTTCGGTGGATCGCGGCGTCGCATTTCAGGGGGGATTGTGGTGGGCATTGACGACCTCGACGCGGGCGGCCACGCTCTCGATCTCGAGAGTACCTCTCTCGAGCGGGCAGCTATGATGCCCAGCAAGGGGCTTGCCATGTCAACGATCGCTCAAGCAAGTCTGGCCACCAAAGTGCACCTGGCAAGGTCTACCGTTCTCCAAGGGGCGTTTGGACTCCTCCTGGACGCCGTCGAGGTCGCCGACTTTCGGGACAATTACTGTCATAGCATGTGCAGGCAGGGCGCCGGCGCACGATGCCTGGCGTCGCGCGAGTTCATTGGATTTTTGCTCGACGCTCTCGTACGCACGAGTCGTCCATCATCGCTTCGGCTGCGGGCTGGTTTAGACTATGGGTTCCGCGGTAGCCTCTTGTGGGATGCCGCGTCGGCACCGCGCCTCGAAAAGCTCTTGAAACGCGCGGTCGACGCGGTCGCCGCGGCGGACCCCGACCGGAGGCGTTTACTAAAGACCATCAGACACGCCGCAGCTCTTCGATTGGTCGAGCGCGCCCAGGCCGCCGGTGGCAGTCTCGCCTCAAATGAATTCGTACGTGAACTCGCAGAAATGATTCGTTGATGATTTATGTTCGCTCGTTGTTGATTAACACAATTAATAGTTAGTCCGCACACCTTCCCTGCAGCGCCCCTGTTCCCGCGGGCAGCCGGGGGCTCTCGTAGTAAGCCGGCGGCGGTTCAACGCCCTCCAGAGCGCTCTTTCGCACACACGCGCGGTCGCGCTCAAACCAGACCCAGTCATCGCCACTCGCGACGCACGCGTGCGCAGACGGATTGTGGTCGAAGAGGCAGCCCTCACCACTCGTCCTCACATGCGAGACATCCCAGCCCCAGTACACCAGAGACCATGCCACCTTGCCGTCACGATCTTCGCCGGGGCCCGCGTCTACATCTAAGAATCGCCGTCCTTCGCATGCCCAGCGGCGGACCGATAGAGCGTTTGCCCCAAGATCAGTGTGCCACGGCACCAGCAGATTCCGCTTGCACATACCGTTCGGCGCAAAAAAGTAGCGCTCGCAGCCTTCGCCCAGATAGCGAGTGTCCATTGCGCTGACGTGCCTCGAGTAGAAATCGAACGCCACCAGATCAGATGAGCTACTCAGCCTGTCGAGGAAGCGCGCGTCGTACAGATTGTCTCCATTGGTGACGATTAACCATTTCGACGCGCGCGCCAGTGCTAGGGCACGATCGGTGAGCTCGTAACCACCCGCCGTCGTCTTCGGCGCGTCCTCGAACACGATAGGTCGCAGTCTTGGGTCTCTAAACTCGCTCAGTAACCGAAAGAGGCCGGATATTGGCGTGGCGTCCGTTTGCACTATCAAGGCCTCCCAACGCGTTTCCCGCAAACTACGTAGAGCTTTCAAGGTCCTGCGCAACGTGAAAGGCTCGGAGTTCATCTGGGCCCAGTAGGTACGCACTATAAACGAAGCGAGAGGCCGCTCTCGGTCCGTGGCGAACGCTCGGCGGAAGGCAGCGGCAAAACGGTCCGCGGCGGGCGCCGCCACCGCCTCTCGCAGCTTTTGCCCGTCTCCTCGTAACCGGTCTCCGCGTCGCGCTGACGCTCTCGTGACGGCTTCCAAAAATGCCTTTGACGAGGATGCGTTCCGAACCAAACCGGGCAGGCCGCGGGGAAACTGTTCTTCTGTGCCGCCCGCGGCCGTGGCAACGACAGGCACGCCTAGACTCATCGCCTCGAGCGTGTTGAGGGGGTAGGCCTCGAGCGACGACGGTGAGCAGTGCAGATTCGCCACCGCCAGGTAGAGCGCCACGTTCGCCCCAAACGGCACGAGGCGCAGCCGGCTCTGTAGGTTCAAATTGCGCGCCACAGCCATAAATTCCACGACATACTCCGGGTCGCCCTGACCGCCCCTGGGCGATGGCGCCCCGATGAGCACGTAGTAGGCGTCCATGCCCTGCTTCACCAAGTGCCGCACCGCGTGCAGTGCCCACTTCTGGCGCTTGCGGCGGCAGATTGTCCCGATTGTTGTGAGCACAAATGCGTCGTGCGGTATCGAGAGCTGCTCGCGAACAGAAGTCGTCGATAGCTGACGGTGCTCGTGCCTGTGCCCCCGCGGCTTATTTTTCTTCTTTCGCTGGACGACGCTCGGCTTGAAAAGAGCCACCGGCGGGACTTGCGGCCGGTCCTGCACAGCCTCCGACTGTATCTTCTCACGCTTTGCCGCTTCCGCTTGCGAAGCGACAGTCTCAAAGTCTACCAGCGCCACGTCCCCGCCCTCGTCCTGTGCGTTGGGCCGGCCTCGTACTGTAAAGAACGTCCCGCGGTCGCACGATGACCACAGTGCGCGCTGCGCGTCGGCGACAAAAACGACCGAGTCTGCTCGCTCGAGTGTCGCGCAGCGTCGCGCCGGCAGCAGCGCGGGGAACCACTGCCCGTACCAAAAGCCGACCCCGCTCGTAAACCGTTCGTGGCGAGGCACGCTGTGCTCCGTGATCTCCATCTCGTGCAGGATCCACACGATTCGCGGGCCACTGCCACCCACGCGGCCGTCGCTTGAGGCGATGACGTTGGCCCACAACACGGTGTTGAAGACGACGACGTCCACATTCGTGTTGACGTACTTCAGGACGCTCGCGAGGGTGACGTCTTTCCAGTTTAACTTTTGCTCGACGCGCTGCTCGGCGGTCGGAGAACGTATGATCTCGGCCCCTAGACCCTCAAACTCCCGGCGTAACGGTCCGTCGCGCTCGAAGGACCACGCGAGTAGCGAGTAGTGATCTTTCTTCAGCACTTTCGCGGCGTGCAATAAGTATCTCGGCGCCCCGTCCCCGTCGAAGTTGTGCGACGCTAAGAGCACGCGCTTTGGCGTCGCGGCGCGCGGCGAAGACCGCGCTTTAAGAGCGTCACTGCCGACGCCGCGGTTTGTTTTATAAAAGAGGAACTCGACGGGGTGCGGCGTCGTACCATGATGCCAGCCCTCCTTGTAGAAGATATCTAGGTCGATTCCCGCACAAGAGGGAAAGCTGTCCGCGTTGGGCACGAGTGGCGCGTCCTCCACCTGCTGCAGCACTTTTCGCCAGTCCGTTGAGAAGTGGTTCCACTGCATCGTGCCCAGGTTGAGGTCGGCGTCCAGGACCAGTTTGGAGAGCTGGCCTTCGCGCTCCACGGCCTCGTCGTACGTCGCCGCACACGCGAAAATGCCGTGGTCGTCCGCTAAATTTAGCGCGCGCTCGTCCAGCACCATCGCCATGGACATGACGTGGGGCCACTTCCGACCTTTGCCATCGGGGCAATTTATCGCGAGACCGGCGAGGGCCACGTCCTTGCGAAGCAATGAGAGGAAGCCGTCGACCCAGTTCGTTCTTGCGTAGGCTGGCAAGAACGGACCCCGCACGGACGCGTTCATCAGTATGACATTGATCAGTCGGCCGATCCGCTTTCTCGCGTCGGCCAGCGCGACGCCCCAGCTCCCGAAATCGAAGCACGTGTTGTCGCGCCGCAGGACGCGCACCGTGTTCTTGAACCGGTCGGAGTCCTCCGGGAATTTTAGAGTGGAGGGCCCGTTCACGACTATAGTAACGTGCGCCGTGAGGTCCCGCAGGCCGTGCTGTAGAAAAAAGGCCATGTTCTTCTTGGCTTCCGGCGTCTCGTGGTACGCGTACACGACGAGCGTGTTGCCCTTCCAGCGGCGCGCCGCCACGACGTCCCTCCCTGTTGAATGCCAGTCGCGCGGGAAGTTTACGGGGGGCACGTCAGTGGAAAACATCTTCGCGAACGGCGACCGCGCGTCCTTTCGCACGCGCGGCATGCCCTTGGCAGCGCAGAGCGACCAGAAAGCGTCCCAGTCCACGCGCTCGAAGCCTGGCTCCAATGTTCGTAGGACTTCACGGCCGTCCTGAACCATGCGCACGGCGTCCGATTCTAGACGGTCGAGGCCCGCCACCAACAACTGCCGCGCCAGGGACGAGGACAGGGCCACGCCCCCCCGCGTCAGGTCGACGCGCGCGTCGCAGCCGTCCACGCGCAGCGCCGTGGCCACGAGGGACGTCGCGTTGTCGAGGAGCGAAACCAGGGCGCGGGGCCAGGCGGCGCCGGTGTAGTAGGTCGGCAGCACGGGCCCGGCGGCGCGCGACGTCGCCAGCAAGTAGGCCGCGGCCGGCCGCCGCAACGCTTGAGCGACCGCGAGCCAGCGCAGCTTGGCCCCGGCGTACGTGTGGGTAGCGCACCGCGCCCATCCCTTACATACGGATGCGAGGTCCTCGATAGCTTTGTTTAGGCCTTCCCTTTGCGCCGCGACGACCTCCGCGCTGAGATGTTCGGGCCGCAGGATTTGCACGGAAGTGCCCCCGTCGATCTTCGTCGACTCGTCCAAGCCCCGCTGGGAGAAGAACGCCACGTTCCTGGTCTCCGCGCCGGACGCGCCGTAGATGAGGTACACGACAGCGATACCCCTTCCTTGAGGACCCTGCACGACTTTGGCCGATGCCCAGGGGCAGACCCGCGCCATGCCCCGCCCGAAGTGGCCCTGCGCGTCGCCGTGGGCTCGTCTCCGCTCCGCGTCGTTCCGCTCCTTGCAGCTGTGCCAGCCCGCGTGCCAGGTCTTCGGTCCCGTCTCGGTGCACGACCCAGCCCAGCTACCGCCGGGCCAGCAGCAGTTCCAGTCGGGCATTTCACCTTCGCGGTTGACGCCGCATGTGCAGGCGTGTGCTTTGTGGAGGAGGAGGAGCAGAAGTAATGCCCGCATGGCCTACCTGGGATGTGAAGGTAGGAGTACGACTGTAGCTTCGAACGTGCCCGGGCAGCCCTATGACGGCATCAGGCGCATGCTTTGCTGCGTCGGGGCAGCCAGATACAGCTGAGCACTGCGCTTTCGCGTGCCCGGCGTTTTTGAAACCCGGTTTAATTCCGTCGGTTAATACCCGCACGATAGCTCCGATTTTTTTGTGGAACGAGCTTCACAGCGTCACTGCGACCTCGTCGACGCACGTTTCGGTCGCGGCGCACGCCCTATAGCTCTATACGACCTGGCATAACGGCACGCGAACGCGTGTTTGGCGTGGCTTGGTGCACCAGCCAATAAGAGCTCATTGGCTGTGCCTCGGGGACGCCATCGAGCAGACACGATGGCGTCGACGGCCACCGCCCCAAAGTCGAATAGAGAAGGCCTCGCGGCCCTCGACGAGGCGCTCCAGGCCGGCGCGGCGACGCTGCAGCGGCTGGAGGAGCAGGGCGAGCAGCTCCACCAGACGGAGATCGTGGCCGACTCGAACAAGTACGTCCTCGACCGCAGCGCGCGGGAGATCCGGGGCATGACCTGGGGCGGCTGGTTCCAGAACCAGGTCACGAGCGCGCCCGCGCCGCCCGCGCCGCCCCCGGCGCCCGCGAGAGCGGAGGCCATCCAACCGGCCGCCCCGGCACCGCATCAATCCTCTTCCGGCACGCGTGCCGAGCAGGACCGGTACGTGGCGGACCTCTCCCAACAATT
>Ga0114994_10003014_pt1 | contig 12336 bp, 6 predicted proteins | sample ArcticOcean_MG_C_9_FD_87043 | JGI IMG/M metagenome (GOLD analysis project Ga0114994, IMG submission 87043) | Marine microbial communities from western Arctic Ocean - ArcticOcean_MG_CB2_152 | ecosystem: Environmental > Aquatic > Marine > Oceanic | place: Arctic Ocean: Canada Basin | collected... | reverse complement strand
TCGTCGCCCGCCGCGGTCTGTGCCGCCTGGTGCTCCCGCGCCGCTCGCGCTTGCGCCGCGGTCAACTCCTGGTCGCGGCGCTTCGTGGCCGTGTGCCTCATGCGCGCCTCCTTGGTGCCCCGCTTCTTTGCGGCATCCCGCGCGTCCAATCTTAATTTTTTCTCCTCGTCCTTCCACTCCTTCCGCCGCTTGGCGAGGTCCTTCCTACGCTTCTCGGCCTCCTTCTTGGCCCCATCGTATTCTTTCTTCTGGGCGCGCCGCGACGCCATCTCCTCGTCGGCATGGGCTTGTGCAACCTCCGCCAGGTCGCGGCGCCGCTGGTAGTAATCCTGCGCGGCCTTCGCGACGCCGCCTGCGGCTGAAGCCTGCTCGCCCGCTACTCGCCGGACTTCTTCCTGCTTCAGCTTAAAATCAACACTCTCCTTCCCGAGCTGCCGCTGCGCCGCCTCGAGCGCATCCGCGCGAAACAATAACACGGCCTTGGAGTCCACGTCTCTTAGATACTCCTTGAAGGGCGCGAAAATGGGCCGCGGCCCCAGCGCCACGCCGGCGTCCGGCTCCGTCTTGTCGACCGCCGTCGGGAAGGCGTTGTACAGGAGTTCCAGCACGGCATTCGCGGCCCCGAGCACGCCGGCGTGGGCCCGATAATCCTTCGTGAGCTTCCGTAGCTTCTCAGCGCTCGCCGCGTCGCCCTCGGGCACGGCGGACACGTCGTGCTGCAGCGCGCCCCGTTGAATCCCTTCTGCCGGGACAATGTATGGACCTTCAATTGCAAATCGTAAATGGCCTGGCGGAAATCGCTAAAGCGGAACGCGACGCCGTCTTGAATAGCCTGGGCCGTGTCGACGCAGCAGTACAGGCGCTGGGGGTCGCCGCCGACCGCCAGTAGTAAGACGGCCAGCGACGCCTGCGTCATGTCCTGCACCTCATCGACATAAGCCTTGTCGAAGGGCGCGGGGCGCGCATTATCACTGCGCGGTTTGAAGCCGTCCCTTAACACTCGCTGCACCAAGGCTACTTCTCGATCGCACGCATCCCACTTCTCGCCCTCGCTCAAAAACAGCTCGTAGCTCCGGAAGACCTTATAAGCATTCCGCCGTGCATTTCGGTCCATGTTCAGCGTCCGCCGCCCGCCCCACTTCGCATCATTTAAATAGTCCTCCTCCGACAGAGGTTCGCCCAAGATGAAGGCTTCAGTCGAGCCCTTCAAAAAGGACTTGATCTGGGTCCAGCACGTGTCCGGCTCCGGCTTACCTTCCACGCGGCACTCATCGCGGTGCCACCGCGCAAAGGCCGCGAACTCCACGAATTTGGAAGGGTCCCATGTACTGGTGCGCTTCTGCGCCTGGCGCCGCTGCGCCACACCCTCCGTGTCCGAGTCGGACTCGTCGTCGCTGCTCTCATCCTCGCCTTCCCTTAAACCTTCCGCGTCGCGCCGCGCGCGGTAGCGCATTCCAGAACGCCGGCCCCGTACCTCCATGTCATCGGGGTCGTCCTGGCGGTAGAAGCGCCGCCGGCGACTGGGCGTGCGGTCGTGCCACGGCCGCGACGTCGGGAGCGGTTTCAATTGCGCCTCGAGGAAGGGGAGCAGCGAGTCCGTTTCTGACGTCGACTGCGCCGTGGCGTCGAGATACGTCGGCGTGGCCACGGTTTGTGGTGCAGGCGCACTGCCGTAGTATTTTAATAAAGCGGTCCTCACGGCCTCCTCGACGTGCCTCCGCAACTTCTTCGACCGCGTCGCGAAGAGCAGGCGGTCCGACGCGGTCTCGCTGTCCCGGGCGATGCGCGCGACGATGCAGTGCGTCTTGCCCGTGCCGCTTCGTCCCAGGATCATCGCGGGGGCGTGCGTCTCGTCGCGCGCCTCGCGCTCCTTCGTGGTCAGTCGTAAAGAGGGCGACCAAATAGCGGGCGGCGTCCCACTTGCCATCTTAGCTAATGTAGCCTGCTCGCAGGTCCAGAGCTTCATGGGCCGGTTCTTCCCGGGGTGGATCAGCACGTCGTCGTCGCCCAGGGTCAAGAACGGCGCTTCGGACTCCACGAGACGCTGGCGGTCGTGGCCCGCCCTTCGATCGAGCGCGACCTTGATGGCCTCGCACGAGTCCTTGACACTGCCTTCGCGCACGCAGCACCACGCCAAAGCCCTTAAACCGCCGTCACTCGGCGCTTTCGTGGCGGACCAGATCAGACGCATCGTGTCGTCTAGTAATGCGACCCGGAGCCCGTACTCCTTGAAATCTTTGTGGGCGCCGCGGCACCACGCCCCGGCATCGCCCGTGGCGAGTTTTGCTAAGACCTCCAAGAGCCGCTTCCGCCACTGCGGCGTCGCTCTTAATGCGTACCAGTCGCGGACGCGGTCCGCGACCAATAAATCGGCCGCCGACACCTGTAACCCCTCGTCCTCAACCACGGGATACACACAAAAAGCCTCTCCTAGAGCGTGCTTTTTCGTATTCAAAGCGCCGGGCGCGCCCATGGACGGCCGCTCGTCCCGCTCCAACTGCGCGTCCGCGGCCTCCTGCACGCCGAAGTGCGTCGCCAGGTCGCCCCACGCCAACGCTTTGGTCAACCTTTCTCCGTCTAATTTCTCGGCCCGGGTCGCCGCCAACTTGGCCGGCTGCCACAGCGCCGTCCTTCTCAGCTTCTCGCGGTTCCGCGCGGCCTCCTTCTCCCGCTTCAGGGCGCGCTTGTGCTCCTCGGCCCGCTGGCGCTCCTGCGCCTGCTTGCGCGCCGCGTCCTTGGCCGCCTTCTTCCTGCGCCGGTCGTCCTCTCCTTTCGCTTGCGCGCGCTGCCGCTCGGCCGCCGCGGCTCTCTCCTTGGCCTCGCGCGCGGCTTTGGCCTCCGGGTCCTCCGCATGTAACGCTTCGTTGACGCGCTGCTGCTCCGTGGTTAAAGCGGGGTCCATTGGGGGCGGCGCCGGGGTTGTCGTCGGCGCCAGAACGGGAGATGCGGGCGCCAACTCGATGCCATCAAAGCCCTTGGCCGGTCTTTCGGCTTCGAGCCCGTAGCACGCCTTGTCGTAGTAGCTCAAATACAACTTCGGGTCCGGGTCCCTATTGCACAGGGGGATCTTGTTGCGAATCGCTTCCGGGTCGATGAAGGCCGCGGCCAGACCCTCCTTGAAGCCCAGTAGCTTCAGCTCGTTCGCCGTCCGGATCTCCGAGGACTCGGACGTGCAGAGGCGAGGCTTCTCGGCCTCCTCGAAGATGCGCTGGCGCGCTTCACTGACGTCGTCCGCCAGCGCCTCTTTCTCTAAAATATCTACGGATGCCGCCAACCACGCCAACTCGGCATTGCTCAACGCATCCGGGTCAGCCCCATTGGCCTGGGCCTTGGCCGCGTCGGCCCTGCCCAGTAACTCTTTGGACCAGATGACGACGTCGGCGTCGAACGTGGCCGCGTCCTTGCAGCCGTGGGCCGTTTTTGCGCGCACGGCCGCCTCGACGAGGTCCTTGACGTAGGCAGCGCCCTGCTCCAGGCCCTGCGGCGTCGCCATCCCTTCTAACTGTTTTGCCGCCAACCGGGCCATCCTACATAAAGCCAAAAACAGGCACGTCTGGGCCATCTGCTCCCCGGTCAGGCCCTTGTTCTTCGACAGCGTCTTGTTCATGCCCCGGCCTTTCGAGGTCTCCTCCTTGTCACTTATGAGACCGACGCCGTCCGGCGCCGGTTTTGAACTCAGACGGTGCTCGTAGGCGTAGAGGTGGCACGCCCGCACCGCTTTTTCCAGGCCTTCTCTTTGAACTTTAATCTCCTCATCACTTAACGCCTCAAAAAGGGTTTTTTTCTCCTCGTACTTTTTGTTGCCCCTAAAGTCCGGGCCCCGGGACCCGCCGAGCTCCATGAGGCACCCCAACCGGTACGTGAGCTCCTCCCGCTGCTGCTTCTCGAAGTTCAGGCGGTACTCCCCGGCGCACGCCAGCGTCCGTAAAATCCGGCAGATCTCCGGACTTAGAATGGCACCCAAAACCTGCGAAATGAACGCGTGGCTCGGCTCGTCTGCCTTGTACTCCGTGTCGATCCCGTCATCTCTAGCTCGACTGAAGCAGGTCTTGTCCACCCGCCGGAAGAGCGGCGTCCCGTCCATGACTCGGCCCTCCACCGTAGCGCGGGCTCGTAACAGAACTTCGATCACGTTCAGGGAGTGGCCTCGCACAGCTAGTTCTAAAGGAGCACCGGACACGCGCGCCCCGGCCGTGGCTTGCGTGGCGTCCGTCGTGCGCGACAACGCCAACCCGACGTGCTTCATCTCCACGCTGCAGGGCAAGTCCGGATCCGCGCGCCACCGCCCTGAAAAGACGGCCGGGCACTGCCGCGGGTCGCCGTGCGCTAGCAACAAATTGCGCATCGTCCAGGGTTGCACACTAAATGCATCAGTGGGGCCCCACCGCTCCGCATATGCGGACGCCTGGTCCATGAGCCGCGAGGACCGCACGCACCGGTACACGTCGCCCTCACGTCCGCCGCGCTCCGCGACGAGACGGGGTCGGCCGTCACGTAGCGCAGCGAGCCGACGGGGTCGCCCTCGCCGTTCGCGTAGCGCAGGTTGTGGCCCAGTAAGACCTCGGCGACGTCCGCGAAGCCCGACACACACGCAACACCTAACGCCGTCGCGCCGCAGGCCGCGGCGGCGTCGAGGTCCGCGCCGCAGTGCAACAGGACCAACCGCGCCTCCGTGTTGTCCCGCCGCGCGGCCGCGACCAAGGGCGTGTCCTCGATAAATTTGTCCGGCATCATGGGAAAGTAGGTCTTGCAGTCCATGCGGCCGGTGATGTCTTTTGAAACAATTCCTTTAGCAGTGTGCCCGAGGGGCTCCAGGACCGCCAACGGCTCGTACATATTTCCCGTGCAGTTCACCAACGCCGGGACGAGGTGGGGCGGGCACTTGCGCAAAATATTAACGACGAGGTCCGTCATGCCGTAGTGCGCCGCGAAGACGAGGGCGCAGTGTACCACGCCGCCGTTGGGCCCGCTGCCCGACTGGTCCCGCGCCTTCGCCAAAATGTCGGCCATTTCTTCGTCCCCGGTCATGCCGATTCTGTCAGAATCGTTCGCCGTACTTCTGAAATGCAAATCGTTCAAAGCCTCCCGCGCGACCTTCGTGGCACTGACTAATTTGTTGTTGAAGTTGCCCATGATGTCGCCCCTCCTTTTGGACAGCTCCATCTCCGCCACGATCAGGCGGCCCCGCCGGAACTGGTCCGCGTAGTCCGCTTCGCCGCGCACGCGGGCCCGCAGGACACTGGGCACGCCGTCCTCGTTTTGGATCGCGCGGCACGTCTCGCAGTCTCCAAGAGATAGGTAGCCGTGCCGGCAGCCGGGCTTGGTCTCGGGGGCGATCACGGGCTCCGGGGTGGGCGGCGCCGGCTCGACCGGCGCGGGGGGCGCGCCGGCGCCGAGCGGCGCCGGGCTCCGAGCCGGGGCTCTACCGTCGTCGGACTCGGACTCGCTGCTGGACGCCGAGGCGAGGTCGGGCAGGCTCGTGTCGCTGGCCGACGACTCGGAGCGGCGCAGCGGCGGCATGCGGGGGCCGTCCTCGGCGGGCGCGGGGCCGGTCGTCGCGTGGCCGTTGGGGCGGCGCGGGGGCATCTACGGCCTTTGCGAGCTGATGGGTCTTTTTGCTCTGCGCGCGCTTCGGGGCGCGCGGTGCAGCGGGCTTTCTTGCTATGAGCAGCGCTGGGATGACCTTGGCTCTCCTCAGCGGTGCCAGGTACGAACAGTGCCGTCCTCAGTTCGCGCTACAAGGTACAAGCTCTTTGAGATGCACCCGCACGCAAAAGGCCCCTCACTTTGACGCGTCCGGAGAGGCCTCCCTGGAGCCTTAAACCGGTCCCGAATCCCCTGACTATACAAGTGCCACCCTTCTGGAACGCCCCGGAGCGTTCGTCGGCGGAGCGCTAGATGCCGCGCGCCGCCGCCGTCGACGGCCCCCGGCTCCCCGCACACACAATCAGGAAAGCACCACGGTGGTACGCCATCGCCGCGACCGCCCCCGGACGGCGAACAAAGGGAAAGAAGCCTCGCCGAACCTTATGCACCGAGGGGGGGACGCCTAGACCACCGTCGACGCCTTCACGGCCTTCTTCTTGTCCGCGTCGGCGTCGAAGGTCGCGTCGTAGGCCGCCGAGTGCACACCCACGCTCCGCCCGGACTGGTCCGCCCGGCCCCGGAAGGAGGCGTCCCACGCGAGAGCGCGCTCCGTCGAGCACGCGATGGACTTCCCTTCAGGAATGGTTTTAGCGCACGCGATCGAAGGATAGATGCCGTCGAAGATCTGCCGGTAATAGTACGCCTCCTTCGTGGCCGGCGTGTTGTAGCCGAAGCGGTGCTTGGCCACTGCAAATTGGTGGTCCGACACGTTCGCCTCCGCGTGGTCCCTCAGGGCGTCGATCCAGCCGTACCCGACGCCATCACTAAACTGCTCCTTCTGCCGCCACAAGATCTCCTGGGGCAAGTAGGGGTCGTCGGGCGTGTCAAACGCCTTGCGCAGAATATACTTCTCGATCCGACCCTTGGACACATCGATCATCTTCTCCGCGGGGTCGATGTTCATGGCCACCTCCAGGAAATCCGCGTCTAGGAACGGGACGCGCGCCTCCACGCCCCACGCTAACGTGGACTTGTTCGCTCTCAGACAATCATAAATGTTCAATGCCGCGACCTTATCAATCAGCTCGGCATGCAGCTCCTCCTTGTTGGGCGCCTTGTGGAAGTACAAATAACCAGCTAAGATCTCGTCGGCGCCCTCCCCGCTCAGGACCATCTTGACGCCCATGGCTTTGATTTTGCGCGACATGAGGAACATCGGCGTGGCGGCCCTAATCGTGGTCACGTCGTAGGTTTCCAAGTGGTGAATCACTTCGGCCACGGCGTCCAGGCCCTCTTGGAGAGTGAAGGTGTAGGGGTGGTGGATCGTGCCGATGTGCTTTGCGGCCTTTTCGGCCGCCGCGAGATCGGGCGAGCCCTCCAAACCCACCGAGAAGGAGTGGAGCTTGGACATCCACTGGGACCCCTCGCCCGTCGAGGCCTTCCGCGTCAACGTGCGTTGCGCCACGGAAGCCACTAAGGAAGAATCCAGCCCGCCGGACAAGAGCACGCCCCACGGGACGTCGGACATCATGCGCCGCTCCACGGCCTTGACGAACGCTTCTCTGAGTACGGTCATGTCGCACTTTGTGGTAGGTAATTTAGTGGAGCGCCAGGTGGGCGTGTACCACAACGCATACGATTGGGTCTCGCTCCGCCAGCAGTGGCCCGGCTTGAATTGTTCCACGTCGGGGCAATCCCGCGCTAGCGACTTCATCTCCGACGAGATCCACACGGAGCCGTCACTCCCGCGTCCCAGATATAAGGACGTGATGCCGATGTGATCTCTAGCGGCCCCATACGTGCCCGTGCGCTGGTCGTAAATGATAAAGGCGAACATGCCCCTCAGTAGACTACAGGCCTTTTCCAGACCGTACTTGACGTACAGCGGAATCAAAACCTCGCAGTCCGAGCCCGTCTTGGGCGTGTAGTCAAAACCCTCTTTCTTCAAGAGGGCGTAGAGCTCCTTGTAGTTGTAGATCTCGCCGTTCGCCGCGACGATGATGGAGCCCTCCTCGATCAACGTCTCGCCATTGACCTTGCACTCGGCGGCGAAGAGCGGCTGGGCCCCGCTTTCGGGATCAATAATGGCCAGGCGCTCGTGCGCGATGGCGTGCTTGGCCGCGCCCCGCGTGCCGTGCTCGGAAATGGACAGGCGCGTCAAACTCGCGGTCGACGCGTTCTGGCCCGAGCCGAGCTGCTGGCCCTGGCTTATGAGCTGGTAGCCGCTCCAGTCCGGCCCGCGGTGGCGCATGCGCCGCGCGCACTCGATGAGCTTGGCGCGCAGGGCGCTCTGCGTCGTGCCGGGGGCCACATCGAAGATACCGAGGATGCCGCACATGGTTGAGGGCGCTGCTGGTGCTGCGCTCTGCTATCGATGGCTGTATCGCACCGCTGCTGCGCACCTCGCTCCGCGATCACCGCTGCTGCGCGTTCACTTGGTTGAGAGAGTTGCAACTCAGCCTCGCTTTTTGCTGGCTCGGGTACGGCGCGTCCGACGGCTACTCGCTGTGTCCAGTGGTCCTCGGCATTCGTCGCAAGAGTCGTAACAGGCACGAAAATGACGCGGCTCTGGACGGGTTTTGTGCCGCTCTCAGCAGCTCAAAACGAGTCACGCCCGGTTAGCTTAGCAAGGCGTTTTACTCTCGTTGCAAAAGTGCACTGGCAGCAGCACAATGCAGTGCCTGCTCCTCGCCTGCGTTGCGCTCACTGCTGCCGCAATGGCGGCGCCGAGGCGCGTAGCAGTCACTGGTGCCGGCGGCCAGACCGGACAGCTCGCGTTCAGACGGCTGCTAGCTAGGCGCGACGAGTTCGACCCCGTAGGCATCGTGCGTAGCGACGCGTCGAGGCAAAAACTGCTCGACAGCGGCGTCGAGCCGGACTGCATCCGCGTCGCCGACGTGACGGACGCCGCCGCGTGCCTCGAGGCCGTGGCGGGCTGCGACGCGCTACTGATAGGCACGTCGGCCAAGGTGGCGGCCACCGGCGGGACGAACACCGAGACGGGCCGGCCGAACTTAGGTTTTCCAAATGGCCAACCGGAGCGGATCGACTGGATTGGACAAAAAAACCAGATCGACGCCGCCAGGGCGTGCGGCTGCACGCACGTCGTCATCTGCTCGAGCATGGGCGGCACCGACCCCGACCACATGCTCAATAGCTTCGCGCGGGAGAAGGGCGACCCCCCGTCCCGCGGGAACATTCTGCAATGGAAGCGCAAGGCGGAGAAGTATTTGGTCGACAGCGGGCTCTGTTATACGATTATCCATCCGGGCGGGTTGATTGACGAGGCCGGGGGCTGCCGCGAGTTGGTCGTGGGTGTCGACGACGTCATCGTCGACGGCGAGCGGTCCATCCCGCGGGACGACGTCGCCGCGACCATGGTCGCGGCCCTGCAGCACAAAGCCTTCCGCAACAGGAGCTTTGATATCCGATCCAAGCTCGAAGGGGACGGCGAGCCGACGGCGGACTTTGCGCAGCTGCTCGAGCCGCTCGGCGGCAAAAACTGCGACTATAGCCTGGGTGCGATCCCGAATTAACATTGTGTTCTTATCACCCGGGGGGCGACCGGACGCCGCCCTATTACTGGACGGGACCTCGCAATGCAGCTCCGACGTCGCAGGCGGAGTGGCAGCCAGCTTCTGAGCCAACCCAAGGGATCCCGAAAGATACATGCTGTAGGTATTTGTGACTTAGGGCGGGGGGATTAGCAATAGCAGCAATGTCTATCACTAACCCATTTGCACGAGTCTTGTTTCAAGCAATCTTGCATGTTACCATCAATGCAGGCGTTGCCTTGTTCCTTAAATTGCGCGGACGCCGGCACTTGGTGGAAGCCGCGTGACGCGATGATTGTCGCGGCGCCCGTGGCGAACGCGATGATGGCCGCCGCGACGATGGTCTTGCGGGCGCCGCCGCCGCGCTTCGTCGCGACGAGCGGCCGCTGCCTGTGCGTTTTTTGTAAACGCTCGGAGCGCGTCGCGAGGGTGGCGCGAGCGAGAGGGACAGCACAGAGGCAGATGGGCGTGCGCGCAAGCGGGATAGCGTCGCCTCGAAATTACAAGAATGAGCATTGCACTGAGTTGCAATTTGGTCCTCCTTTGTTTGCACGCGGGCAATTACTCCTCGATGTTGTCGCTAATAAGTGACATGCTTTATGCGCGTTGGGATTGATTGCTTTGCGGAGGCGGCGAGCACTGTATTGCTAATTTGCTGCTGCCTGTGCAATGCAGAGGACACCGAGAGCAAAAATGAGCCACCAGCGGCGAGGAAGCAATCAATCTAAGGCTCCGGACGGCTTCGACGACGCCTTCAGACTGGGGGGCGGAATGAGCAATTCCAAAAGGGGCGGTCCCAGGAGGACGCAAAGGCCCACAACTCGGAGAACACACCACGCCGATTGCAGATATTGCGTTGCTGAGAGATATATGTGCCTTGCCATCGCTTACTCCTAGCGGACGTTTCGCGCGTACCACGCGCTCCGCTGCCGCGCGACGCCGGCGTCGAACGCGGCGCGCACGAGGCCGTCGTCGGCGTCGTCTGCCCAGGAACTATCGGTGCAGGACGACGCGCCGCCGGCCGAGGCGTCCGCGCGGTCGGCGCCCGCGAGCGCCCGCAGAAGCGCGCGCCACTCCGAAGCCCGCAGGTACGGCGCGGCCCACATCGCCCCGAGCCGCTCCACGTCCACCACAGCTAAAGCGAGCGGCAGGTCGTAGAGCTCCGCTAATAAATAGCAGGCGAGGGCCCGAGATCCGCGGCCGCAGACGTAGAGGGGCGGTCCATCAATGAGGTGCGGCGCCAGATTCCTCGCTAGCACAATAACATCATCCGTCACGGCCTCGGCGATTCGAAAGGCGGCCAAACATTCCACGGCGCCGCGGCGCTCCCAGCGCGGGTCGGGCCCGACCACGAGCAGCCCGGGCAGCACCCAGAAACTTCCCACGACCGGTCCCGCCTCGGCGCGGAAGGGGAACGGCGGGGCCCGGGCCAGGATGGCGGGGTGGGGCCGCCACACGGGGGCTGGCGCACAAGGTTGCGGTGGTGGTGGCCGTCGTGGGTAGATGTGGAGGGAGAGGTGGTTGCTTTCATCGGCGTCGGCGTGCAGGGGGAAGCCTTCGTCCGCGTGGGGTGGCAGTAGGAGGGCCATCATCGTCGTGTGAGGCTGCCCCGCGGCTTGCGAGGCCGCCGCTTCCGCTCGGCGCTGATCATCTAGCTGAGCTCTCCGGCGTTACGGGTTTTACAGCAGAGGCGGCGCTCATCTGTGCCCGCTGCACAAGTGACCAACAACATGGAGAATGCATTTAAGCCGTAGATAATAGCGCCGGCACGAACAAGGCCACAAATGCGGGTCGCGCTGGCGCTCGCAGCACTGCTCTCGACGGTCGAGCCGCTGGCCCTGAAGCGGCGCGGCGGCCTCGCGAAACCGAAGAAGAAGAAGGCGACGAAGGCGCCCGCGTCGCCGTCGCCGCCGCCGCCGCCGCAGGCGCCGCTCTCGCCCGAAGCGCACATGGCGGCCGTCGCGCGCGCCGTCGAAGCCGCAGCGCCGGGCATCCGGTCGTCCCTGGCCGACGACGACTTCTACGCGCAGGAGGCGTTCCTGGACGCGCGGAGCGTGGCGGCGATGGCCCATGAAGCGCGCCAATTGGACTGCACGCTCGTCCCGTCGCAGTCGACGCGCTACGAGGCCGGCCAGACGATCGCCTACGACAAGGCGGGCGTGCGGTCGACGCAGATCCTCGGCGGGGACGCTTATGAAACCGCGCCGCGACTCACGGAGTACGTGGTCTCCCTGACGGCGGCGCTCGCGGTCTTCGCGGGGCGGCTCCGGCCGCTCTCGAAGGTGCGCCAGACCAACAAACTGGCGGTCTGCGACGCCGTCGGCGCGGCCTACCCGAAGCACATTGACAACGGCGGCGGCGACGACCCCCGCCTGCTCACGGCGATCCTCTACTTAGATGGCGCGTGCGAGGGCGGCCGGTTCCGCGCGTTTGCGGCGGCGGAGGACACTATTACGGCGGAGGTCGCCCCCGCGCCGGGCACCTTCGTCTGCTTCTGGGCGGACCGCCTCGTCCACGACGTCAGTGCGATCACGCGCCTCGACATGAATAGATGGGCGCTCACCGTATGGCTCTGCACGGACGACCCAATTGTCGAGGCGACGCCCGAGGCCGTCGTGGAAGCGCATTGGCCACGTCTAAAAGACACTTAGGCCCAATCATCACCGCCCCCGTCGTCGCCGTCGTACGAGTCGCCTCCGTCATACGAGTCGCTCGACGAGTTGCCCATCGGGCTCGCGTCCGACGACCCGCCGCCCCCGAACATGCTGCCCATGACCGAGTGCGCCACACTACTCCCGGCGCCGAAGGCCATGCCCTGGGCCATGGTCTGGCCCAGGCCGCTCATCATGCCGCCGCCCTGCTGCGGCTGGCCCAGCGGCGACCCGCCCTGCTGCTGCGGGACCTGGCCATTTTGAGCCGCGGGCTGGATCGCGGGGCACGGCTCGCCGACGGCGCTCGTCTCGTCCGTGTCCACGTTCCACCAGTAAATGCCGCCCTCGGCCTCGACCGGCTCCCAGGCCGGCTTCTCCGCGCCAACTGCCGTGACGACGCCCGTCATGGGGTTGTGGTAGTAGGTCCCCTGCGTTTCCGGGTCCACGACCGGGTGCCAGTCAAACGGCTCCAACGCCTTCGGCGGCGGCGCGCCGCGGACCGGCAGGTCCGTGGGCGGCGGCGCGCCGCGGTCCGAGAGCCCGCG
>Ga0114994_10003009_pt1 | contig 12345 bp, 8 predicted proteins | sample ArcticOcean_MG_C_9_FD_87043 | JGI IMG/M metagenome (GOLD analysis project Ga0114994, IMG submission 87043) | Marine microbial communities from western Arctic Ocean - ArcticOcean_MG_CB2_152 | ecosystem: Environmental > Aquatic > Marine > Oceanic | place: Arctic Ocean: Canada Basin | collected... | reverse complement strand
GTTGGGCCGCCCCATTTCTTGTTTTTTGTTTCCGGGGGGGGATTCGCCCGCGGGTCCGGTGTTGGGGCCTGGGGGGGGGGGGGCTTCTAAATACCCCTAATTAGGGGTATTTAGGCTTCACGGATCCTAGGGTCGATAGATTTTACGGGGATCGAGATTGGGGTGGCGCGGCGCCGCTAAACTCAGCAAAAACCCGTGAAACTCGATTAAACTCGTGTCGCCGGCGAATTGTGCAGCCAAGACGCACCCGTAGGCAGCCCCGAGGGTCACCGAAGACCGCCAAAAGTCACCGAAGGCAGCGCGCCACGAAAAAGCGCCGCAGCACAACATCATCGTGCCGCGGCCTGTAGCGGCTCTCACAGCCTGAGCCTGAGAGCACAATGCGCGATGCACCCTCCGGTGCGACGCGGCACGCCCCGTTACAAAATACGCTGCAACCGGGCCGGGTCTCGCCCGGCGCGCCGCTGACAACTTCGCCCGCTCAAAACGTTAGAAATCACCCCAACTTTCGCGTAGAGGCCGAGGTCGCCGCGAGACAACAAGTGGCATTTCCGAGCGCCAATGCCCCGGAGCAAACCGCGGGTCCCAGGCCCGGGACCGGCGAGGGGTTATGTCCGACGATTCCAGACACTACTTGGCCCGAGTCGAAGGGTCAACGCAGCCTGAGGGGTCTGTTGCTCACTCGGACCCGGCCCGGGGCCGGCGAGCGCCACTGCAATATGGATAAACTTGGAACATGGGTATTAGGGAAACAATCGCACAACAGGCTACCTAGAAGCATAGGAGCTTGCAACTTGAGGGCGACAAAGACGTTGCATATCATCAGTATCATAGAATTTATAATATGTCATATTATATACATGGGAGAAGATACGTATCCTAACTATTCCCGGCGTTCATGTCGTCCTTAATGCGTGAAGGTGTGTTGCTAGTACGACTGCAGCACGAGGCGTACACGGCGTATGACTGTGGCAAATACGTGGAATCTATTAGAATCGCAGAGGAAATTTATGCAATTGATGCGGTAAAAAAATAGCCTTCGTGATATTCCCGAGGTCGCTTTACGCTATACAGGCTCGATCAGACAACTGTCTTCTGCTGGGAGCCATCAATTTCCAATTGCGAAACTTTTCTGAGGCGGTGTTTTTCAATCAGCAGGTGCTGAAGCGACTAAACTTATAGTTGCGAGAATGCATCCCCAGGCGATCCGCATTGAGCCGCAGATGGCGGAGGCACATTCAAATTTGGCAAATGCCCTTAGGGAACTTGGTGATGTACAAGGATCAATGAGGCAGGTAAACAGTGTCAACACCACATAGCTCAGTGTGATAGGAAATTAATTAGGTTTTACCTCAAAGCCATCAAGTGCAATCCCCGTTTTGGCGATGCATACAATAACCTTGCCACGGCCCATATTCAGATAGGACAGATTGACGACGCAATCGAGGCATATCAAATGAGCATTGTGGTTGACCCAGGTCTAGTGGGTGCCCATTGTAATCTCGGCAATATATTCAAGGCTCAAGGAAAACTAAAGTTGGCACGTCAGTGTTATATGGAGGCGATTCGTCTGAAGCCCGAATCTTCGATTGCATGGTCGAATCTTGCTGGAATCTTTAGAGAGGAGGGGCAAACCTCGACAGCTATCGCGTATTATCGTGAGGCAATCCGCCTCTGTCCACAATTTGCCGATGTTTATAGTAATCTTGGATCAGCAATGCAGGAGCAAGGTAATATTTTGGAAGCCTTTCAATGTTACAGGACTGCGATACGCATCAGACCTGACTTCGCAATCGCCCATGGCAATCTAGGTAGCTGCCTTCTCGCATCTGGCGATGTGCAAAGTGCAGTTTACGCGTTGAGGCGTGCAGTTCAACTTGAGCCAAACTTCCCGGATGCTTACAATAATCTTGGCAATGCACTTCGAAACTTAAATAGACCATTTGCGATGCTACAGCTTAGTGGCAAATTTGGAACGTTGAAAGGAAACAAGACCGGGTTAATGAGCCGCGAACTCTCCCAAAAAACACAGCGGAAAGTCGATGCGGGTGAGGCCATTGAATGTTACCGCACGGTACTTCGGCTCCAACCAAACCATCCCCATGCATACAGCAACCTCGGTAATGCCATGCGTGATCGAGGTCTTGCGCGGGAGGCAATTCATTGCAACGTAACAGCAGCACGACTGATGCCCTCATTTGCACCAGCACATACCAATCTCGGTTCACTCTTACGTGAGCAAGGTCAACTTGATCAAGCTATTGCCCACTACCACCAAGCTATTGCCCTTGACCCAGATTTTGCGGAAGCATATTTAAACCTTGGCAACACATATCGTGACATTCGCCAGCCGCCAGCCGAGTTGTTCCGTGCAGCAAAACTTACTTCCTCATTCTAATCGCATCAGGTTAGATGATGCTATTAAATGTTTCACAACAGCCGTCAATGTTTCAACGCACCTTGCTGAAGGGCATGCTGCGCTTGCTGCAGTCACGAGTCGTAGTCTCTCGCATGAAACTTATCTTACCTGCGTCGACACGCTAGGCACATGGAGACAAAGGGAACTACGAAGATGCAATTCACTGTTATGAGCAAGCACTAAGTCTCAACCCAAATTATTTAGGTGCATTTGCTGGCCTACTTCAAGCCAAAGATTCCGTGTGTGATTGGACTATGCGCACACCACACGTGGGCAGCCTCGCCTTAGTTGTTGCAATCCAGCTGCAACTGGACGATTATGATGACACAATCTTAGATTATAGACGACGATCCTCTGCGAGTTTAGTTGAACAACTAGAATCTAATAACGCATGGCAGAAGAATCGCCATGTGTGTAGGGGGTCTTTGCCCTGCATCCAGCCAATTGATGCTTTAGCACTCACGGACTCAATTGCACCACGTGATGTACAGCGACTCACTAGGCGCTTTGCAGCGAGAGCCAGGGCAAATATCGAATTATTGGCTCTTGATTTGTTTCGACACCACCATGCTCTGTGCTCAATTGTAGCTCCCAATGAAAGTATAATTCATGTGGGCTACATAAGTTCAAATTTTTGGACGCATTCTATTCGGCATCTGTTTGTCCCATTGTTCAAGTATCATAACATGGCACGGTTTTGTGTGACTTACTACTCGCTATCACCACTAGATCAACTAGATCAAGGCGCACAACTTGTGAAGAGCGAATGTGAGCTTGCTGGAACTTTCAAAGATTTGAGCCGGATAACAGCTAAAGATGCCGCAAGCGTCATCCACGCAGATGGAGTCCATATCCTTGCGCATCTTGATGGCCATACTGCACACGCCCACAATGAGATTCTTGCTTTACGTCCAGCCCCGATCCAGCTCACCTTCGTGCTTGGTTTCCATGGTACCTGCGGTGCAGACTACTTAGACTATCTTGTTGCTGATCGTATTGTGCTTGGTCCCCCCAAGCCGCCTGGTGCCCCTGGAACCCAATATGATATTGATGAATGTGCACTACTGCTCCCAAACTCGTGTATTTTGAACGGGCATGCAATGGAATACAAGAATCTTCTTGATGACCCCCCCAGAGGCGCACCCACCCGTGGGACTTATGGTATTCCAGAAGATGCATTTGTCTTTGCATACTTTGGCCCGCTCAACTGGCTAGACCCAGTTATCTTCACCACGTGGATGAAGATATTGCAGTGTGTTCCCAATGCAATACTTTGGTTGAATGTGTGCTCGCGAAGAAGTGCTGTTGACCGACTTAAACAAGAATGCGCGTCTTTTCAAGTAGAGGAACATCGGCTATTCTTTACTGATCTTGCTGAGAGATATATATGCGTATCTTGCAATGTGCTTGCAGATCTTGTTCTAGACACGCCTGGGTATAATGCCGTCGACGCCACGATGGATGCACTTTGGGCTGGAACGCCAGTGGTTACCTTTCTTGGTGAAACTATTGCGACGCGCATATCTGCTAGTTTGTGCACCGCTGCTGGTTGCCCAGAGCTTGTCACAGATACGCTTGCTGATTACAAGAACCTTGCCACATCGCTAGCTGTTGATGAAGACAAGTTGCATGAGTATCGTCAGAAGCTTGTAATGTCCCGTGCGGGCCCCCACCAAGCACCCCTCTTTGACTCAATAAAGACGCTCAAGCATCTTGAAGCTGGCTACCAAGCCATATGGGGAAGAAAGCTTGATCGCAAAGCACCAACTGATATACTTGTCGTTGATGAAGCATCACCGGGAAAGGATGAGCAGGTTGCAATTAGTCATTCGCTAGGTAGTCAACTCAAGAGATATGCTAGTTAACTTTTCTTATAAAACAACAACCGGCTTCAGAAGGCCACTGTGTTAGTAACACAATCATACGAGTCTGCACATACACTGAGCTAGATAACAGCACAACGCAATCAGCTCCAAGAAAAACTGCGAAAGAAGGCTATTTCTCAGCCGTGACCGTTGATACTGTTGTGTCAGAGGAACGTTTTACTTCAACCAACCTCGTAACAGCCAAGGCAATTTCCACGATATGCTCATAGCAAAGACCAATTGCATTTAGGTTGCAGTCAGGACTCACACCGCTGATCGCCTGCCTGTAAGATAGCCGGTCAACTCAGGCTCCATCCATGCCCTAGCTGGAGTGTCGCCCTTGGGAGTCTGGGGGGGCAGGGCAAGGGCCGGATATGGACCTTCGCGTCTTCCAAGGGGGGATAAGTATGGGGCCGTACGCTTACCGGTGTGACGATGTAAGGCCGATTCGGTTTTCGTGGCCGTCGGCTGCCGCACAGCGGCAGTTCGCAGTGTGTGTCGACTTAAGGGCACCTAAGCGGCCCTCGGCAGCTTTTCTCTTGCGCGCGCGCGTCAAAATGGCCGAGACGAAGGCAATTTTAACGTTGAGTAATTTTAGCCTAAAAATTGCTATTGGTGAAGATCGAAGCGTCAACGCGAAGGCTCTCTTTCAGTGGCCCCTCCGCCCCTTTTGATGTCCCGAGACGGGTAAAAAATATGATAAATTATATATGTACTATATCACCACAGTGGCGTGTGCATATGGCCTTAACGCAGCCTTTGAGCGTCGTAGCTCCGCCGCGGGCATCCTCATACTATACCGACTATCGATTCCAGTCGTCGGTTCAGCAAAAACCCGCCGCGAAATGAGCCGTCATGCCCCCGCGTACGACCGTGTTTAGGAACGAATGGGTAAAGATGCGCCGTGATGGCCCGTGCCGCGTTTTATTACAAATCGAACGCGTAGGGGCCGCGGGTGGCCGTCGCGTCGAATAACGCCCTAGTCGATGCTGCCCTTCTCGGCCGCCGCTGCCGCTGAAACTTGGCACCCGAGTCCCTCACGTGGGCGTACCTCGGGGCCCGTCGCGGTGCTGGTGTGCGGCTCACCCGGTGGGTCGCCTTGGCGCCCGCCTCTCCATAGCCCTAATCGGCCCTTGATCACCATCCTAAAAGTAGCCTGGTACCCACCCCATGGTATTACCCCCATGCGCCTTCCGTCCTCGACTTATAATGTTTAACGTGCGGGTTGCTATTTTGTTGTGTCTGTGTCGTGCAGCCGCCCTGTCAGAAATGCAGCGGTAGCGTGCCATTGTCAAGGGACGAAACACGCAGCTGCGTACGAAGCTTCTGGCTGACTTTCTGATGAGCACACGTGCACCATGGGCATAAAAAAACGAGTTTACCTAGAGGCCCGGTTCCCAGCCCCTGGCCTAAGATCTTGCAGGGCGGGGCCGGGTTCAGTAAGCCGTCCCATGATCTCAGGACCTGGCCGGAGACGGCGCTCCCGCTGCTCAAAACAGGCCACGCGCGGCAAGTTGGCAGCCGTGAATGGTCTGGCCACCTACCGGCGGCCTCCACGGCGCCATCGACCCCCGCGGTGGGGTACCGCGGGCGTCGGCGCGCCCCAGAAGCAGTCCTAGGCTGGTCCCAGTGCCACGCGGCGCGTGCGGCGGCGCGCCGGCGGCGCGCCGCGCCTCAAGGCGTTGCGGGCACCTTCGTCTATACGGGATCGTCGCTCTCGGCGCAACCGCAAACCAGTTTTTGACCAAAAACACTGTCGTTCTCGACCACCATCGATATCCGGCGGCTGCGTGACTGCGCCTCTCGGCATTTTGCTTCAACACGAAAACCCGTCGCAATAAAACCCGTCGGGTTCACCCGGATCCCCCTCAGAGTGGTGGCGGGTTTTCACAAGTAACCCACCAAATTCTCTATTGGCGGTAGAAACGTTCTGTGACTTCCGCGCAGCCCCAAGCCACAAGAGTTGGTTGAGAGGCAGTCGACGACGTATGGACAGCCTGCGAACAGACAGCAGCGAGAACGAATGTGCTGCTGCGTCAAAAACGTGATGCCAACATCGTGTCGTAAGGCCGTAATAGCCTCTAGCGCATGAGTATCCCTAGCTTTTTTTGGTCCAGTCGGGCACACGGGTTGCTGTGACGGGCCCATTTGATAAACGTCAACTGGACCTTCCAACGGATACTTTAGTCTCGAGTTAGAGGTCCAAAATGGCTGGCGGAGACACTGCAGTGGGCGGACGGGTTACTTGTGAAAACCCGCCACAGTGCACTTACCGCTGATTCACCGGCCGGCAAATCACCGGTAAGTGGCAACCTAGCCGGCAGGGGGTCCTTTTTCGGAGGGCGATGTGCGGAGGTACCGCAGTGATTGGCAAGCCACACCCCCCTAAACAAACTAGTAGTACTAGTAGTGAAACTGAGTTCAAGTTCAAGTTCAAGTTATCGTTGATTTTTTTTCGAATTAGCCTGAGTATCATCTCGGGAGGCCCGGCGGGGGGGGCGGCCGAATTTTTGGTCAGTTTTCGCTTTTATTTCACGTTAATATCAAGACAGCCAAATAACTTGAACTTGAACTTGACTCGGACTCCGAGTCGGAACTCTAGGGTATCGGCGACATCCTGAGTACCACTGGCATCACCGTGACTATGCACCGTGGCACTCAGGCTGGCATTTCAGCTTACGGCGAGCGCTAGACTAAGGTACCGAGTCGCTCACTGGCAGGCTAAAATTTTACCTCGAGTAGACCCGCACGATGTTTTATTCTGGTGGCAGTGGTTCTGGGCGCGAAGTCTAATGATATTAAATTTAGAGCGAGCATAAATATTATACTGCACGCATATAGTCTATATTTGCAATCAGTAGTGGAGCATGCGTGGTATCCAGATATCTGCACCACGTTTCAAACGCAATCCGCGCGAAGCCGCTGTTGCGACCGTGGCGACGAGGCTTGCCACGGCAACACCTGTAGATGTGCCGAGTCACTCAGATATATGGGGTGATATCGGTGATGCGGTTCCAAAAGTACCGCCGGCTGCCGCTGACGACGACTTCGGTGTTTGTAGCGCGTGCGGTCTCTCTAGTGTCGTGTGCTATGGCACGTCTAACAAAGACGATGCTGGCGGTGGCAGTGATGAGCACAACAGCAATGATTATGCAGGTGTAGCGAGGCAACAGCGTGGTTCGCCTATATCTCGAACAAATGGTGAAAGTGCATTAGTGGGAGCTGCTCGACGCGGGGCAACGGAGGCCGTGCGTGCATTGCTGGGTGCTGGTGCTACCGTGAACGTGGCGTCGGCGTCTGGCGAGACTGCGTTAGATACTGCAATGGTCAATGGACAGCTCAGCGCAGCGCTCGCGCTTGTGCGGGCAGGCGCCACAGTGTCGAGGACCGACGATAGACTACTGCGCGTTGCTACGCTCCGCGGAGATGATGAGCTTGTTTCTCTGTTGCTTCAGGCTGGTGCTCCACCACTGCTTGCACGACCTGCAACAATTGGTGAGCCCGAGCTGCTCGCTGACGAGGAAGAGCCAGGCGCAACGTCATGTCTGCTTCTTGCTGCCCGGCACCCGATAACTCGAATTCTCAGTGCATACCTTAATTTTTTTGCCGTGGCAGATGATGGCGGACAGGTGCTGCTTGAGGCGCCACACGGCCTGCGACGCGTGACGGTGTGTGCTCTTGTTAGTGATATATGCGATCAATTTTGTTTGTCTTTGTAGGCGCTGATGGTTGCGGCAGCAAACGGCTCACGTGATGATGCACACGCTGTGAAAGCCCTTCTTGCTGCAGGCTGCTCGCCATTTGCAGCTGATATTGCAGGTCGGTCAGCACTCCATCGAGCTGCTGCTGCTGATAGCAGCACAGTTATCACCGCGCTCACTACCGCTGCGCGTCTACGAGTTGAATCCCCAGCTTATCGGAAATTCGTAAACGCGTGTGAAGCGAGCGGTCCAGGCCACACAGCGCTGCATTGTAGTGCGGCGGCTGGTGCGGACACTGCCATTGCTGCACTTCTGGCAGCCGGAGCGGACGCAACTGTACTTGATACCAATGGCGCGTCGGCTTTAAATGTTGCAGTGACTTCCAGTCACGCTAGTTGTGTGCAGCAGCTCCTTGGTATGACGGATGCCGTTCTTGACGGTGACATTGCTGTTTGTGTTGCATTAGCCAGACAGGGTAATTGGCCCGTCAAGGCATGTGTGGAGCTCTTGATTGAAGAGTTAGCTCGTGGGTCTGCATCCTCTACGGTAAATGCTTCCACTCAACTTGGTCCGGCACCGCTAGCAGCCGCGGCACGCCGTGGTGATATTGAGGCCGTCTGTGCTCTTGTTGAAGAAGCGGGCGCTGACGCTACACTGTCTGATGACCTCTCACCACTGGCAGCGGGAGCAACGGCCGGCTGTCTCGCTGTCTGTGGTGAGTTTGTCTCTCGCGGTGCTCAACCGGCAGCAGCGCTCATGGATAGCGGTTTGAGTCTACTTCGAGCTGCATGCGCGGCAGGTAACACTTCTGTCGTCCAACGTCTACTTGGCGCTTTCAATTCTCATGATCTTAATCGTGATGACCTGCGGTCAGCCCTCCACGCAGCCGCTTCGCGTGCTGACGATGATGCTGTCGAGGCATTGTTGGCTTTTGGCCACTCTCACCAGATGAGTGCTGCCTTCCTCTATCCCTTGTCTCTCAGCAATGACGCCGCAACATCATTAATCTTGCCATGCAAGACGCAAAGCTGCGACTATCTGGTCCAGTTCCCTGAACCCGGCAATGCCTGCGAACCTGCGCTACTAGCAGCCTGTCGTGCAGGCGCAACAACTTGCGTTGCAGCGCTGACCCGGCATGCAGAATCGCTTCACGCAGCACTGGACAAAAACCGTCGTTGCGCACTGCACCATGTGGCCGCATGTGACCAAGCTTTGCTTGTCGAGCGACTCTGCAGCCTCGATGGGTCCTTGGTGACCTGTCGCGACGCGTACGGAGCAACATCATTGCATGCTGCGGCTGCTGCAGGTGCTGGAGCAGCCATAGGGGCGCTTCTCCGCCATGGCGCTGACGCGACATTTGAGGACTCAAAGGGGCGCACTCCACGTGATGTAGCTCTTGAACGGAATCAAGAGCGCGCTGCGGCACAGCTTGATGCAATGGCTGATGCGATCGACGATGGCGACTTTGACGAGTGTGCGCGGCTTGCTGATGCTGGGAATTGGCCTGTCGACTGGTGTGCTTTATCAGGCGACACTGCTCTTGTTGCTGCGGCACGTCGTGGTGCACCCGATGCAGTATCACGCTTACTAGCCTGTGGTGCAACTGTTGATGCGGTGACATACAATGATGAAACACCCCTTGCCGCTGCGGCCACTGCAGGCCATCTCGACGTCTGCGCAGCGCTTCTTGCTGCGGGTGCCGACCCAACCAAAGTCGCCGACCGATCAGCGAGTCTCCTTGCTGCTGCTGTTGTGGCTGATGAGCCTGAGCTTGTGGATGCGCTCCTGGCGCGAGGTGCTAGCGCACGGCCTGTCACATGCAGAACTGAGCCAACCAGTGCATTTCTAGTTGCTATCGAACTTGGCTCTCGACAAATTGTGGACTCTTTTGTGCAGCGTGCCATTGCAACAGGTGCTCTTGACGTGAATGAGCCCCATGGTGATGCGCATGTTAGAGCTCTGCACGCAGCCGCCGCTCGTGGTCGAGCTGATATTGTCCAGAGTCTCCTTAAGGCTGGTGCCCAGGTTGATGTTCTTGATAACAAGGGTAAATCTGCTCTTCACTATGCAGCAGGCCACGACCATGATGACGTGCTGAGAGTTCTTGTGTCGAAAGGGGCTGACGTTCTTCGCCAAGATATGACTGGGACAACACCCCTTAATGTTGCTATCGCCCAGGGGGCCAAATCTGCGGAGTCAGCTCTTCTGATGGCGGAATCAATGCTACATCCTACCACGTAAAACACTCGACAAATAGTGCTATGTGAGGAGATATACATGTGAGCGTAAGTCTAGCTCTCTGCCAGTGCTGCGGTGTGTAGACCGGGAAGCGCTCTTTCAAAGAGTCCCATCCAAGAGCCCCGGCTGCCCTTGATGTGCTACTGCAACTGTGAGCGTGGGTTGTGCTACTGACTAAGGTACGTGTAGGTTATTGCCTACTGACTAATGTCGGCTATGGTCACGGTCATCCCACACACGCACACGCACACCAAGTCAGTACCATTCCTACTTGCGTGGCTGACTGCCCTACCGGGCTAAGGCATCGGCAGTTAATTAGCCTGAGCTGAGGAAATATTTCCAGTAGGCTCCCAGGATTTCGAGATCCTTACCTTCCTGATCGCGCTTAGACCAGCGAATCTAGAGCTCGCCTGAGTTCCGCGTCGCCGCCGCCACCATGGCGCAAGGGGCCCGCAGGGTGCACTCGCAGTGTGCACTCATATGCGGGAGGTGTGGCTCTGTTCTGGTACTATGGCCCCGGAATCCCCCCGGGTGGCCTGGGACTGTGCACTAAACCCGATGACTTTTTTAGTAAGTTTTCAAGTTACGGAAAATAAGTACAATAGTATTGATGGGGGTTCGCCGCCACGACTGAGCCTCTATTAGCCTCATGCTCTCTCCTCGTATAATGACCCTCATATGATAAGTTAGCTTGCTTAAAAAAGGTATAAACTACTTTAGGGTCACCTGCCCTTCGGTCAGCCAACCCTAGAGTAGTCCGCACCTTTTCTCTTGCAGAGGGCTGGTCCACGCCGACAAAAATCGGCGTGGGGAGCATTCGTTCGGGTTTAAGACTTTTTAACTTATAAACCATCGATTTCGGGTTTTGGGAGTGTTCCTGCAAAAGGGGGCTAAAAATGAGTACAAACCGGAAGTTTCCGGCGTATATGGGGGTGTGTTCGGCCAGAGGCACGTAGCAGGTGGCTACGTTGCTGCGAAGATGGGTTCAGGGGCGCCCAAAATGTAAGTGTTCGGGGTAAGTGTTTTGGACGTTTCGTAAGTGTTTTGGGGACCTCCCGGCGGGGGGGAAGTAAACGTTTGGTAAGTGTTTGCGTGCCACCCTGCCAGTGGGCACTCACTGGCAGGGGGTTCTCGGGATGGGAGTTAGTTAATCGTCATGTCGGTCGTTTTGGACCACCACCAACCGACTGAGAGAGGCAGGTAGATTCGCCAGGCGGATCTCGGTTTCCGGCATGGGGTATGGTTTTTTTTTCCCACCCCCTGCATCTGCCAAGTGGTGAGTCTTTAGAGGCCCCTTTCAGGCTGCGGGCCCAGGAGAAGTAAACGCTCCAATGGCAGCCACCAGAGTCGTGCAGGCCCCCACAGGGGGGCCGCCGGGTGCCCGGTTCACTCAGCCTGGTCGCGGTCACGGTGTGATGATAACGATCACTCACAGAGAACGGATACTGCTACTATACGGCAGAACGGCATTGGCAGTCCCCTATTTCGATCGGGTCGTTGAGTTAGACCCACTTCCACATCGCGATCTACCGAAATGCCACGGGGTGCGACGCGCGTAGATGCCAGCGTGGCGATATCGAGCGCGAGCGTCAACAGCAAGCTCCACCGCATCAGCGGCCTGGGCTGCCGCTGAGGAGAGCCTACCGCGCGCCTCTTACGCATGATATAAGACGCCCGCACTAGTAGCACCCTCTTCAGATGCTCTCGTTCGTGCTGCTACCCGGTGCACTTCCGGACGCCCCCTCCAGGAGTCCAGGGCCCTAGCAGGGGATGGGGGCCTCTGGGAACTTTTATTACCCATAGTGTGCTCATCAGAAAGTCAGCCAGAAGCTACGTCCGCCACCGCGGCGGCCGCGCGAAATAAATTGCAAATCGAGCCCGAGTCGGAGGACGGAAGACGCGGAGGTCTAGATCCCGGCGCTTAGCGGCCTTCGCCCCGCCGCGGCGTCCCCAGGCTCCTCAAGGGCGACACTCCGGCTAGGGCATGGAGCCTGAGCCAGAAATTTGCCAGTGCGGCGGCGTTGTGTGAGAAGATAAATAGATGCTTTGAATTTCTAGTCGACTCCGACGCAGCCGTGGCGCAGCCGCCATTTTTATCACCGCGCAAATACGAAACTACTGT
>Ga0114994_10003007_pt1 | contig 12355 bp, 13 predicted proteins | sample ArcticOcean_MG_C_9_FD_87043 | JGI IMG/M metagenome (GOLD analysis project Ga0114994, IMG submission 87043) | Marine microbial communities from western Arctic Ocean - ArcticOcean_MG_CB2_152 | ecosystem: Environmental > Aquatic > Marine > Oceanic | place: Arctic Ocean: Canada Basin | collected... | reverse complement strand
CAGTGGTCATCTTACCCCAAGAAGCCTTCTTGGACTCGTCCAAGTAAAGCTCCGAGTACAAACGCCACCATCGCTGGTAGTGTTTGTCAATGCGCTGTCCACCAATGGACAGTTCAGCGCTCGCGATCGCACGCTCAGCGACCCACACAGCGGGGATACCGGAGTGGGTGTTGGACGAAGTCGCATCAGACTCCATCTCGAGGTACATGTCACCGACAAGGTCACCGTTACGGGCGACGGTCACGGACACGCGGCCGGAGTTGGCGGCGGTACCGTTGACGGTTTGTTCGATGTTCTCCATCGCGAAGTTAGTGTGGCGTTTGTAGACCGCCTGGAAGAAGGTCACTTTTGGGTTTCCGGTCAGGTAGACGTCTTGGGCGCCGTAGGCGACGAGTTGCATAAGACCACCGGCCATTTTGAGAGTTGTTGTACTATACCCCAACATTTTTATTCTGGTTAAAATCGCATTGCATGCGAAAATTTTCATTTTGAAATTTCTCAGTGTATGTTAAAATGTCATCTCATCCTGAAGAGGAAAGTGAACTTGAAGAGGGTGAGATTCTTTCAGAGGAAGAAAATGTTATGACCGATGAGGATGATTATGAAATCAACGATGACGATGACGATGATGACGAGAATATGGATCTCGGGGGTCTCATGACATCCCTTCTGGCCACACCCGATGGAGACACGATATGCTCGGCCCTAGTGAACCTTTGTTACCAATTAGAAACTCAAAACAAGATCTTAATTAAAATGCTTTCCAAAATGCAACCCCCAAAATCGGCTTAGAAAGAAAAATCGTATTGTATTAAATTAGAATGGAGCATACCCATTTCATCGATAAGGATCCCAATAAGTTTGATGCTCTCATACAGCTTCAAAAAGAGCATATCCAATCGATGAAAGAAGAACAGGTGCATGACGTCATTAATAAGTTTGAACAGGCTTGGTCTCTAAAGACGAACGACTTTAGAAATGCACGTGAGTTGGGATATCGTCAATTTGTACACCCTGATAACTTTGATGAGTTTGGAAATCCAAACCCAAGTCAAATAGACATTCTAGCTATCAAAGGTATTCGTGAGAAACAGAGAACATATCTTATAAATATGAAGAACCATTCAAGAGACTTAAAAATTCATAAGAAAGAATCAAATGACGATGGGATGACACTTGTACGAAGAATTAATAACATACTAAAACAATTAAGTGATGGTTATGATAATATCCGACGCCATTATACATCATTTGAGAGAGTAGATAACCCGACAGCTCTCCCACAGTTCAGTACTTCTGGAGATCCCTCTACCATGGACGAAGAAGAGCTCGAGAAAACAACTCCATTCCAAATGTGTCTCCTACATTCGTTAGATCAGACTTACAAAGCCGGTTACCGCAGATACAAGGGACAGTGCTGTGAAGAGATTAAAACTATTGAAGGGCATCGTACCCGCGCTTGGCAAACAAAGTTTACGATTGAACAGTTTGTCTATTCTCTTGCACAAAAAGATGACGACTTTACCATGTGGAAGAACTTTACGAGTAGGGGTAACGTTTACAGAGACGTTGTTGATAATATGGGTAAATGTACTGACGCACAGTTTCCTGAGATTACAAAGCGCCGACATGTATGGAGTTTCAAGAATGGTGTATTCGTTGGTAAAGAATGGATTCCAGACCGGGGTATCTATGATTGTTCTTTCTACCCATATGAGAGTAAAGAGTTTCGCTGCCTTGATCCAACTATCATAGCGTGTAAATATTTTGATCAACAATTTGACGATTTCTCCCACATTGAGAAATGGCAAGATATTCCAACACCTTTTTTTGATTCTGTTCTCAAATATCAGAAATTTGAACCAGAAGTATGTAACTGGGCCTATGTTATGGGTGGTCGTCTCTGCTACGATGTTGGTGAGATGGATGCCTGGCAGGTGATTCCATTCTTCAAGGGTATTGCGAGATCTGGTAAATCAACCCTCATTACGAAGGTTTTCAAGAAGTTCTACGAGAATGAAGATGTTGGTACACTCTCAAACAATATTGAAAAGAAGTTTGGTCTTTCAGCCATTAAGGATGCTTTCATGTTCATCGCACCAGAGGTGAAGGGTGATCTCGCACTTGAACAGGCGGAGTTCCAGTCTATGGTATCAGGAGAAGATGTCTCTGTTGCTGTCAAAAACAAGACTGCTGTTTCGATTGAGTGGAATGTTCCTGGTGTACTTGGTGGAAATGAAGTTCCAAACTGGAAAGATAACTCCGGTTCGGTTTTACGTCGTATTCTTACCTGGAACTTCTCGAAGCAGGTGCGAGATGCGGACCCTCAGCTTGATGAGAAACTTAACAGAGAGCTTCCTATCATTCTTCTCAAGTGTATCAGGGGTTACCTAGATTATTCTAACAAATACAAGGACAAGGATATTTGGAGGGTGGTACCAGAGTATTTCATGCAAGTTCAGAAACAAGTTGCAATGGTTGCGAGTTCCCTCCACAACTTCATGGAAAGTACCCTCGTTGAGTATGGCAAGGACGTCTTCGTCCCTCAGAAGCTGTTTGTGCAGGTCTTCAACCAACACTGTCAGGCAAATAATTTGGGTAGACATAAATTTACACAGGACTTCTATGCTGGACCATTTAGTTCTAGAGAAATTGAGGTCAGGGAAGAAATTGTGACTTATAATGGGCGAACATACCCAAAGCAACCTGTAATTTATGGTATAGATGTGATTGACGAGAGTCTAGGGTTCACAGAAGACTACTAAAAAAAATACTACTAAATAGTAATAATGAGCCAAAAGCTCAAAGAGTTTGTGAATCAGTCGGGGGTGGAAATCACTCCAACCTCCGTTTCCACGAATGCGTCAAATAACAATTTCGCTAGAGAATTGGAAACAAATCTATTAAAAAAACAGGGATTCCCAGACCGCCTCGAGAAGAACATGATAAGTAACGCAGATTATGGGGAGTTTTCCGAATATATCAACAAATCTAATTGGAATAATAACGTTAATTATAACAACCTCCCAAATGAAAATAAAAGAATGATAAACGGGATACTCAATGACATTGGACCACCGGTTCCAGTTCCAATTCCCCTACTACCCACAACAGAACTTACTTTTAGCAAATTAAATCCAGGTATGTTTAACGCCACAGTAAACAAGGAGTTCCCTCGAGAAGGTGAGCTCATTGATCTCAAAAAAATACTTATGAGAACACCAACACCAAAAACACCTATCGGTGAGGGTCTTTATATAGACACCCGGGAGATAATAGGGAGGTATGGTGCAATGCAAGAAGGGTTCTCTCATACACGTGAATATGGGAAACGTGGTAACATTAACCGAAAATTCTTCACTGTTCAGTTCAAAATTATTGTTTCAAATGGCATAGAATCTAAGGGTGCTACCGTAAACTTATACAAAAATGGAAAGATTCGGTTCTCTGGTGGCTTTATCGGTACAAATATTGCCAGTCAACCCGAACTCATTCGTCGTTTCATAGTAAACACGTACAGTGAGAAGGAGGCGTTCCTCTACAATCCATTTGAATATAACAATCTCAGTGGACAATTCAGGATTAATGGTAATTTTAAAAGTTTTAGTTCTATAGCTGGTCAAAAGCAGAAAGTATACGAATCCGTAGGTGTAACCAAGTTAGATTTTGAACCTGAACTTTCTCCTTTCATGTATGTCAACTATAAGGGTCACAAGTACAACTTTGCTCAAACTGGAAATGTTCAAATATCTGGCGCCCCGAGCCCTGCTGATATGCTTGTTGCCTACAACAACGCTATAGAGTTGATTAAGATTATGAATGCAAATGGTGATATTATCGTAACCGGACAATTTGCCAATAAGTTTATAAAAGGTGCTCGTATTCCCAAGAAAAGAGGTCCTAAGAAGAAAATCGGTCCCCGTACGGTTGTGAAGAAATCAACTAAGAAGCGCGACCCTGTTTTAAATATCCAAATTAACGGTGTCCAATGTATGCGTTTCTCTAAACCAGAGCTTGTAGATTTCGCGAAGAAATTGGGTGTTGTGGGTATCACCCAAAGTACCAAGAAGGAAGAAATATGCAAAAAGATTAACTTGATCACGAACAAGAAAAGTACCACCTTCAAGAATACGAATAAGAAGAAAAATGTTAAACTTTCGGGGTCAAATAAAGATTTCAAAGTTGGGAAATCTAAATGTATGAACTATGATAAAACAGAACTTTTGAGGGTTGCCAAGATTCTCAAGATACAACTTGATGAGAAGGAGACTAAGATTACTCTCTGTAAAAAGATTGAAAAAGCACGAAACAATATGATTGCACCCAAACCAAAACCAAATACCCCACCCACGAAGAAGGTTGTAGCTGAGAAAAAGAAGGTTGTTAGAACTGAACAAGTCATGAAAAAGAGAGGTCTGAATGGCAATACAATCCGAAAAGATATTATTAAACTTTATGGTAAGCGATGGATGGATCGCTACAAGAATGTCATGCCCTCTCTAAACAATGATATTCGTGAAATGACTGTTCGTTTGGGTAAGATGACCTCGGGTAACAAAATGGGTATTCCATTCAAGAAGAATGTGGATGACGTTAAGAAAAATATAGTGAACAAATGGAAGCGTGAGCGTGCACGCAACCTTGAGAAGAAGTTCATCATGAACTCACTCAACGTATCGGGTATTCCCCGTAATATGGTAACGGCCTACAAAAATAGTGCCACCAATTATATCCTTATACACAAACCAACCAATACAAAATTCGCGAGGTACAAGAAAACTTGGTTGAACAACAAAAAGAATACAAAGAATGTGAGTCCCAAACCATTGGTAAAAGCTAAGAGAGAAACTATGTAAACTTAAGGAATAGCTCGCATATATTTATAAAATGCAAACAATCGATGAACAGTTGACTGAACGTCTGGACATCGGTCTCAAGAGATATGGTCATGGAGTTATTGTTGATTCTGACACGAGAGAGTGGGGTACACCTAAAAATTCCTGGATTGACATGGCTATTGAAGAATTTTTAGACGGAGTCATATATGTTGTGGCGGACTATATTAGAAAAGGTAGGGTGAGTAAAGAGGGTATGTGTAACCTAGAAAAGATGTACGGTCCGCGTGAAGCGGATGATAATGGACTCATCATGTATATTACAAAAAACTTCAACGATATGGAAAGTCCTAGACATAAAATGCTTATATGGAACCTATTTAACATGTTACTCTCGTGTTCACGATTTTAAGTGGTTCAGCCACCTGTTTGAGGTGTATAGTGTGATAGGCAAAGTTGTACCTAGGGAATATATCTTTAATGATATTTGACAGGGTTGTAGCTTCTATGATGTTAGGGAGTCCCGAACACACAGACATCTTTTCAATTTGGAGGAGACGATCTTCCATCAACACAAACTTCTTAAGTCCATCTTCATTCATACCATCGCTTCTCATTCTGAGGTACATATCTTTAGAAGCACCATCGCTTAAATGAAAATGTTTAGATCCCGCAATCTCTTCACCCTTATTTCTCGTATCATACATTAAGAATAACGCAAATATTCCAAAAAGTATATAGATCATTTATTATTAACTAGGAATTAATTATGACCATGTATTTTCTGGGAAAGTGAGGGTAAATGTTTCCCCTGTAGTAGTTATTACAGGTGTTTCTGTTAGGACTGTGGTTCCATCCTCATCAAGAATTACAACTTTAACACCTATTATTTTTTTATCGTCGGCGCTTTGGTTTGTAATTTTAATCTTTTTTATTTCACTTAAACCGATATCAACCAACATATAATCTCTCTCTGTTTCCTCACGACTTAGTGTTTGTGCAAAGTTTGTAAAATCACCATCTACCAAATGCATTCCCGGTCCAGCCCCACGAAATTGAGAACCAGTTACAGTTTTATTCAGAGCTAGGTTATTTCCATCTTTATCAAACACTTCAAGTTCGGCGAAACTTATATTCTTATGTTTTTCGGTATCATGACCGGATGCAGTAAAGTCGGATGCAATTGTATGTTCTAACTTCACATAGCGACCATATACTCCTACATCTACTTCTTCTTGTGGACCTGGAGTTGGACCTGGAGTTGGACCTGGAGTTGGACCTGGAGTTGGACCTAGGGATGGTTCTTCACCACCATTAAATATAAAATAGACTCCAATTGCAACTAGAACCACTACCAATACTACAAAAAATATGACAAGTGGTGACATTGTTTATATATTACACAGGAATTAATTTTGATAGATCATTAACCTTGTGGATGATATTGAAGAACTCATCACGAGTTGAGACTCGTGTAGGATCAACAATTTCAATCTCAATTTGGTATGAGCATTCCTCCTCGGAATCCATATCAGGACTGTCACCTGTTGAGATTGTCATGTCAATACTTAGGTTCTTACGCAGGAAAGAATATCGGGTCTTTGTCCTTTTGCGATCCATCTCATACTCACCCACTGTTGGAATTTCTCTAGAGACACTGAAGCGCATATCAGATGGAGTCCCATAGAAATCATCCTTGATGACATTGATTTTTTGAACCATCTTATGTTCACCAGTATCTTGATTGGTTGTGATTCGGATGGAATCTTTGTCATTGTAAAACACATCAGAAATAGAACTTTCAGTTTTTTCCCACTTATGATACTTTTTTAGACCTTTGAGGACTTTCTCAAATGTTTCTTTACCTACGTTCGTATCAAAGAATGAACCGTTATATTTACCTAGACGTAATTCCACTTCAATATGTTCTTCATCCTTATGGGAATCAAACACAGGGAGTAACTTCTCAACGATAGCATTGATGTCGTGCATATTTTCTTACTTTTAACATTTGCGTCATTCTCTTAAGTGTTTTTTATACATAAATTGTAATGAGAGGGTTTTTAAACATTGGAAATACTTGTTACTTCAATACAACCCTCCAATGCCTCCTTCATATCCCTATACTTACGAATTATCTCATTAGGCATCCATACGAGGGAGATTGTAATTTTACTAAGATGTACACCGATCTTACTTTAGTGTATTGGACGAAGGGTGAAGAATCGGTTAACATCAATGCACTATTAGAACTTTTTCAAAATGAGTTTCCAAGATTTAAATCGGATGAACAACATGATGTCCAAGAAGCCATATTGTGTATCATAGATATACTAGAGAGAGCTATACCCATCATCAAGAAGTGGTTCTATGGTAAAAAAGTTCAGGAAACGATATGGCCAGGTGGTAAGTCAACAAATGAAGAGGATTTTAGTGTTCATTTGATCACCTCCAATGGGAATGATATGGAAGAAATGTTGAAAAAAAGTACAGATTGGGATGTACTAGATAATTTTGAAGACACAGATGGTAAAGTTCACAATGTCGCGACAACCCGAAACTTATTTTCAAAACTTCCACAAATTCTCATGATTTCGTTTGATAAAAAAAGTCATATCAAGATTATCGAGAATATACTCATGGATAAATACGAATATAATCTCATAGCGAGTGCGGTTCATGTAGGGTTACAAAACGATGGGCATTATGTGGGATTTGTGAAGAGATATAACAAATGGTACTACGCAAATGATGATCAAATTAAACAACAAGATCTACCCGATGAGGCTGGTCACTACTTCATGGTCTACAATCTAAAAACTCCTTCATCTGAATGTTCTCCTTAATGTTCACGATAGTCCTATAAAACGTACGGCGATTATTAGGGTGGGTCTTATCTGTCCTCCTCTTTAGGGGTCTCCACCACATTGGTTCTTCCCATGTAATATATTTACATTCTACGATGGCACCATCTTCAAACCACGGTTCATCTTCCATCCGATTAAATGGGAGTTCTGACTCGAAAACTGGTTTTCCTTTTTCTTGTACATATAACCTCCAAGTTGGTACTCCAGCTTTAAATCCAGGGGTTTCTCGTGAAGGTTCCCTCTTCATGAGAAAGTCAACTGTATTCTTCTCTTGTGGCTTCCATTTAAACATAGTCTCATGGGTTCCAAGACGGATTGGGTCATGCATCGGTGTGAACACAAGACCGTCAATCTTTTGTTGGACGGTCGGTAGATATTCATCCATGAAAACTTTAAAATCCTTCATCATGTGAAATGTTTTCATCTTTAGACGGTGTTTGTCATACTTCATATATATTATACATTTCATCATGTCTTCAGCTGCTGCAAGTCTTTCATCTAAATTGAACTGTCCTACGAGGGCACCATTAACCAAAATTGCATCATAGACCATCAATGTATTGTCATATAATTCTCCATCTAAAATGGTTCCATCGTAAGCCTTTTTGTTAAGATTTATTTTAACCTCAAACATATCAAAAGCCCTATTGACAAAGAAACACTTTGGTTTGCCGTCATATGTGAGGGCGACCATCATGTACCTTTCACCATCCGTCTTTTCACAAACGACATACTCAACACCTTTCAAAATTGGAAAATGCTTGCGTTCAATGGATATAGGTTGTGGACCTGGAAAATATTCCTTGCTTCCCCAAACATGATGAATGAATTTTACAACATGTTCACGAAGTAGTGACGACATATATTTTATTGTTTTTTAAACTTTAATTACTTTTAACTCCCGCGGCGCTGAGGATATTGCTTACACATTCGTGTGTATATGTCATTGTCAACTTAGCTGCTGTAAATGCATATATTTTGACACCCTGGTCTATCATATTCTCAAACATCTTAGAAGGTGTAATTTTTTTACACTTCTTGAGAGTATTTTTAGGAAACATCACCCATGCACGAGCATTAGTATTTCTCACCTTGTAAATGTCTTTGGAAATCTTTTGACCAACCTCTGTGTCAAATGTGAGACCCATCTGTGAGACTGGTTCCTTAGAACCCTCTTTCACTTTATGTTTGAAGAGACCCCAATCAATACCATCCTTTACACCCGGGAATACCAAAACTCCTATACCTTCATGTGGTTCAAAAATTTGTTTGATTGATTCTTCATCAACGTTAATTCCAAAGTCAATGAAAAAAAGACGATCGCATTTGGTAAGACATTGCTTGATCGCTTCAGCTTTTTCAAAAGGATCATCGTTCACATATATAATCTCACTCTGAGCACCCTTTTGAATACAATGGATGTTCATTTTGAGAATTGTATGAAGAGTTTTTACCGAACATGATTTTGATCGGGTCACTATAAGTGTACAAAACTTCATATTACAAATAATGTGTGTCTAAACCTTAAGCCTATCATTGAGACATCCTTCAAATGGGAGATTTCCTACATGACCGAGGGTTGTATTGACGTCTGCATAAATCTTTCCTTCACACTGTTGCCAGCGCCGACAGAACGCATAGTCTTCGGAGAGGTACCTCTTTGATGTAGGATCAATCATACAATCAAAGCATGCATGGTAGTCGTCAAAGTCCCTATTTTGATGATCATTCTTGCACCAAAGTTCTGGAAACTTATCTTCCAACTTTTTGAAAACTTCTCTCTTGATGCACATGAATCCTGTAGGTCCATCTAAGATGGGGATGAATCCATTTTCAACCGCGATTCGGTTTGCACCAAAGTTTACGACGAGACTGGAGGATAACATGGCCATATTACGTTCGTCACCTTCTCTCACAGCTTTAGCGGCTTGATCCCACATGACAACTTTTTTGGGATAACAAGCAACACTAATATCATGACCTGAGCGTATGAGACGAACAACGGATTCTGCATCAAAATCTACATCTGCATCAATAAACATGAAGTAGTCACAGTCAGTCTTTTGCATAAAACGACCTACAGCTACATTTCTGGCGCGGTGAACTAAAGATTCATTTTCAGTGGTATCAAGGTAAAGTTGAATTCCTTCTCTTACAAGTAGCAGTTGAAGCTTAATAATACTAGACATATACTTCTCTAAACATATACCCCCATAGCATGGAGTTGAGAGAAACAGCTTCATTTATTATAAAAGAACTTTAACCTCTAAGTGTTTTTTTATGATATTTTCTATCTTGTTCAATGTCGGTACAGACACAGAACACTTCTCACACACCTGCGCCTTTGTTGTATCCGAACTAAGAACGATATAAATAATCGCTGATGCTATGCTATTAGGTGTTTTACTCATCAATTCCACACAATCGTCTGTAGCGTTACACATTTTGTTACACTTCAATCTCTGATCCCTCGTAATATCAAAGGAGTTGAGAAGTCTCTGCATGACATCATGTGCCTTCGTCACATAGTTTTTTTCAGTGATACCCATTATAGTATCTTTGAATATTTGGGTCGTACGACTAATATCCTTGGGTTGTATCCCAAACATATGTGCAATTTCTTTGGTCGTGCGTGGGTGTTTTACCAATCTACATGCGTATAAAACGCAGTTCGCTTTGATTCCAAGTCTCACAGCACCACGTGTCAACTTTCCATCGTTAAACTTTCTGTACATCATCTTGGCATCTTTGAGAATTACATCGGGTAAAGTGTGACAAGCTTCATCTATGTCACGGTATGCGTGAAATAGAGATCTGTCTCTGTGATTCATTGACATGTGGAAGTTTATTTTTGCCATTCTCTTGTTTTCATACGTTGAGGAACGTTGGGTTGAAATAATCGTACCCTTTCCCCAATTTTGTGAAAATAGTTCAGGATTTGGGTTGGGATTCCCACACCGAGATGGATCATTCACGCGACCATCATCTGTGACACCACTTGTCCATTCAGCTGTATCATCAACAAAGTTGTCTTCAATGAGACCACATTCTGAACACGTCGGAAGACCCTCCCGTGAAATAATTTTCACTCCGGAACACTCACGACAAAAATTTCTATTCACTGGCTTTTCTTCGTTTTTTTTTGGTAATAATTGGTCTAATTCAGACCAGATAGCTGCCAGCATCTTGTTATGAAAAGGGTAGATCTTTTTTAGTTTTTATAATTACGCACCGAAACTTAGGTTATCCGCGTGTAATTTAGCCATAGTTTCAATGGCATTAACCGTCTCTTTAAAACTTCTCGCGCCTGGGGAAGATGGTGTCCATTCATTCCATTCTCTATCAATAGATTGATGGTTAGGTGGCGGTAAGACTTCACCTTCAATTTCATCATCTGGAACAATAAAACCGTCCATCTCAGAGTCCGTCTCGTTATCGTCGTATATTTCAGAGTCAGAGTCTTCAATATCAATTTCAGACAGGTTGGCAAACATCCCGTTACCGAGGGACTTCATCTCTAAATCCTTAAAAGTTGTTCCACTTGGGTGGTGTTCCATCAAACTCTCGTAAGGTGCGGGGTTTAAGTCTCCATCTTCTAATTGGTATACACACGCCGACTTATATATGAGTTCAGTAGGGTTAAGGTACTTAACACCCAGGGTCAGACCAGTGTTCATTCCAACAACTGCTAACATTTCGTCTTCCATGTCATCTTCGTTTACTAGTAATTTAACTATATCATCTTGAATTATCTCAGAGGGCACAATCATGCTTAGAGTTTTCAGGCAAAAAATTATCAACGATAATACTACAGATGAAAGTTACAATTTATTCGAAGGAAGGATGTGAATACTGTGACCACGCGAAGAGCTTATGTGAATCAGAAAGTCTTGACTATGAGAAAATCATGGTGGACAAGGATGAACTTAAGAAGTTGTGTGGTAGCTCGGTAACAGCCTACCCTCAAATATTTATTGACGAACGTCACATCGGAAACTACTTTGAATTTCAAGATTATATGGAAAATGACTATGAACCTATTCTAGCAACTACCCTAAACAGATTTACAGTCTTCCCCCTGAAGTATCCTGAACTCTGGGAACTCTATAAGAAGGCTCAAATGTCCAATTGGACAGCTGAAGAGGTAGATCTCTCTAAAGACCTGGACGACTGGAAAACCCTAAATGATAATGAAAAGAAATTCATAAAGTATATCCTGGCATTCTTTGCTGGTTCGGATGGAATTGTTTTTGAGAATATCAATAACAATTTTGCTGATGAGGTGCAGATCTCCGAGGCTCGTTCTTTCTATGCGTATCAGTGCCATAATGAAATGGTCCACGGTGAGACCTATTCCAAACTTATTGATAAGTATATCAGGGACCCAACTGAGAAGAAACAGCTCTTTGAAGCTATTCAAACAGTCCCCTGTATCGAAAAGAAAGCCAACTGGGCAATGAAATGGTTCGATACAAGTTCTCGTTCATTTGCTGAACGTCTCTTTGCATTTGCATGTGTTGAAGGTATCTTCTTCAGTGGTTCATTCTGTGCGATTTACTGGTTGAAGAAGAGAGGTCTCATGCCTGGTCTCTGTTTCTCCAATGAACTCATCTCACGTGATGAAGGACTTCACCAAGAGTTTGCCATAGAACT
>Ga0114994_10003004_pt1 | contig 12359 bp, 19 predicted proteins | sample ArcticOcean_MG_C_9_FD_87043 | JGI IMG/M metagenome (GOLD analysis project Ga0114994, IMG submission 87043) | Marine microbial communities from western Arctic Ocean - ArcticOcean_MG_CB2_152 | ecosystem: Environmental > Aquatic > Marine > Oceanic | place: Arctic Ocean: Canada Basin | collected... | reverse complement strand
GTAACTAAATTAGCAGACTTGAAAAAGAGTTTTGGTGAAGAGAAGTGGAAACGCACTGCTGAAGTTACATGTATGCGTAGGGTAGCTATAAAGTAAATTAACTTTAATATAAGGTAAGAAAAGGTCCATAACGGGCCTTTTTTTTAATGAATAAATAATACTATGGAATTTATACTCAAAGCAATCATTGGTGGTCTGGTTATAGCAGGTGTTGTCACTGCAGCACAACGTAGCAACCCAACACTAGGCGCTCTAATACTTGGTATACCGTTAGGTAGTGTTGTTAGTCTTGTCTTTATGTATTATGCAGGAGTGGAGGTTAAAGTATTTCAACAACTAGCACAAGAAACAATTTACTTTGTTTTAGTTAGTTTGGTTTTCTTTCCGCTATTTGTTATTACATTAAATCATTGGAACTTTTGGTTATCATTGCTGAGTTCTATCTCAGTTACAATGATTGCATTATTATTTCTAAAACATTTCCTAGAAAGCAATTGACAAACACCCTGAAATGTAGTATAGTAGTACTATGAAGTGTAAAATTATATTAAAAGATGAAGTTAACTGTAAGATTGAAGGATTGGATGTTAACACTCGCAGGAAGTGTGAGAAGGAATTAAAGTTCTTTCTTCCATATGCATTTCATGTACCAGCATACAAACTAGGTAGATGGGATGGATGTCAGAGTTACTTTTCAGTAGGCGGCGTAACATATATCAACTTACTTGATAAAGTGTTACCTATTATGATGAACGAAGGCTATCAAATTGATGTAGATGACCTTAGAACAAAATATGAATTTAGTTTTCCTGAAGTAGACGAAACAACATTTCAACATAAAGTATGGCCAGCAAAGCACGTAATGGAAGGTCAGCCAATTGTTTTACGTGATTATCAAATTGAAATTGTAAACAAGTATTTAGATACTCCGCATTGTTTACAGGAAATTGCAACAGGCGCAGGCAAGACACTTGTTACAGCTGCACTCTCTGAACGTGTAGAAAAATATGGAAGGTCAATAGTTATTGTTCCAAATAAAGATTTGGTTAGACAAACTGCTGACGATTATGCTAACTTAGGACTAGACGTTGGAGTTTACTTCGGCGACAAAAAACAATTAGGACATACCCATACTATTTGCACGTGGCAGAGTTTAAACAGTATTAGAAAAAGGTTCCGTGACGGAGTAGCAGAACTTAGCTTACAAGAGTTCTCAGAAGGCGTAGTTTGCGTTATAGTGGACGAAGTACACCAAGCGAAGGCCGATGTACTTAAAGAACTATTAACAAAGGAATTTGCTAACATACCGCTTCGATGGGGACTTACAGGAACTATTCCAAAAGCAGATCATGAGAAGGTTAGCTTACAAGCATGCCTAGGAGAAGTAACAAACAAACTAAGTGCAAGCACGTTACAAGATATGGAAGTTCTTAGTCAGTGTCATGTTAACGTTGTGCAAATGAAAGAGTTTGCAGTGTACAGTAATTACCAAAGTGAATTATCTTATCTTACTACTAACGCAGCACGTATGAAGTATATAGGTGGATTAATCGACAAGATATCAAAGTCAGGCAATACACTTGTGTTAGTTGATAGGATTAAAGCAGGAGAGTTACTTTGTGATTATTTACCACAGGCTAACTTTGTAAGTGGATCCATGAAGACAGGTGATCGTAAAGATCATTATGATGATATTAATGAAGGAACAAATGAGATTGTTGTAGCGACATACGGTGTTGCATCAGTTGGTATTAATATTCCACGTATCTTTAACTTAGTACTAATAGAACCTGGTAAGAGTTTTGTTAGAGTAATACAAAGTATTGGTCGAGGAATAAGAAAAGCTGAAGACAAGGATAATGTTCAGATATGGGATATTACTAGTACAGCAAAATTTAGTAAAAAGCACTTAACAGAGCGTAAGAAATTTTATAAAGAAGCAAACTATCCATTTACAATTGAAAAAGTGGATTGGGAATAAGGAAAATTAAATGAAAATATTAACAGTTGAAAATAAAACGTATGAGCTCGACGACATACCAGATACTATAGAAGATTTAAGATACAGCATTTTAGATTACAGTAACCCAGGACATATTGATTATTATTATATTCCATTAGTATTCTTGGAAAGTTTCTATGCACCAGCAGCAGTATTACAGATTGGACAATATTCAATTACAATGCCGCTTGATTGGAGTGTAGTTATTTGTGATCCAGAAGTTGGCAATCCGGAAGTAATAAGTTTAATGAGTTTAAACGACAGGGGATTTAGTGTAATTGCATTTAACCCATTAACAGGCTTTACACCCAAGTATATGGATGTAAACATCACTAACATATACACAGATGTAAAATGGTATGCACCTAAATTAAAGTTTGGACATTTATTAAATGTTCCATTACATGATGGTGAGAATCCGCCTTGTGTATTATTTGTTAAAGAAGCTAATAAGTTACCAGAAGTACTTGACATTAGCGAATTATGGTAGTAAACTATGAAGACTAGAATACATGTTAACCAACATATTATTAAACGCAATGCTAAGACAGGTGAACGAGAACCTGTGTTAACGTGCAAGACGTCTAAAAGTAATACGTATGGACATGAAGTTATTATTAAAGGCGATTCTAGGATTATATACAGCCCAGACAAACCATTATCATGTGGAGCAAAAGTTTGGATTGAGACAGAGGGAGAAGTTACTATACTATGAGCAAACTAAATATCAAAGAAGAAATGCGAGCAATTGATGCAAAAGATAGAGCTTGGTGGGATAGTTTAACAGAAGAAGAAAAGAAAAAGATTGGCATTTGGTTACTTATGCGTTATACTAGTAATGCAGGCGACAAGCAGTTTACGGAACATTACTTAGATTGGACTAACGAAGTTGTAAATGTACACTTTAATAAATTACGTAAGCATCCGCAATTGCAGTTTCAATTGATGCAACTTGTTGGATTAGGAAAATCAACATTCCATCCATGGATACCACCTGGCAAAGGAATGAAGAAGAACAAAATACAAAACTGGGTAATAGAAAATTATAATCATTTAAATGATGACGAAGTTGAAATCTTTATCAGCACTAAAACAAAAGAAGAGTTTATCGAGTTGTTTGAAGAATACGGAATGACTAAAAAACAAATTAAAGAGTTGACAAAAAAATAAAATGCATACATGTAACTATTGTTCTAAATCTTTTAAGAAAGAAAGCACATTAGCTGTTCACATGTGTGAGCAGAAGCGTAGACATATGCAGAAAGCCGAGAAGCATGTACAACTTGGTTTTAGATCATATCAATTATTTTACAAAATAGGAACAAATGCAAAAAATGATAAAACATATGAAGACTTTGCAAAGAGTCAATACTATATTAGTTTCTGTAAGTTTGGTTATTATTGTCGCGACATTGGTATCGATGACGTTCCAGGTTATACAACTTGGTTAGTAAAAAATGGAACAAGACTAGATAATTGGGGCAAAGATAAACAGTTTACAAAATGGATGAAAGAACGTTTAAAAAACGAATCCGTAGATAGAGGTGTTGAGCGTACAATTTTATTCCTACAAACTTGGGCAGAAGAAAATAATACACAGTACAATAATTACTTTAGCAATATTGCTCCAAGTTTAGCAGTATTTCATATTTGTAGTGGAAAAATATCTCCTTGGGTATTGTTTACTAGTGTAGCGGCACAAGGATTAATTGATAGAATGAATGCAGAGCAGTTAAAAATGATTACAGACTATTTAGAAATAGATTATTGGCAACGCACTATGAGCGTTAATCCACGAGATAGTAAGTGGGTAGAAGGAATACTGGAGCAAGCAGGATTATGATAGTAAACACAGATATTGATATTGATACAGCAGATAGAGATAGGCTGTTAAGAATACTTGGCGGAACTCCAGCAATGATTGCCAGAGATAATAAACAAGTTAAGCATAATACTGGTGTATACTTTCATAAGATTCCAAATCATCCGTTTACAGGGCTTTCTACTATTGATCACAAAGAAGCACAAGAAATGGGTTACTTTAAAATTGACTTATTGAATGTTGGATTGTATAAAGGTATAAAGACAAAAGCACAGCTACAAGAGTTGTTGTCCAAAGAACCTATGTGGGAATTGTTAGAGCATAAAGAAATAGTTGAACAGTGTTTTCATATTCATAAACACTATAATATTGTTAAACAAATGAAGCCTACTAGCATTGGGCAATTAGCAGCAGTGCTTGCAGTTATACGACCTGCTAAACGACATCTAATCGGCAAAGATTGGGATGCTATTAACAATGACGTTTGGGTAAGACCAATAAGCGACGAATACTTCTTTAAAAAAGCACACGCACATGCGTATGCAGTTGCTATTGTGCTACAGTTAAATATGATTGCTACTGGTTTTTCTTTACAAGATTAATACTACGGCGTTTGATGCGCTTTGTAATACTATTACTTAATCTTACTTCAGGTCCTGCTATTATTTCCATTTGTTTTACATTGAAACTTTGAACACAATGTGCAAATTTCCATCTATTAACTAATGCAATATTGATGGGTAATTTTCTATTTGTTTCCCACCACCATTCTTCGCCAAGTTCTAAAAACCTAACTCTTTCAGCGGTACTTGTTAGTCTAGCGTAAATATATATGCTTGCAACATGACTATCTATATTTTGGACTATTCCAAGATACTCTTTGTTTGCATATTCGATTACGGTTAGAAACGGATACTCTTCTAAAAGGCTTTTATTGTTTGTCTGCATTACTTCTATTTAGCCGTTTCAATTCAGGCGATTTTGATAAATACAATACAGGAGTCAAACACATGTCAAATTACGGATCAACATATAATATTAACCAAGTAGGAGATCTTTTTACTTTACAAGATCATGGATCATCACCAGGACTAGGAAAATATGCTAGTGCTAAAGGTACATCGGTTAATAGCCCATTAAATTACAGATTTTTAAAACTGTTTCGTGGATTCGACTCTCAGTTTTTCTTCTTTGTTAAGAACCAAGACAGAAAACCAGTAATGCTACAAGGCGTCACAGTAAACGCATCTTTTATTAACAGGAACGACAGATCAACTGTAGTAAGTAAAAAAGCAGTCATAACAGATTACAATGATGGTGCTATTAGAGTTATTTTAACTGTAGGCGAAAGTGCATTATTTTCTCAAGGATTATACGACCTTGTGTTTAGTTACACAAATGACTTAGGGCTAGTATTGCCTTTATTTTGCGATACAAACATGCGTCCTAACTATACTGTTGAATGTTCTGAAGAAGGCGATGCGTTACCTCTTACAACTCAAATCAATAAAAACTTTACATCTACTGTTGATAATAATGTTTCACCAGCAGTTACTTACTATTACAGTAGCACAATGAAAGCAACAGGATATTACAACAAACCAAATGGATTAGTTACGCTAGCTGTATATGGAACAGGATACACAGGCAATTTTTGGGTACAAGGCGCATTAAGTGAAAATCCTACTGAAGATGATTGGTTTGATATTACATTAGGTTCGTACACAGCACCATATTTCCCATATAACGGCCACACTGGCATTGATCCTTGGACATTCCGTACAAACGTTAACTACATTAGAACAAAACACACTGCTCCAGCCGGAACATTAGATCAAGTAGTAGTTAGAGTCTAAATCAACTTGACAAACTAGCACTTAGAGTGTAATATATACATATGGCTTTAATGAATGAATACGTAAGAACTCTGGTTCCAAGCAATTGGCGATCAAGTCCTAGCGGCTGGATATCTGGTAATTGCCCTATGTGTACTAGAAACGGACAAGCAAGGCCAGATACTAAAGGCAGAGGCGGGTTTTTGTTTGATGCAGACAAGTTTCAATATAATTGCTTTAATTGTCAATTTAAAACAGGTTGGAGCCCACAATCTAAAATAACATTAAGATTAAAACAGCTATTAACAACATTAGGTGCAGATGAGAACGATATACAGCGTATACAGTTAGAATTATTGCGTGATCAAGACGTAGAAACACTATTAATAAAAACAGAGAAACGTAAAAACTTAGTAATTGATTGGGACTTAAAAGAGCTACCCAACGATACTAAGCCTTTTATGGATTATCCAGAACCAGATGAACATTGGATTAAAGCTGCAACATATCTTACAGATCGTGGGTTTGATATATCTGATCCTAGATTTATGTACAGTACAAGTAAACAACATGGTAGAGTTAATAAAAGGTTTATATTGCCATTTACATACAAAGGTAAAGTAGTAGGATATACTGCAAGATGGGCAGACAAAGTTATACCAGAAGGAATGCCTAAGTATTACAATCAACAACCTAAAAAAGACTTTGTATATGGACTAGATAGACAGACAGCAGATAAAGAAATTGTTATTGTAACAGAAGGACAGCTTGATGCAATTGTTACAGATGGTTGTGCAATTGGTAGTAATAATATTAACGAAGAGCAAGCAGACATACTACATAACTTAAATAAACACATTATTGTATTACCAGATGCAGATGAAGCAGGAAAGCTAATGTGCAGAGCAGCAATAAAACATGGATGGAATGTTGCATTTCCAGAGTGGAAAGATTGTAAAGATGCATCAGATAGCTTGACAAAACACGGAAGATTGTATACAATAAAGAGTATAATAAATAGTGCGGTGCATAACCCTACAAAGATTGAATTAATGATGAGGAAATATTGTAAATGACACGAATAAATTTAGTACTTGTAAGTGAATTAGCTGACCAGCATTTAGTTGCTGAATATAGAGAAATTTTTATGGTAGGGTCAGCTTTACAGCGTTCGTTACGATCACCTAATTGGCTTAAAACAAAAGCAACGCTGCCAAAAGACTTTACACTTAATAAAGGCCATGTAAAATTCTTTTATAATAAAGGCATGTACTTATATAACAGATATTTGCAACTTGTAGAAGAAATGAAAAATAGAGGAATGAACCCAGATCCATTGCGTAAATTTAAAAGAGAGCAATGGCCAGATGATTTGTTCTGTGATTGGAAACCAGAAGAAAAAGATTTAGTTATTATACGAGAACGCATAGCATTTAGAATACAACAAAAACCGGAATGGTACAGATGGAGCACAGCATGAGAGAAAAAGAATCAGCAAAAGAATATACTATAGACTTACAACGATTGTTTGTTGAATTCTTAGCACAAGATAAAGACTTGTTTGCTAGGGTTAATGGAATTATAGATCCATTATACTTTGATAGAGAATTACGCAAAGCAGTAGAGTTTATACAAGAACATTCAATGAACTATAGTGCATTGCCCACACGTGAACAAATACTAGCAACAACTGGTACAGAGCTACAGGAACTTAAAGACACTGATGAACGACATCAAAAATGGTTTGTAGATGAATTTGAAACATTCTGTAAACACAAAGCATTAGAGAGCGCAATTTTACAAAGTGCAGACTTACTTGAACAGGGCGAATATGGTCCAGTAGAGCGTATGATTAAAGAAGCAGTTCAAATTGGACTAGCTAAACACATGGGTACTGACTATTGGGAAAGTCCAGCAGAACGTATTGAACGTGTACGCAATCAACGAGGCGGCACAAGCACTGGTTGGAAAGAAATTGATAATAAACTATATGGCGGATTTAATAAAGGCGAATTAAACATATTTGCAGCCCCATCAGGCGGTGGTAAGAGTTTGTTCTTACAGAACTTAGCACTTAATTGGTCAATTGCAGGACTAAATGTTGTATACATTACACTAGAGCTTAGTGAAGAACTATCAAGTATGCGATTAGACAGTATGATTACAGGAATGAACACTCGTGATGTATTTAAAAACGCAGCTGATGTAGATTTAAAAGTACGTATGCAAGGTAAAAAAGCAGGTAAACTACAGATTGTACAACTTCCAAACGGTATTACAATTAATAGCATTACTAGTTACTTGCGTGAATACGAAGTTAAAAATGATGTTAAAGTTGATGCGATATGTATTGACTATTTAGACTTAATGATGCCAGCACAAAGTAAAGTTAATCCAAGTGATTTGTATATTAAGGATAAATTTGTATCTGAAGAGATGCGTAACTTTGCAGTAGAACATGATATATTGTTCGCTACAGCTTCTCAGTTAAACAGGGCAGCAGTTGAAGAAACAGAATTTGATCATAGTCACATTGCAGGTGGTTTAAGTAAGATACAAACAGCAGATAATGTTATTGGTATATTTACAAGTCAAGCAATGCGTGAACGTGGACGGTATCAAGTACAATTTATGAAAACACGTAGTAGTAGTGGCGTTGGGCAAAAAGTAGACTTAAAGTTTGACATTGCAGGCTTGCGTATTGAAGATTTAGATGAAGATGACGAAGGTTCTACAATGCATCAACCAAGTGCTATGTTTGAAAAGATAAAAGCACAAAACAAAACTACGCATCAAGAAAAAAATATTGCAGAAAATAGTGTTGTAGGAAATACAATAGATGGGCATGATAAGTTACGCAGTATGCTGAAAAGAAGCAATAGTTAGATAAATACTATATAGGTAACTATTACTTGGAGAAATAGACATGAAAAAACGGACTCGTAGCTTATTAGAGGAAATTAACTCTTTAGCACCTAGAAAAGACAAGACAGCAATACTCGAGAGCAAAGGCAACAATGCAATTAGTAGTATTATAAATATACTAGAAATGATTGATGCTAATTATGACGTGGATACAGCTGCTGACTTGCAGAAGCGTATTATGTTGAGTATTAAGAATAGAGACCCAGAACGATTTAATCGTGCTGTTAAAAAGATTAGAGGACCTAAATGAACATAAATGATATAGTAGGATCTAAAAAACGTAGGCCTAGAAGTACTAGAGGTTTTAGGACAATACAAAAAGATCTTTACACACCAAATTTAGAAAAACTGCAAGAAGATGCCGGCGGTGCAAGAATTCAGCACTTAGAAGACCTTATTCTTTGGGATGGTAGTCAAGGCGCTAAAAAAGCCATTGCTACATTACACCAAGTAGAACAACAACCAAACACAGTTACTATTAAATGGGACGGCTCACCGGCTGTAATATTTGGACGTAACGAAAAAGGCGAATTCATATTAACAGATAAAAGTGGATTCAGTGCAAAAGGATATGACGGTAAAGTAACTAGTGCTGACGCACTATCTTCTATGCTTATGAATAGAGGCACAGCTGCAGCAGATGTAAATCGTAAAGAGTTTGCAGGCAAGATGGCAAACATATGGCCTAAAGTAGAAGGATGCGTACCAGCAGACTTCAGAGGTTATGTAATGGGCGACTTACTTTGGTTGGACAAGCCAGAAGTAAAGGACAACAAATACACATTCACACCTAACACAACAACATACGCTGTAAAAGTAGATAGCGAAGTTGGCAAGAAGATTGCTAGTAGCGAAGTTGGTGTAGTAGTACACATGGCTATTGGACTAGACGGCGAAAAAAGCAAAGTTGATATGACACAATTCCAAGCAGGAGCAACATTTATTATGCCACCTGTAATGGTATCAAAAGCACCAGGCGTAGATATTCCAGCAATAGACGAATTAGAAAATTACTTAAATAAGAATTCACAAGCAATTGATAAATTGTTTGCAGTACCACCAGAACTAAAAATGGCAGACTTTGGTAAAATACTTTATGCTTACATTAATAATAGTGTTAAAGCAGCTAATTTAGATAATCTTGGAAGTACGTTTCAAGCATACGTTGAGGGTAGTAAGTTATCAGCACCTAAGAAGCAACGACTTATGGAATACATAAATAGTAACATAGATGGATTTAATGCAACATTTAATTTCATTAAAGGAATTATGAAAGTTAAAGATCAAGTTATTAGAGCATTGGATGCACAAGATGCAGACGTTGAAGCATATACATCAGGCCAACGAGGCGGTGAAGGATATGTAGTAGACAAAGATGTTAAATTAGTAAATAGAGCAGGCTTTACAGCAGCTAATATGGCAAAGGAAAGGTAATATGTTTAGTAAGAAGTGTAAACAACATTTGTCAGATGTAAATATGACACGTTGGGAACATACTAAGTTTGCGTTTAAAGTTTTAGTAGAACTCAAAAAAGCAGAACTAGCACTATTATTGCACATTATTGTTCCACGTTGCTGTGAAACATATGCAAGTGATAAAGTTATATCATTGGCATCAAAAATGGAGAGACATGATGACAGATAAAAAATATACAATAGAACAATACGCAGCAATGCAAGGTGGACATACTATGCCCACTGAAGAAAATGGAACACAGTTATCGTTTATTCAATCTCTAGGCGAAGCTCGTATGTTTAAAACAAAACAACAAATAAAAGGTGAAGGCGCAAGAAGCTTAACAGATCATTTATTTGTAAGTATGTTAAGTTTGTATTCTATGTCTACTGATTATAAAACTGCACCTCAGGTTGCAGCATATGCAAGACGAACTAATATGTATGGCGGATTTAATAGACCTAGTCCAAGTGGAACAGACGTATATCAAACGTTGTTTACACTTAGTAAGCCAACCGGATTAGCTGATTCTCCAGCAGACAAATTATTACTTGCTAAAGTTAATTTAGACCAGCGCAAAATAAAACAATTTATGAAAATGCTAGAAACTGGAAAAGTAAATCCTGGACAAGCATCTGCATTTCTTTATAAGCTAGAAAAACAATTAGCTATAACAGATCCAAAATTAAGAGCAGCAAGACGATTAATAGGTGACTGGACAACAGCATCTACACAACAGCGTCAATTAGCAGCTACACAGTTAAACAAATATTACAGAATGTCTGCTAGAAGAAGCGACTTAAATCCAATATTTAAAAAATTCACAGATGACAACGGACTAGTAATGGGAGCTAAAAAGAAACGTTCAATTAAAGCTACTATTGCAAGAAAAGTTGGTGCATTTGCTGCAGGTTATGCTGCAGGCTCCGTTACTGGTATGTAAATAATGACAACTGGCAACGTGGCTGTAGATGTTTATACTGTTCATACATTAATTGATATTACTGATTCTGGTATACTAACACCTAAAACTGATGTTACTGGATTCTTTCAAGCACAAAATTTAAATACATTTATACAAAGCATAGGCATACGGTCTCAACCATTAGAGCCTAGTGTTAGTATGGTAAGTGCAGAAGATGTAGAATTATATGAATTTGGTAAAGAGTTTACCGGATTACATGATATATGGATTATTACATTTAAAAGTGACACAGCAGAAGCTTGGAAAAGCGTAAACAATGATGTATACTTATTACAACAAGATTTAAATAATACACCTATTCATGCTCCACTAAATGAAACTGCATTTATTGCGGACGAAATTATTAAAACAAAAGGTGTGTTAAAAAACACTTACTTTAAAATTAGTCACAAGGCATAAATACAATATAAGTATAATGATATACTTATTTTAAATCAGCTCTTTTTAAGACGCTGCTAAAGATTGTGAGAGCAAAATATGGCAATGAATCAGTCAAGACTTGAGCGTGAAAATCTAGAGGCACATGTAGACTTATGTGCGGAGAGATATCGCGTGTTAGAAGAAAAATTAAACAGATTAGAATCCAAGGTTGACTCCTTGACAGATTCAGTAACAAAGATGGCAGAGAAACAAACATCTAGTACATTATCAAGTAACAAATTGATAATCGGAGCCGGAGCTACAGTAATTGCAGGATTGCTTTCAACTGTAGTGCTATTGCTAATTAATATGCAATCAGCAGGCGTGATTGTAGGTGGATAAGTAGTTATGTTACTAAATGAATCATACAATACTATTGTTTCAGAAGCAAAGGTAGTATTTGCTAAACGAGGAAATTCAGTAGCGAGAAAGTTTCGCTGTACTGTAGGTCCACGTAAAGGCAGAGTAGTAGCAAAACCGGGCCAATGTGCAGCTCCTATAAATCTTAAAAAGAGATTTATATTAAAAAGAACAAAAGCTGCAAAAGGCGCAAGAATGAATAAGAAGGCACAACGTACAAAACGATTGAGCCCAGCTAGCCGCATTGTAGCTAGATTAAATAAGTCGAGAGGATAAGGTAATGGACGTAACAAACAATAGCACAATTGATAGTGTAATAGACTTTGCAAATGCTAAGTTTGGAATGGAATTAACAAAAGACCAAATTAGTAGCCAGCTACGAGAATTGTCTTTTGCTGAAACATTAAAACTCCTCAACAGTATTAAACAAGATGACAATGACGCATTTAGCCAAATTATTGATTTAAGTTCAGTAAGCGAAGGCTACAAAATTATGCCTCCAATGGATCCAAAATATGTAGAACGTGATGGCTTAGAAGGCCCGTTTACTGCAT
>Ga0114994_10003002_pt1 | contig 12362 bp, 11 predicted proteins | sample ArcticOcean_MG_C_9_FD_87043 | JGI IMG/M metagenome (GOLD analysis project Ga0114994, IMG submission 87043) | Marine microbial communities from western Arctic Ocean - ArcticOcean_MG_CB2_152 | ecosystem: Environmental > Aquatic > Marine > Oceanic | place: Arctic Ocean: Canada Basin | collected... | reverse complement strand
TTTTCTTTTTTATTCCCGCCTTCCAAGAATTTATCCAATTAATCATTTTATATAGTTTTATGGTTATAATATAATATACAAAAAATTAAGTTAGAATATAACATAATTAACTCCAAATTTAAAGTCATGCCACGTTCTATTCCAGTATTTATTGTAGCGCCCTTCTGCAAAACAACCTAAGTGTTTGTTTAATTTATAACCAAATATTACACCTCCTGAATAATCTAACCATTGCTTTTCATTATTAAAATTATGATATGAAAACTCTCCTCCTGCATCATAATGATAAGGCAACACGTTAGCCCAGGAGTGTATCCAGAAATCTTTAGTGTAGTGATAAAAATCAGCACCCACAACTAAAGAGTAGTTCCACTGTGCGGGAAGCTCATCTCTTTTTCTTTCTACATAGTCTGACAATACTTGTGGAATTGCACCAGCCTCCCATACTTCTATGTTTGTAGCTACCACTGCTCCAGTTGGATCCGTGTAGATTTGGTTTAACACATCTATCCCATACCCTTCCTCTATAGCAAGGTATGTGTAGTGAAGGTTCCCATTAGATAATTCCCACTCATCAAGTGGATTAAATCCATAAGGTTCTGATATTCTTTGTGTAGTACCAATATTAAGTGATAGTTTTTTACCTAGCTTATATCTATATCGTTGAGATGATTCAACATATTTAATATCTGCAAATCCATCTTGTAAATATTCCATTTTAACAATCCAGTTGTCTGCAATGTATCGTAAGAAATGATTCTGATCTAAATAGTTATTTCCTTGTTGTCGTCTGTAATCTACTTCAAACAAAAATTCAAAACCTTTAACCTTCCCTATTGTAGCAGCGTCAGACCAGGAGTTCTCTGTACCATCGTAAAATGCATTAGCTCTGTTCTCATATCCAAAGCGGGCAATCTTTCTTACTCCAAGTGACATAGAGTAATCAAATGGTGTTTCTATTGTAGTTGTTTCTAGTCCATTCGCAACTGAATAAACATCAACATCTGATATAGAGTTAGAACCGTTTACTGCTCCATAAAAAGTAGCATATTTAAATGTTTTTTTTAATACTGTTTGACCAACTAAATTTGATACTCCCAATAAAAAAACAAGTACCATTACTATCGCATAAATAATAGGAGATATATCATATGTTTTTTTCATAACTATTGTTTTATAATTCTTTTAGTAATTATTAACTTGTCTTTTCTGATAAGTAAGTTATACATACCAGATGGCCATTTTGAAAAATCTATTCTATTAGAATTCTCTTGAGTCATGAGTTTACCGTTCATATTATATATTTGAACTGATATATTAAGTCTTGTGTCTATGTTTAAGATGCCTTCTGTAGGGTTAGGATAAACAATTATACCCAATGAAGAAGGTTCATCTATTCCAATGGGCCAGCCTTGCTCACAATAGTTATACATTGATTGACATGTTGGGTCCCACAAATTAGAACAACAATAACCATCAACATCTATTACCCAAGCATAACATGGATCATTTAACCAATAAGGTTCACCTGGTCCTGTAATACAACTTGCATCATATAAACAAAGTGAGTCAGAAACATTAGCTAAAAAGTTATAATTGAAAGCATTTTGATCCATGCAGCCTTCAATAATTTCAATACACGTGCCGTTGTCTGTGTTAGCCATTGAATCATAATTAAAGGCATTATCATCAGTACAACCGTAAATGTAAATAAGACAGCTAAAATCTTCACTGTTGGCTTGGGGATTATAGTTAAGCATACTAGGGTCAGTACAACCATAAACAAAAGGGATGCAAGTATTATTATTAGCATTAGCTAGTGGATTAAAATTAAACATTGTTGAGTCTGTGCATCCATAAACAAATGGTATACAACTACTATCATCTGTATTAGCGTTAACATTATAATTAAACATAGTTACATCAGTACATCCATAAATTAAAGGAATACATCCTGAGTCATCTACATTTGCATTTAGGTTATAATTAAAAGCTAATGGATTCATGCAGCCTTCTATAATGGCTATGCAAGAACCAGTTAGTTCAGTATTTGCTAATGAGTTGTAATTAAAAGCTAATGAATCCATACATCCTAACACAACTAAAGTGCTACAGGATCCGTCATCATAGTCATAATTTAAATCATACTCTAAGTATGTTGGGCTAGTGCACCCTGGGTTATAGTAACAACTAACATCATCAGTATTTGCTGAAGAATTATAGTTAATAGCGGTGCTGTATGTGCACCCATATACTTTTTCTATACATTCATTACCACAGTTTGTTATAATATTATAAGGTAATAATGGTTGTATAAATGGAGGCTGTATACTTATAATAGTATCTCCATCTAAATTAGATATTGTAAAACCACATTCTATAGTAGTTAAGGAAGCTTGGTTATTAATAAAAAATTGTGCTGTTATTGGTGTTGGTGCAGATAAATCTATATAATATATATCATTAAACCCACCAGTATGTGTGTACTCTGTGGTGTCACCACTTGCATATATCTTTAAACTTGATCCTATCCAACCATTACCAACCAAATCATGAAGAGTTAATTTAAATGTACAACTATCAGTCATTTCCATTGTATTGGCTAATGGATCATAATTGTACATTGAAGAATCAATACAACCAAATACTTTTAAATCATAACATGTGCTATCATTAGCTGTTGCAAAAGGATTGTATTCTATATATAAGGGATCTAAACAACCAGGTATTGGTGGACAAGTATCAGAAACAAAAGAATGGATAGTGTCAGTACCAAATGCCGGGTTTGAACCATACACTAAAGTATCATTACATTGTTGTATAAAATAAGAACCATCTTGACCTTGCCATAAAGATCCCTCTAAGCCATCACCATATGAATCCATTATGGTAAACGTTAAAGGTCCAGCCGGTATACACACTTGTTGTGTTATTGAAGCATAGTCAGGACTATTACCGTAACCACCTCCAGAAGATACTACCATTCCAGTTGTGTCAGCTATTTCCCAAGAAGTTTCACCTTGATATTGGTCTAAGTTTATTATAACTGTAGCAGGAACGCATGGAGCTGGAGGAGCATTTGGTTGACAAGGGCCTAAGTTAAATGGTATAATCTCTGTAGCAAACCCATTAGAAGGATTACACAGATATTCTACAATTGTGTCTTGACACATGTTCCAAGCTCTAAAATAGCCTTGTATGTTAGAATCTTGCCATCCATCCCCATATGAGTCTAAAAGGGTTATAGTTAGGCTCTGAGAGTTTATAAACAGTGTGTCATATAAATACTCACTATCTTCTACTGGTTGATGATGATAAACGGTATCTCCATAAGCAGATGTAATAAAGAACTGTGATTCAGACGGTCCAAAAGAATCATATTGTGCTTCTAGTACAATATAAGAATCTTGTGATACTGCACTTAAGCTACATAACATAGCAAAAAATATAAATAATAATTTTTTCATATTAAAAATCACTCATTATTAGTTCATCAATAAACTCTTGTAGTTCCTCTCTAGTTGTAACTAATTTAAAACTTAAGTCAGCCTGGTATCTCTTTACTTCTTCACCTTCATTAAAAATAATAATTGTAGGAACAACCACCACTTTAAATTCAGATTGTGCTTCCTTATCAATACCTATATCAACATAAGAAACTTCACAATCACTGAGACCTTTCTTTTCAGAATGGCACCAAGCTGCATTATTCATTGCATTCCAACCTGCATTAAACTGCACTACTCTTACTTGAGCAATAGAAATATTATATGCTAATATAAAAATTAAAAAGCATAAGTATTTACTGCATGTTTTATGCAAGAAAGACTTCATATTAATTAAATACTCCGTACTCTACTAAGTTAGCTGTACCTGAAGCTAAATACAATGTAATATCAGCAGTAGCAGCTCTCCAAGGAAATATTGTCCATGCACCTGCTACTAGAGTTATTTCATCTAAATTAGCTGTACTAGCTGTAGTACCTATTACAGATAGCTGACAAGTTATTAAACCTGCATTTTTAATATATACGTATGTACTTGATGTAGCTGAAGCAGCTGCATAATCTGCGTATGCTAAAAGAACACCTCTTGCGCTTACAATTTGAGTTGCTGGGATTAATACTCTTTCAATACCTCCTGTGCTTACAGTAGCACTTTTTAATACACTTGAAGAGATTGCATCGCTAGTAAGCCCCGTAGCACTAATAGTTGATGTTAAATTTAAAGTTGCCATATCTATTTATTATTTATTATTATTATTTTATTGAAAAACACCAAATTCTAGTACATTGTCAGCAACCTCACCCCAAGCAGTAATGTTTGTTGGGGTAGACCTTGTGCCACCTTTCCAAGGTACCACTGCCCAGTCACCACTATTTAATTGAATTTGACCTGTAGCTGCATCAAGTGCAACATAAATTCTTTCATTACCACCTGTAACTGTAGAAGGATTGTAAAGCCAAACTTTTGCACCTTCAGTAAATTTAGCTGATGGAGCTACAATTGTAGCACTACCAGCTGATGTTGTTGCTAATTTTAATCTACTTATACCACCTTGTGTGGCTGATGTTATTGTGTTTAAAATTGATAGTGATATTGAATCACTAGTCAAGTCTGTACTACTTAATGTTAACGTATTGTTTACTGTTGCCATTTTTTCTATTTATTTAATTATTATTTATTTTAAAGTTCATCAATTTTTTGTTCTATTCGGATCATACGTTCTTTAACCTCTATAACATCCTCTTGGGTAGTCATAATTGTTTGACGTATCATTTGATCTTTCATGTCAAACTCCATCCTTGTAACTTCTGGGTCAGGTGGAGGAGGTAACAATTTAGCTTCTTGTATATCTGCTTCTAATGTAAAATACATACCAATCAATGAAGCCATTGCTATACCAATCCCAATTAAGGATTTGACACTGATTTTAAAATTTGTATCTTCATTAAGTGCTTTAGCCATTATCTTTTTCTTCTAGAGTGGGCGCCACCTGGTAGGCAGCTTCCACCACGTTTCATTATATTTCCTGAACCAGATTGAGAAAAAATAACTCTTTTTTTGTTTCCTCCGCCGTATTTTTTAGGAGAGTTTGCTGCACCTGATGTCTGTTTGGTGTTTCTTGCACTATTTATAGTGTCAGATTTTTGAATCTGTGTTTTAAGCAATTCGTTTTGCTGTAACAAATTATCATTTTGCATTTTCATTTGCATCATCATCTCTTTCATCTGCATTTGTTGTTGCATTTTTTGTTGCTCTTGCATTGCTTGCATCTTCATCATTTGAATTTGCTGAGGAGTTAAACCTTGCGTATTCATTTCTTGAAATTTAGCCCTACCTGATCCTTGAGCTTGAATCATAGGTCTTTCATTTAATGATTGCATTTGTGGTGGAACAGGATTTGTTTCTACACCATCTTGAGCATACATCCCAGGAACTCTTTTACCACCATATTTATATTTTTTATATCTAGCCATAGTATTTATTTTATCTTCTTGATCCCCTACCTGATGAAACATTTCTTGCACCTGACGGTTGGCTTCTTGACTTTCCCTTTTGATTAAAAAATGTTGCTAAGTCTTTTGTATATTCACTTGTTTTAGAAATGTTTTTACCTGTTTTTTTAGAAAACTCTGATGATGCTGTTTCATAATTTGGTAAAGTTTCGCCTCTATACGCTCTGTCAGCTGCTAGGTATGTAAGATAGCCCCTTTCAGCACTCGTAAAAGCTCCAAACTCCCTCGGATACGCTCTATTTCTAGTGTCCCAACCTTTCGCTCCATATGATGTACTTGGATTGGCGTTTAACCAAGCCGGAGTTGGATTACCAGATATAGGGTGAGAAACAGGAGCAACTGAAGTAGGAGCAGTAGGTCTACTGCCCGGATCAGTCGCAGCTAATAACACTTTAGAAGGACCAAAGCTTTTGAATGCTCTATCTCCTTTTTTATCACCTGTCCTAAAAGAACCAATTTTTTGTGTTGGTAATAAAGAACTTAGTGGTGTTCTATTATTATTAATACTCTTCATTGATGAAGCTATCTTTGCTTCTTGTGATTTATTTTTTGATGGACCCTTTCCTTTTGTTCCACCTTTTTTTCCTTTTCTTGCAGCCATAGTTATATTTTTTTAAGACGTTCATTTTCTGCTTCAAGAAATTTAACTTTCTCTCTCAGAGTTGCAACTTCTTCGGTTAATTTGATTATACACATTCTTAGATCACTTTTTTCTACTGAACCCTCTGTTAGTAAAACTTCTAGTCTGTTAACTCTGCCTTTAAGATCGTCTTTATATTCCTCTCTTAAATCCATGCTTTTACTTTTTAAAGTTAACCTAGATTTGTAATATTTAAAAGCTTCAGTACTACCCAATACAGTAAGTGCTGTCATAATAATAGTACCAAAAATATTCCAATCCATGATTTATATATAAATAATATTTGTACTTTTGTTTAGTTGTACACTTATAATATACAAAAAATAATAATAAAATAAAACATATAATATGAAAAGACATGAATTTTATTTTGAGTTTTTACCTCAAACATCTTTACTTGGGATTTCTATAGGTCAATATGAAACACAACGGCAGGATACCGAAGAGTGGTTACCAACATTTAGAATTGAAATTGGCTTTATTTTTTTTACACTTTCCTATACTAGAATTTCACTATAACAAGATAATTTCTTATATTATATTTACCCGCTTTTGTGGTCTAAAAATATAATCTCTTAATAATCCTTAAATAATTATTTACTATGCAGTTAAATAACAAAATACTTAGTGACATCACGGTTCACATGAAGTATGCAAGATACATACCAGAACTTAAGAGAAGAGAGACTTGGGAAGAGTTAGTTACAAGAAATAAATCAATGCATTTAAAGTCATATCCTAAATTAAAAAAAGAAATACAAGAGGTTTATACTTTTGTATATGACAAAAAAGTTTTACCATCAATGAGGTCTATGCAGTTTGGTGGTAAACCAATTGAAATTAGTCCAAATAGAATTTATAACTGTGCATATATGCCCATTAATTCTTTAGATTCTTTTAATGAATGTATGTTTCTTTTACTTGGCGGTACTGGTGTTGGGTATTCTGTTCAAAAGCATCATGTAGACATGCTTCCTCCAATAAATAAACCATATGCTAATAGAACTAAAAGATATTTAATTGGTGACTCTATTGAAGGGTGGGCTGACTCAATCAAAGTATTAATGAAGTCATACTTAAATGGTAGGTCATCTAAGGTTATATTTGATTTTTCTGATATTAGAACTAAGGGTGCTAGGCTAGTTACATCAGGTGGTAAAGCGCCTGGTCCTCAGCCACTTAAGGAGTGTTTGTTAAAGATAGAAGGTTTGTTAAGTGCCAAAGAGGATGGAGAAAAACTAAAGACATTAGAAGTACATGATATTATATGTTATATAGCTGATGCTGTATTAGCTGGTGGTATCAGACGTGCTGCATTAATTAGTCTGTTTAGTGCTGATGATAATGAAATGATTTCTTGTAAATCAGGTTCTTGGTGGGAACTTAATCCTCAGAGAGGAAGATCTAATAACTCTGCTGTGCTAATGAGACACAAAATTACCAAGTCTTTCTTTATGGACCTATGGAAACGTGTTGAGCTCTCTGGAGCTGGAGAACCTGGTATATACCTAAACAACGACAAAGACTGGGGAACAAATCCGTGCTGTGAGATTGCTCTAAGACCTTTTCAATTCTGTAATCTATGTGAAGTAAATGTTTCAACTATTGAATCACAAGAAGATTTAAATGATAGAGTTAAGGCTGCTGCCTTTGTTGGAACACTTCAAGCTGGGTATACTAACTTTCACTACCTGCGTGAAGTATGGAAAGAAACTACTGAAAAAGATGCACTTGTAGGTGTGTCTATGACGGGTATTGGATCAGGTAGAATTTTAGGATATAATATGACTGAAGCTGCTGAAATAGTTAAAAAAGAAAACGCTAGGGTAGCTAAGTTAATCAACATTAATAAAGCTGCTAGAACAACAACAGTAAAACCAGCTGGCACAACATCATTAACATTAGGTACATCATCTGGTATTCATGCCTGGCACAATGATTATTACATTAGAAGAATAAGAGTTGGTAAAAATGAATCAATTTACAAGTACTTACTTAATAATCATTCTGCGTTAGTAGAAGATTGTGCATTTCGTGCACATGATACAGCTATTATAAGCATACCACAAAAAGCACCAGAAGGTTCAATATTAAGAACTGAGTCTCCTTTTCAATTATTAGAAAGAGTTAAGCGTGTTGCGCAGGAATGGGTTAAACCTGGCCATAGATCAGGGTCTAATACACACAACGTGTCTGCTACCATATCCTTAAAAGAAGATGACTGGGATCTAGCAGGAACATGGATGTGGGAAAATAGAAATCATTATAATGGATTGTCAGTACTGCCACATAATGGCGGTACCTATACTCAAGCCCCATTTGAAGATATAACAAAAGAAAAATATGAACAATTAAATATTCATTTAATGAACATAGACTTATCTGAAGTTATAGAAGATGACGACAACACTGACCTTAAAGGTGAGCTGGCCTGTGCAGGAGGCGCCTGTGAAGTAAGTTAAATTACTTCACAAAGAAATCTTTCTGAGTATCATATGCTTTAAATCTATTTATCGAATACCAAATTGGTATAACATCTGACCATTCTTTTCCTATTTTAGCTTGCCCTTTTCTGCTACCTCTTTGATAGTAATATGTTTTATCTTCTTTAACATTGTAATCATCATCAATTAATTTATCCCATGTCCATGCTCCTGGGAACCACATTGTTTGCCAAGTAGCTTCTCCAATTTCTCCAAGCATTCTTGTTACAGCAATTGGAGACTTAGCCATCATAAAGACTTCTCTAACACCTAAACCTGGCACAAAAAATAAAAGCTCTCTAGCTTGTCTATTCATTTGATAAATAAATGCATTTTCAAGTCTTTTTGTAGTTTGTGACTTATCATCATCATCATCATCAAATAGACTTTCTAGTAAACGTGCCATAGCAAAAGAACTAAACATCATCATCACTTCCGCACCTGTTCTCCATAGGCCTGCTACTTTATTAGAACCTTTGCCTTTGTCTTCAGAATCATATTTTTCTGCAAAGTTTTTAGTTATAGACCCTATGTCTTTTAAGTTTTTGAAAAAATAAAGGAAAAATTTTGCAGAACTTATATATCTACCTTCCATCCACCCAAGATTTTCATCATAATATTCTCCTCTATATCTAGCTTTAATAGCTGGAGCCACCCATTTATGAAATTGTGCACCTAGTTTACCTAGCCAATGGCTTTGAATTACCATTCTATCTACGTGAGCGTAGTTACCATGTGTTTGTTTATTAACTTCCCTTATGTAGTTTCTAATTTCATACCTGCTGTTATCAGAAAAATCAGATATTAACACATCTTCTCCAGCTAACTCTCCATTTTTATCATTTACAAGTTGATCATATCCTTCTTTTAAAGTTAGTTCACCTGTTATATTATTAAATTGATATGCATCATAGAGTGACATTTCATCACCACTCTTTGTTTTAATTTTTTTAGACATAATTATGGCTATACCAACTTTAGTTTGCACATTATACTCAGCTCCATCTTGAACAAGATAACCAAAGCTTTTAAACTGGTCCCACCATGTTTCTTTACCTTTAGATTTATTGCTTTCACGTATGTCTGATGAGTCATCCATCATTCTGTAAAGAATAGCCACTGCTTCATATTTACTTCCTGGTATATTTCTGCTAATATCAGAATTTTGTCCAATTCTTTTAAAGAATCCAGGCAAAGCATACTTGTTAAACTCTATTTCAGCTCTTAAATATGCATCTGCATCAAAAAATCTTCCTCCTATTGCTTCTATTGAGTTGTTAATTCTACCAACAGCATAGTTATTTATGTTACCCCAAATGTTAAATCCTATATATGTTAATGATGATGCTGAAATTAAAGTAGATGATATGTTATCTGCAAGATTTCTAGTTGCCTTGTCATTATCATAGTAAACCATTTTCATCCACTTCTTTGCTTTAGCAACAGTGTTAGAGTTATACAAATCTTCAGTTGGTGAAGTTACTTTTGAAACCACACCTTTAACATTAGTCATTAACTTAGACATTCCACTAGGTGTATAAACTCTTTTTTCTATAACCTTCATCATTGAAGTAATGGTGTTTTTAATTTCACCCATGACTTCATAATTTTCTGCCATAGCACTAAATCTTAAAAGATTATCTCCCATATCAGTGCTAAGTTGATCTACTGTAGGTTGTGATTGCAGTCTCATTCTTTGACTTTCAAGATCTGCTTTGTAGTTGTTGTATTCTTTTTCAGTAAGTTTATTTTCAGGGCTTTGATATGCTTTATAAAGATCTTGTATTTTAACTTCAATATTAGTTAATGCTTCATCAGTCCTAGGGTTACCAACATAAAACAAAGGAAGAGTGTTTATTAGGTTGCCATGCTCATCTGTCTGTACAGTTTGAGTTTCCATGCTGGTAGTCCAAAAATCTTTAAATTCTCTTGTTGTTCTCCCCCATAATTTAGTTACCAAGTTGCCACTTTTAGCAGCATGTTTTAATGTGTTGTCCATTATAATAGGAGTTTTACCTATCATTTGAGCCATTTGTGCTGGTGGAATTTTTTCTAATAGATCTTTTTCATAAAACTTTATCCACATCATATAGAATTCTTTTTGCCATTCCCCTAGTGCACTGTCAGGAGAAGGGTTCATAATTTCTCTATACTTTGCATCCAACATAATTTCACCACCTGTTTCTGGTGAGCTTATTTCTCTTTTCTCTACATACTTGCTTTTAGGGAATCTGTCTCCTGTAACAGGTTGTTTTACTGTACCATTCATTTCATTGTTACCATCTCTATTTACAGATGTAAAATTAGAAATTTTATGATATTTGTTTTTAAATTTTGTATAAACATTATTAGAAACATCATTTCGTTTTTCCCAATATCCAAATTCATTGCTTTGACTTTTTACCCAAGTCATAACTAGTTTACGGGCATCTTTATATTCTTTAGTATATCTATGATAATCACCATCTTGGTATTCACCATTTACAATTTTTTCTGCAGAAAGAAAATTACCAAGTCTAGATTTAGCTTTGTATAATTTTTTATTATGTTCAAGTTCTGTTTGATCATAGTCTTCTATATTATCTTTATATATATACTCCATTCCATCCCCCAACTCATCTTTTGTTCCTTTATAAAGATCTGATCGTTTGCTATAATATTGGTAGCCAATTTTTTTAACATATCTTCCAGTAAATTTACCATCTTTATCAAACTGTAACATAAAACCATAATCAACTTTACCACGGGGTGATAGTTTTTCTCCTTTAGAAACTAATCTTCTCACGTGATCATTTCTATTATCTATAATATCAAGTGATTTTTGAATTTGATTTTTATATAGCTTATCCATTAATGCTAATAATGTATCTGAAGAAGTTGACATATCTCCAGTAGCCATACCAAACATACCAATATCATCAGCACTATTTAAAAGGTCTGTTAAATCTGCTTTAGAAAAATTTTGATTTGAATTATTTTTAACAAAAGTTCTTATATAGTTTTGTATAGATGTAGATATTATTCCTGGTGTTTGTGATGCATTATCTCCTAATACATCGTTAAGCTTTCTACTCAATTTATCTTTTAAGGCAAATTGTCTTTGGTTTAACTGAATGTTTTCATTTCCCTTACCTACATTATTTAATCCAGAAAACGTTTTAGCAAAATTTTCAAAACTTAAAACTCTATCTATGTATTCAAATTTATTAAAGTTTTTAGGATCTAAAGCATAGATATTAAAATCATCTATTTCTTTTATTGACATTGCCACTAACTCTTCATAGGCAACATCTGCAGTACCTTCAACTAATGCTGAATTTATTAAACCACTCATGTTATCTAACTCAACTAATAATCTTTGGTCTTCATTAGTTTGTTTTATTTTGCTCTTTAATAATATTATAGCATCACTTCTTTCTATTACTTTTTGTTCAAAAGCTCTAATTGTAGTATCTAACGCTTCATATGTTTCAAAGTTTAATACATCTGTATCTGGTTTTGCTTCTTCTGCAGTTAATTTTATCCCATCTTTAGCAACTATATTTTCATTATCTATCCTTTCTTTAGTTACTGTGTCTACATTAAGTGGGACAATCTCATTTATATATGTTAAGTTTTGAGAAGCAAGGTGCGTTATTGGGGCTTCAACTTTAATTGAGCCAGTAAATTTTTGATTTTTTCCAAAACCTTTTACACCAACTAATAAATGAAATGTTTCTG
>Ga0114994_10002999_pt1 | contig 12363 bp, 14 predicted proteins | sample ArcticOcean_MG_C_9_FD_87043 | JGI IMG/M metagenome (GOLD analysis project Ga0114994, IMG submission 87043) | Marine microbial communities from western Arctic Ocean - ArcticOcean_MG_CB2_152 | ecosystem: Environmental > Aquatic > Marine > Oceanic | place: Arctic Ocean: Canada Basin | collected... | reverse complement strand
CATACATCGGTGCTTCATCTGGCTTATCTTTATAATAGGACATACCCTTTTCATCATCTGTCAGAAGGCGGTTTTCCATGGAAAGCAACGAGCGGTGAGAAAAAACTACGTGATAACCATCGGCGGAGTTGTCGTAAGCAAGCTTCCAATTACCTTGAAATTTTAGACGATTGGCATTTGAAATTGCTACTTTTCCGCCAGGGTGGCGATCAAGCCATTGATCAATTGGGCCACATGCAGCTCCAAGATAATTTTCCAACGAAGGAGCATCCGTATTTAGCGTGCCAAAAATAAATCCGCGATAGGATTGCACCCGCGGCACTTGAGCAAGGTTGAACTTAGTATCTGAAAAATCATCAGCATAGCCTTCTGGCCAAGGAACCCCTTTCAACTTCCCTGAATTCAAAAACGTCCAACCATGATAAGGGCACGCGAACGCTTTGGCGGAACCACTTTCCTTGCGGCAAATCGTCGTCCCTCTATGGGTACAGCGATTATAAAGCGCTCTGATTTTTCCTGATGAATCTCGCGTTACAATTATAGGACGGAGGCCAAGCTTCGACATAAAAAAATCATCAATATTTGGAAGCTGGCTTTCATGGGCAAGATAGACCCAAACCGCACCAAAAATTTTCCGCATTTCATCTTTGAAAATAGTTTCGTCGGTATAAATATCTCGATGAACGCGGTCTTCATGGATTAGCTGATCAAAATCTGGCATCAGGGGGATCTCTTTAAATCAGAAAAAATCATAATACTCATTTTGCTCCCATTCTGTAACATCATTTGGCGTATCCTCAAGGGCATTATCTTCCATAAAATTATTAAACCGAGCAAGTTCAGCTGTTTTAATTTTGCCGTAGTAATCCATAAACAGACCCCCAAACTGATCATTAAACAATTTGCTCTCAGAAGTCACATTTAATGCTGCTCCCAATGTTTTTGGCAGCAAAGGGTGATCGACCTCGTAAGGATTATCATTCCCAATGCCAAGCCTCGTTTTTTTATCCAAGCCATCCAAACCTGCAACAATCTGAGAGGCAATAAAAAGGTAAGGGTTTGCGGCAGGTTCCCCAGCTCGATTTTCGATACGGGTTGCGGGATCACGAACACCGCCTAACACACGCATCAAAGTACCACGATGATCAAAACTCCAACCAACCCTATCCGGTGCTAAAGAATTAGGCTGAAAGCGCCGATAGCCATTTATAGTTGGCGTCGCAAAAACTGTTGCAGGTAATGCGTGATCAAGAAGCCCGGCAAGGAAATTTTGGCCGAATACCGACAGATGCTGCCCCTCGTCTTTCGGCATGAATAAATTCTTGCCGCCGTCATCAACAACAGATTGATGGAGATGCCAGCCACTTGAATAATGACCTGAAAAATTTGGTAGGCACATAAAAGTCGCAAAATACCCTAGCCGTCGACACGCTTGGCGGGTAGCCGTCCGAAATAGCGCATAGTCGTCTGCCGCCTGCAAAGCGCTGGTCGCACTAAAAGTGCACTCAACTTGACCTGGGCCCCACTCATTTTCAACTGACCGCAGCGGCAACTTTAACCCCCCGTAGATTGCAGCAAGGTCACTTAATATATTTTGCATAATATCAAGATTGGTTTCTGAGTGATAGCTGTAGCCGGGCTCCATCGGAGTGGTCTCAATGGGCTTTCCACGCAAGCCCGGTTGACCGATATTTTCTGGTTTCAAATGCTCTTGATTAATCCGCGATAAATACCACTCGATCTCTAGCCCGATGACCATAGAGAGTTTTCTTTCTTCGAGGCGTTTTATTTGCTTTAGTAAAATTTGGCGGGATGAGAAATGGAACGGCATGCCATCTCTAAAATATTCATCGCACAGTACCCAGCCAACTCCCGGCGCCCAAGGTAATACTCTAAAAGTTGAAGGGTCCGGCACGATGGTCAAGTTCGGTGAGCCAGTCATTTCATTGAGTCCCATGCCGCCGCCTTTGACAAAAGACGTAAAGACCCTTCCGCCAGCGCCATCTAGTGTCGATGTGGCCACATTGATGTTGTAGCCATTCTCTAAAACATCCAAAAACACTGGTGCTGTAACCGCCTTGGCCCTGATAGCTCCATGTGCGTCAGCCCAAGCCAAGCGAATAAAAGTCAAACCCTCAACTTCAATTTGCCTGATAATATCAGCAGCTAGCCTCTCGCCATCTTTATCCCAAAGGCCGTGATGTTTGATAAACTTTAGTGCATTCATACTTTTATTCTAACGCTTGCTCTCATGTTTTTTAAGCTTTAACCGCGTTCCCCTCTCCCCAGTCATTGTACTATAAGGGCAATAAAGAATCAGTAAATAAGAACAATAATTAATATCATACCTGACCTAAGTGATTTTTTTGGTTTCATAATTAGAGGGTGTGATCAGGTGACTAAACCTTTTTGGATAAGGGATTATTGCAGCGACAACCCCTCATACTATAATACCCTTTGCAATCATCCAGAATGCGTCGGGCTCAGGCGTTCAAAACGACACATTTTATCCTAAATCATCGCCGTTGCAGGTGGCTCAATACCGAGCAAAGTGCCACCAAACAAACTACCAACATGATCAAATTCAAAAATTGCATGCGTAGCCAAGGCATTTACATCCCGATGAAAGCGTTGAATAGGCGAGTCTAGGTAGACACTCCTCGTGCCTGCTGTATGTGCTAGTTCATTGACAATTTCATGACACTTTTTGGTAATATGAGAAACGACCATACGCATCTCAGCGCGCTGCTCCCGCGACATGGTCACGCCGCGCTGCACAGTCTCCCATACAAACTCGGCCTTGGCCTCGAGCAATCCAATCGTTGCATCTAATTCCATCTTAATACGCGCTATTCTAATACGTTGTGACATCAGACCACTCTGTTGATCTCCAGAATACGCGCCGACTTTTGTTTTTAGTATGTCCCTCACCATTTCGAATACAGCTTCAGCAGCTCCTACCATTGAACCAACTGTACCAAAAGCCATAAAGGTCATGACAGGCACTTGCCACAACGGACCAGTGTTTATTTGCAAACCAGGTGATGTTCGCTCGCGCAAAGATTTGACCGGTATACCGCGGTGTTCTGGCACAAATACATCTGTTAGAGTTACATCTCGGCTACCCGTTGCCTTCATCGCAGCAACATGCCACGTATCCAACACTTCAATTTGCTCCACTGGAACATAAAATCGATAGAAATCGGGCGGCCCATCTGGGTCAAATTCGCTTGCAACAGGTGCAGGCATCGCCAAATAGTCACAATGCAATATCCCCGTAGCGTAGTTCCACCGACCATTCAAAACAAAACCTCCATCGACGCGGGTTGCCTGCCCCCCTGGCACAACCAGCCCGGCAGCCATCGTGTAGCCAACACCACCGAATGCCTCTTCTTGAGCCTTTCTGTTATAATGACCAAATTGAAAGTTATGATAAATTAGAAAGCCCATACACCACGAGGTAGAAACGCAACCGCGGCCCATCATTCGAAATATCTGTGGAATAAAGGGAAAGTCGACTTCCATGCCACCATAAGCTTTCGGCACCACTGCTTTAAACGCATTAATGCGTTTAAGATCTTCAATAGTTTCCTCAGGGATACGCCCAGCTTCTTCGGCGGCACTTCCACGTTCTCTGAGAATAGGTACCAGTGCTTGAAGGTCTTCTATAAGCTTTTTACCATCAGTCATAGATCAATTGCTCCACAAAAATTGGAGGTGGCAGATAAACTTCGGCCTAACCCTTATTTTTAACGCTCAGCATTGACGACCAACATCTTTAATGCTGAAATTACATTAATAGTATAACGAACGTTCTATTAAAGTTTCAAGATGAGATATAATCACTTAAGATTTTTCATACTCAAAGTTATCACTCACAATAAAAATTTCTGAAAAATTTTCAACAGCACACAAAAAGGGAACCCGGTATTATGCTTGAGCTCTATCACTTCCACGGGGCTACCTGTGGGCTCAAATCTCGCCTTGCTATGGCCGAAAAAGAAATTGAATATGTCGATAGAGCGGTCGATCGTAGTTATCTTCGCACGCCGGAATACCGCAAGTTAAATCCAAATTCCGTTGCACCTACATTGATCCATGATGGCGAGATTATTTTAGAAAGCTCCTGCATCATAAATTACATTGACGATGCTTTTAATGGACCGTCACTAAAGCCAGGAACACCACTTGGTGTCGCTCGCACCTGGTGGTGGATGAAGCGCGCAGATGAATGCCTTCCAATGATCGGCACACTGACCTACACCATTTCGATGCGACCCAAATTACTCAAGCTATCAACAGAAGAGCGTAAGCAATATATTGACGGGATCCCCGTAACCGCAACACGCGAACGCCGACGCCGTATTATCGAGGAGGGCTTTCAAAGCTCGGATTTTCCTCAAGCTCTACAAGGGATCCAAAAAGTTCTCCTCGACATGGAAAAGGCTTTAAATACAACAGAATGGCTCTCTGCCGATCAATATTCACTCGCCGATACCGCTATAACCCCAATCATCGAACGTATTTATGAACTTCAATGTAGTGAATTAGTGAAAAAACATCACGGTGTCTCCGACTGGTATGACCGCACTCAAACCCGCCCATCTTACGAGGCTTGCCTTGGGGCAACGCCTAATCCAGAATCTTCCCAACATAAAGAAGCTGGAATAAAAGCCTGGCCACAAATCAAAGAATTATTGGCGCAATAATCTAAAGAACAAAATAGAAAATTACAGGCAATGCCAGGTTTGATCAAAAAGGTCGAACAATGATAGAGTGTTCTAAAACATCGAACAGGTTAGAGTTTAGGTTTATTTGTATATATTTTTGTAGGGGAAGAGTATGACGCGTGAGTATATAGAGGCTAAAAATGTGAACCTAACGTTCACGCCGCCCAATCGGATGCCCGTAACCGCGCTCCAAGATTTCAACTTATCCGTCGGCGAAGGTGAGTTTGTTTCTATCGTTGGTCCATCTGGTTGCGGTAAAAGCACTTTTCTTAACGTGTTATTAGGTCTCATTGCGCCTATCTCTGGAGAGATGAGCATTAACGGCAAGGTTATAACAAAACCAGGCCAAGATCGTGCTATGGTTTTTCAAGAATTTGGACTTCTCCCTTGGCGAACAGTTCAGGATAATATTGGTCTTGGACCAGAGTTACGTGGCTCCTCTAAAAAGCTGCGCCGGGAAAAAAGCCAACACTTTATCAACATGGTTGGCCTTTCTGGCTTCGAGAATCATTACCCACACGAACTTTCCGGAGGCATGAAACAACGTGTTGGTATCGCCCGCGCTTTAGTAAGCGATCCTGAAGTCTTGTTGATGGATGAGCCCTTTGCCGCCCTGGATGCGCAAACCCGCGACATCATGCAATCAGAACTTCTGCGCATTTGGCAGGAAGCTAAAAAGACAGTATTATTTGTTACTCACCAGATTGAAGAAGCCGTCTACCTTTCAGATCGTGTCATCGTTATGACCAAACGTCCCGGTCGATCAAAAAAGATTATTGATATCCCTCTGGCTCGGCCACGCGACTATGAAATGAGAGTAACCCCCGAATTCAATAATTTAAAACTCAGCATTTGGAACGAACTAAAAGACGAAATTGATTCTCTTGGCGGTGCAGTCCTCGATTAACCTGGAAAATAGGGCAAGGTAAATAGGTATAAAAATATGGTAAAAATATTTGAAGATTATCGCCGCTTAATCCTGGGATGCATATCTATTGTGCTTTTTTTCCTCGCCTGGGAGGCCCTTTTAACGTGGGTTATCCCAATGAATAAATTCGTTATCAGCAAACCTAGCCTCATTTTTATGGGTCTTTTTCAAGATATTAAAAGTGGACTACTCTGGCGCGATTTAGCTGTAAGCGGCAAACCACTTTTATTTGGTTTCGGTGCGGCGGCAATAATCGGCATACCAGTAGGCGCGGTTATGGGTTGGCGCGTAAGGTTTGGCTATGCGTTAGATCCCCTGTTAACAGCACTCTACGCAAGTCCACTGGTTGCTATAGCACCACTAGTGATCATCTTTTTTGGTGTTGGCATTTCAGGTAAAGCAATTTTAGTGTTTACCCTATGCGTCTTCCCCTTCGTCTTTAATTCCTTTGCAGGAGTTCGCTCCGTAGATCTTTTATTGGTAAACGCCGTTAGATCTTTTGGCGGAAAAGAGTTAGATCTCTATCGCATTGTGATCGTACCAACTGTCCTACCTTTCGTTATTGCGGGAGCCCGCTATGCAATTGGGCGTGCGTTAATTGGGGTGTTGGTCGGTGAGTTCTTTGCCGCCTCCGAAGGAGTTGGATATCGTATAGCATGGTATGGCGACATGTACGTTCTAGATCGCATGTTTGGCTATATACTCGTGATGATGATTGTTGCGGTTATCTTCACTGAAGGTATCCGCTGGGCTGAGCGCACGGCATTCCCGTGGCGCGTTGGTATGTAGGAAAAATGAATATGACCAATAAACATGAACCAACTGGAAAAACTTTCTGGCAAAAAAACGAAGCCTTCATTCTAGGTGCAGGGTTTATTATTCTAATGCTAGGAGTCTGGGAGATTGTACCATCAGCAATCACTCTATCCAAAGCAATGAAAATGTTCTTTGCGACTCCTTCCATGGTTGTTAGCGCACTCATCGAGTTGGTAGCAAGTGGAAAACTATGGCCAGCTCTCAGATTCAGTGCAAGTGCTTTTCTACTTGGCCTAGGTCTTTCAATCATTGTTGCCCTGCCACTTGGCGTAATTTTGGGGCGCTCAAAATTACTCAATGATATGTTTGATCCTTTTATTACCAGCATCAACGCGACCCCTCGCCTGGTATTTTTACCCTTAATCCTGATCTGGTTTGGCATTGGCCTCTGGTCTGTCGTCTTTGTCGTTTTTATCGGAGCACTATTCCCACTTCTTATTAATACATATGAGGGTGTAAAAAATGCCGACAAACTATTAATAAACGTAGTTAAATCTTATGGCGCCAATGAGTGGGACGTAAACAGATTAGTCGTTATACCAAATTCATTGCCCTTTATTATATCTGGACTGCGCCTCGCTATTGGACGTGCCGTTTTAGGCGTCGTCGTAGCAGAATTTTTTGGTGGTTCTTCGGAAGGAATTGGCGTCATCATGGTCCGAGCATCTGGGGCATTTCAAGTTGACGTCGTATTTGCTGGGCTTATTGTATTCATGATAATCTCGCTGGTCCTTACTGCGATCGTGCGTGGCATAGAACAGCGTTTTAGTCGCTGGCGCCCAGCTAAAATCAAGAACTTTTAGAAAAAAAAGGCCAGGGAAAGAACCTGAGCCTTTTTCTCAATTTCAAACTAGAGTTAGCCTGCCTGAGGTTTTGCTCGGGCTTGCAAGAAATAGCCCATCTCGCGAAGGGTCTCATCAAGAAGATCACGTGCAATAAATTTAGTCACATCGGGCATAGCCTTATCTTTAGGCCATAAACCGCGCTTCACCATTCGCTTATGGCGACCCGTGAATAATTTTTTGAACAGATCTGCTGGTAAATCCGGAGAATATTGATCATGGATTTCATCCCACACAACACCAGCAACTTTTTTATCCTTTATACCAAATTCCGTCATTATTACTTCAACAGAACCTGCTTTGTTGGTGCGCAAATACTCAATTGAACCCGCAATAGCGCGGATAAATTTCTTCACCGTAGCTGGATTTTTCTTTACGAAAGAAGCACGCGTCCAAATGCTGCCACCAACACGAGGAAGATACTGGCCAGTTTTTAACAGCATTTTAAAACCGGCTACCTGTGCCCGCGCGGCTGTTGGAAATGACATAAGGCCGGCGACAATGTCACCACTTATCAAGCCCGCAATGCGATCCGTTTCGGCTTGGAAGCTAATAACTTTATAATCGCGACCGACTTTCATATTAAAATAACGGCTCAAAACAATTTCGCCTTCATCATAGTCAGCTGATCCAGCGCGGCCATAGCCAACTGTTTTACCTTTTAAATCCATTACTGTCTTGATCTTCGGGCTAGCAACAATCGCCCACTGGGAGATTAGCGATTCTCCAACCACATATTTAAGGTCCGCACCCATTAGAGAGGCCTGCGATCCGCCACCAGGAACCGGTAAAAAATCTATATTGCCAGAAATTCCCGCCGTAACTAAAGCCTTTCCAGTCATGGAAACTGCTTTGGCATCCAAGCCCTCTTTTTTAAAAAAGCCTTTCGAAAGCGCAATATAGACAGGAACATGAAAGCCACTACCACTGAGGGTGCGACCAACCGTTATTTTAGTTTGAGCATTCGCGGTACCGACCGCGGCAAAAGCCGCGATGGTTGCAGCAACAAACAATAATTTTGACTTCAATTTTAACATTAACTTATTTAACCTCCTGATTGTACCTGAATTGATTATTATATTTAGAGTTTTCTTATGCCTTAACACTGTACATCATTTAAAAAAAATTGAACAAAGTTATTTTCTTAGATCCGCCTCTCTTTAAAACACAGAAGCTTATACAAAAAACTAAAGTCGCTCTCACCTCATAAATTTTTCAGCAAAGGAATTCAACACTTACCCACCCTTTGTAATTTATTTGTAAAAGAAGAGCTTAACCACTTTTAAAAATCGTCAATAGAATTATTTCTCTGGGTTCTTTCCCGAAAAGATGTAAGCTTTGAAGTTAACAAGACCCTTAACTAAACCAGGTCTACAATGCCAAACTTTTAGTTTTAAATTTATTCAACTCGAACATGATGTTAGGAAATTCATTATGAAGGTTAAACGTATTAGCATCATTAGTGATAAAGCTGAGGATTTTATTGAGGTTTTTGGCGATATTTTAGTTCGAGGATTCCATCTTTTGGCATTATTTGCTATTGGCGGAACAATCGTCTGGGCAGCCTTTGCCGCATTTGTTGATATGGCCAATAAAGGCCAAGCTACAATCGAAGATATTCTATTATTATTCATTTACCTTGAGCTTGGCGCAATGGTTGGTATTTATTTCAAAACCAACCACATGCCTGTCCGATTTCTAGTCTATGTAGCAATTACCGCATTGACGCGTCTGTTAATTGGAATGATTAACATTGACCACGTTCCGGATATTAGAATTATTATTATTACCGGTGGTATTTTATTACTAGCCGTTGGCGCCCTAGTTTTAAGGGTAGGCTCACACAAATACCCATCCGGTGGCAACAGTGATGATGCTGACCTAAGTGATCCGGATAATGCTGAATAAATGCTAGCTTATTGATTTCTAGAAGGAGTAGCTCCAACACAGAAAAGGCTAATTTCGCTCTCTACTTTGTGATATCAGCGAACCATCCAATTTCAAATTATAGAACAAAAACTAGTTTTTAATTTTCGAATAACACTTTAGGCCATTTGTAGTCATAAAAAGTAAATGTTGAATTATTAAATCAGCACTTTTAAATCACGGCTTAAAAAAGCATTAAAGCCATTCCCAAAATGCATAGCAGTCCCGTTATCGTGTCGCTAGTGCTAAAATAAAATCGGTATATGTTTAGATAATAGCTATCACTTACTAAAGAGAGTATAATGAGCGCTTTATCAAAAAAAGAAATTCAAACGAAAATAGATGAAGACTTTACGGTCATCGATTGTATATTTGTATCCGCTAATAATGAAGCAGCTAACGAAGATCTGCCCGTTCCGGCAAACGTATTCACTAAGTGGTTATGGTCAATAACCCAGAGCTCTTACGAAGCTTGGGCCAAACATTCAATCAACATATCAAATAAATTTTCTTTTAGACTAAAGAGAGCTGTAGATAGTTCTATCCACCTCCACCACGATGTTCTTCTCACAAATTACTATCAAAAAATTAACACTTACTAGGGATAATATAATGAGCACTTTAAATGAAAGTGTAGATCGATCGATTATTGATGAACCTATTGCTATCCTTGATAATTATCTAGTTGAGCCAGACACTACTCAGGCAGCCAACGAAGATCAACGATCAAGGATCAACATATTCGCAGGATGGATGAAGTCCTGGAGCAACTCATCTTACAAAGGCTGGGTCGAACAACAAACCTACCATCCGTGGGATTAAAATTTTTGAGGAGATTATTATGACAACACATAAGCAAAGACGAGATCCAGTATCTTATGCAAATGTTCTATTAAAAGAGACACACTTTTCTGCAACCGAAATAGCCGAACTATGTGGCCTTGACGTTTACGAAGTCACCGCTTTGAAACTTAAGTCAAGAAAAACCGTGGTCACCGAGCATTAGTTCAGAGCTACTTATCAAATTGCATCCTTAAGGAGATCCCCTTACTTATCTCCAATGTAGTGTTCTTAAGAATGCCATGCTCTTTACCAATCCGTTAAACCAAAACAGCTATCGTTAGCGACACCGATTTTTCGGCCCATCCAGTGACCTTGCTATATTAGCGATTGACAAAATATCATCGATAATCAGACAGTAGATTGAGAATGATTTAAATGGATAATAATCTTGCCATAACAACTTTCTTTACCAATGAACCAATCGTTAAAACACCTAGGTGTTTATTGCTGTCTAAAGTTTTTTTATTCCCTCATTATTTAAGTGCCTTTTTTAAAACGCGTGTTTCTACTAAAAAAATCAATGACAGTTCCTGTATTTTAGATAGCGTAGGTTCAAATATAGGGGGCTAATTTTACTACGGAGATCTCATGATGCTTGAAATGAAAAAAGAATGTTTAGAATGCCATTCTGAATTATCAAACAGTTCTGAAGCACACGTCTGCTCATATGAATGTACATATTGTGATACGTGTGCAGCCAATAGAGAATTTATTTGTAAGAACTGTGGTGGGGATTTACAAAAGCGACCAAAAAGAGCCCCTAAATAAGTGATCACAAATAAGAGTGAAAAGATATCAACCTTCTCTATTAGGGATACTAAATACTACCCTAAGCCTTTTATCTTGTGGCACGGTATAGAAGTAGATTAAATTATTCTTCAGGCTTTTTGTGAATTAAAAAAATTACAACAATAAAAGCAGAAGGGTTAGACCCTTTATTTTATCTAGCCCTTGGAACTAGCGACTTCAATCATCTCTGATTAAGCCCAATTCTCTATAAAGAACAAAAGCCACAAACACACTAGAAATAGTTTGTTCCGTGATAGTTTTTAAATTTTGTTACCTTCACGCTGAATTGCTATCCAAACTTTTGTATCTTTACCAACTTTAGCAGGAATAACTCTCCAGTCCATTATGAATGGAGTACCATCCTTCTTGTAATTGATAGCTTTACCTTGAAACTGCCCTCCTTTTTTAAGAGCCGCGGAAAGTCGAGCTATTACTTTCTTATCAGTTGCCGGTCCTTGCAGAATCTTTGGAGTTTTTCCTATAACATCCTCTGGGGAATGCCCAGTTAGATCTTTGAAAGACTTATTTGCATAAATTATTTTTGCATCTCGAGTAGCGTCAGTTATCAAGATTGAATCAAAACTATTTTCGGCTAACTTTTTAAGAACGCTGAGACCTAAGTCATTATCATTTAGAATTTTCTCTATTGATTTTAACATCTTTTTATCCTATCCAACTTTAGTTTACGCCTATTTCGTTAACATTATTGACTTAATGCTCTCATCAGAAAACTTCTAACTTAATGCCTGCTAACGTTATTGCTCAAAGGAGCATATTAACTAATTCACTGTACTTACCTGCCTTATAAAAAGCACCTCTTTTATCATGAAACTGTTTAACCAACTAGAAGTTTTTTGCCACCCCTGACGCAAGCTCGGCGTCAAGCTTACTTGGTTTAGTTGGGCAACTAGCATTAATGGCTGGTGAACCAACTAACACGCAAGTAACTGCTATTAGTATTTTTCCATATTGTATATCCTATTAAAAATTAGCCTATCAAAATGATAGCGTTAATATTTTCGAATTAGATCTTAAATTTGGCGTTTGGCTCAGCTTTTTAGCCGTGATAATAAGTATAAATGGCCCCTTAGATCAATTGGATAGATCGTCTGACTTCGAATCAGAAGGTTGGGAGTTCGAGTCTCTCAGGGGCCACCACTCTTTTTCAGCCTGAAAAATTCATTTATATCAATGGATTAATAAACCAATTTTTTTAAAATGTGTGATGTTTACCAGATTCTGTGTGACAAAATGTGTGACGTTTTGAAGGTATAATCTTAATTTTTTACCCCCCTTTGGTCCACTGAGATCCTAATAGTTATCTCTGTCCATTTTTTGGGGTGGGTCTTGATAACGTTACTAGTAAACCCATGTGCCCCCAGACACCCAACCTAAGTGTTACACTGTGTACTCAATTGTGTGTACTGTGTGTCTCTATAAATTTAGTTGCAGTGAATGGCATAATCTTGACCGTCCACTTATTCTCTAT
>Ga0114994_10002998_pt1 | contig 12364 bp, 25 predicted proteins | sample ArcticOcean_MG_C_9_FD_87043 | JGI IMG/M metagenome (GOLD analysis project Ga0114994, IMG submission 87043) | Marine microbial communities from western Arctic Ocean - ArcticOcean_MG_CB2_152 | ecosystem: Environmental > Aquatic > Marine > Oceanic | place: Arctic Ocean: Canada Basin | collected... | reverse complement strand
TTTGTCACGTTGTCTGTGACGGTCACCGTGGTGCTGTTCAGATCACCGATGATGAACTGTGCAGGATCGCCCACTGTGATGTTGTCTGCCGTGGCAGTGATAGTTACGTCATCAGCAAGAAGGTACTTGCTCAAGCCGCTTGATGTTTCAACTATGGTCTTCATGGTCTTAACCTTTCACGATGATTTCTGTGGCTGAGATTGCAGTCCCAGCGATTACTGATGGATCAGCAGCCGTAAGGCCGATGGTTCCGTCTGTTTGTACAAAGTATTGCTGGCCTGCTGTGAGGCTGGATTGCGCACCGTTAATTCCGCTACCAAGCTGCACTCTCGCCGTGCCGCCATCCGCAGCAGCGCCGTTCGCGAAGCCTATGAAGTTCTCTGCGGTGAGGGTGGTGGAGCCAACAGTAAACACGGCAGATGTGCCTTTGTTGCCGTTACCCGTATCTTGGTAAGCCGTAACAACTTTATTAGAGTTACTGTCAAAGGTAGCTGAAATATAGTCTGGTTCGGCGCTTTCAAACACTGATTTATCGCCAAAGCTAATAGAAGTTCCGCTGACGGTGCCAACAATATTTGTTCCGTAGTTTGAGTTGCCAGTGTCTATATAAGAAACAACAACTTTATTTTGGGTGCTGTCAAAAGCCGCAGCTAAAGCGTGAGCGGTGCTGTTTGCACCAGAGTCGAAAATAACAGAAGTGCCATAGCTAACAGCGGTTCCGCTTACCGTTCCGACAATAGCTTTGCCTACATTTGAGCTAAGTCCGTAGACGATAACAACCTTGTTTGAGTTACTATCAAAAACAATACGGGGAACGACAAAACTACCAGTCTCAAACACAACTTCAGAGCCAAAGCTAATACCTGTTCCACTTACAGTTCCTACAATAGAAGCTCCTCTGTATGAGTTTCCTCGGTCTTGATACGCAACGACGACTTTATTAGAGTTGCTGTCAAAGGTAACTGAAGTGTTGTCAACTCTAGCACTATTAAATACTACGGGAGTTCCAAAGCTGATACTTGTTCCGCTGACTGTGCCGACAATCGAAGTGCCGTAGTATGAGTTTGCTAGTCGTGCGTAAGAAATAACAACTTTATTAGAGTTACTGTCAAAGGTAGCTGAAGCCCAAGGGCCAGCAGCACTGTCGAATACAACAGGACTACCAAAACTTATATCCGTTCCGCTGACCGTGCCAACAACCGCCTTGGATGCCCCATTTGCGATGTAATAAGTAATAACTACCTTATTAGAATTTGAGTCGAATGTTGCGGCTAGGTAGGCCGTCGTGGTAGCGTTTTCAAACACTACCGCAGTGCCAAAACTTATGGTTGACCCGTTTACGGTTCCGACGACTGCTGTTCCGTAGCTAGAATTTCCATTGTCTTGATAGGCAATGACTACCTTGTTTGAGTTGGAATCAAAAGTTGTAGCAGTAAAGGTAGTAGTTGCATTATTAAACAATACAGGCGTACCTGCACCTTCTGCAGCTCCCGAAACAACACTAACAGTGCCATCTGCATTAACGATAACAGTATCGCCATCAGCCATTGTACCAGAGGCAACAGCCGTGATTTCTGCGTTATCCGCAGCGGGGTTATTGCCTATGATACGCATTAGCTGATCTCTTCGTAACTACACACTACCACTAGATCGTTTGCCACGCTCGCTGTTACTCCGATAGACTTGTCTTCTTCTAGATATACCGCAGTGCTTTTGTCTATAGCAATCAAAGAAGAGTCAGCGGGTACAGAGATTGTACTGGCTAAGGCGTATGCCGTCCCGCCGATATCATCTTGACTGTACAGGTTCACAGTTGCGTCAACGGCGTTTGTGCCATCGACGTTGGCTATTTGGATCATGTTGATCTTGAACACTTTACCACTTGATGCGGCGTTGCTTACAACAGCCGTGGCGTTAGTTGATGCAAGCGCGACAGTGGCGGATTTGCCTATGATCGTGCTTACGTTTACAATATTTGGTGCAGCCATTTTCTAGCCTCCTTTATCCAAAGACGATTGCCATAGCAATGGCTTTACCTGTTGATATACCAGCACTGCCAAAACTGACAGTACCACTTCCGTTAGTTACTAATGCCTGACCGCTTGACCCATCCGAAGTTGGCAGAGTAAGGGCCGCAACGAAACCTTGAAGGTTTGCGTCGTAGGCCAGTACGTCAGACCCAATCGCAACACCTAATGCCGTTCTAGCGGCCCCGGGGGAACTAGCCCCTGTACCACCGTCTGCAATGGCTAGGTCTGCAATTCCCGAAATTACGCCGCCTGTTATATTGACGCTGCTCATTGCAAAGTCTGCCGTCAGATCAAATACCGCTGCACCCGAACCCGCGCCGTCACAGTAGATTACCTTGCTGTCGCCATCCGCAACGCTAACATTAGCGCCAGAACCCTGTGTGAACGTAGCCGTTTGACCGCTGCCGTTCTTTACAAAGTAAATGTGATCGCCATCGTTGGGGGATACAGTAATAGTGTTTGTACCAGAGGGGGAGCCACCCAGAACCAAAACCTTATACATGCCGTCAGACAAACTACCGTCCGAAGTTGTCAGGGTGTGGGTTGTGTTAGAAAGGGTTATCGCACCTACACCGTTTACGAGGCGGTCAATGAAGTTTAAGTTGTCATTTGTAGTCGCGCCCCACGCCCCAGACTGTTCGCCTGTTGCAATAAGTTCGATACCACTTCCGTTATATGTACTAGCCATTTTGTTTCCTTACGCCGCTATCTCGGTCCAAATGTTTGGGTTAGTGTCTGGAACAATTCGACCCCAAACGGTTACTCTAGAAACCAGCCCACTTGCTTGAACACCCGACACATTAACATTAGCATCACATTCACAAACAATAGTAGCAGAATCCACCACCGCTGTCGAGCTTATGCCTGTAGGAGCAACGGGAATGATCTGGCTTGTTGTAGCCGTGATCTGACCAATGCCGCCAGTACCTGCAATGCCGCCCGCTGTTACAGATGAATTACCTTCTACCGTGGTTGAGCCAACCGAACCGCTTGAGACTAGACCCGTTACACTTACGGTTACCCCGGTTCCCTCGACAACCGCCACACTGCCAACAACCCCAGAAGCCGCCAGCCCCGTTCCCGGTACAGAAGCCGCGCCCTCAATAGATACAGTACCTACGGCTCCCGTGCTGGATATTGGAAATGCTACATTGTTGCCCCACGAGCTAGAACCCCACGCCTGTGACGAGGAGTTCCAGCCCGAAAAGACAACTGTAGCATCAGCCATTTTTAAGCAATCCGAATAAGAGCGTTAGAAGCATCCGCCGCAGGCATAACTATTTTGAAGTCGCCGTTGGTAGAAGCCTTGTCTGATCCGAAGTCCAGAACAACCACAGTGTTTGTAGTGCCTGTGGCTGCGCCCTCGGTAGTGTTGTAAATCAGCGCGCCGCGAGCCGTTATGGTGGCAGAAGTAAACGTCAGGTCATCAAAGTCCGTAAACGCAGTTGTGCCAGACACCGCCGGGTTAATACGGGTCAACGTGCCGCCGCCCGCAGAATACGACCCGGAGTTACCAACTTCGTTGCCAGTAGTGTAATCCGTAGTTGCTGCGGTAAACGAAGCACTATTAGTATAAAGAGCTAACTTAAAAGTATCGCCCCCAGAGTTTAAGAAATTGTGACCGCCCTCAAGAAGTTCTTTCTTGAAAGTAGTACACATAAAGTTTCCGCTGAAAGCCATTTTAAAGTCTCCTTATAAGTTCAGCAAGTTGTGGATGCCCTGCATCTATAAGGGCGTTATACACAGTTGTACGATCACTGCGAATAGATTGTCGCATGTAATAGGCTACAGTGCGTTCCATTTGTGTTTTGAAAGCTTTCGCCTGATCTCTTATAGCAGGGTGTGCCGAATCAGACACACTTATTAGCTTTTGCACGCAATCTACAGAAAGTTCTTCGGGGGTAAACCCGCGGTTATTGGTGGTCTGAACACCCACCAGCGGTTCTTCTCTTGGAACATCTATTTGTATGTTGAACATTACTGTTTAGCCCTTATTACTTTGCCTGTCCGATATTCATCAGTAGGCTCTTTGGCTTCCCCAAGAAGTTTTAATCCGGTTAAGGACTCGGTAAAGCGTTTGTCATAATACGCCATCATATCCTGCTCGCCCTTCATAAACAAATAAGCTTCGACTAAGCTGCCGTACAGTAGCGTTAACTCTGCATTTTTACTTAACCACGTTGTATCCGTTCCAGAAGCGCTTTCGGTAATGCTTACGGGCCGATAGAAGTAATGAAGCTCCGCAGTGTACTCGACATCCGGAGTAGGGCCTAAAATAAAGTAGTTTACGTCAAACACGGCGTAGTACTTAGGCCTGCCATATGTAGTAGAGTCAGGGGTGTAAGTCTGGATGAAGCTAGGGTCTTTAAAATCTGCAAAAATCTTATCCCCGCTTGCCGCCTCTATACTTAAAGAAAATGGGGCAAGATAATCCGAGGGAACGGGCAAATACTGGTATTGTGCGGTTGTTACTGCGGTGGAGTTTTTTCTAAACAACGACAGTTGAACGCTTTTTAGAATGCGTTCTTCGGCAATCTTAATAAACGTAGGTAAGTTGGCGACAAAAGAGGTTTCATCGTTTTCCGTATAAGCTTGGATCGCCGCTTTTAGCTCGTCATATGTAAAACTCATGTTGTTTCCACCGTAACTGTTCCTACGCCGCTAACCGCAACTAGCCTGTTGGGAGGACTATAAGTGTTGTCCGCCCAGCCGCCTACCGGATTCCAACTCCACTGTATGTTCCGCTCTTCCGCAAGATTTGTTTCAGGGCGCGCGTCTCTTACGGCTTGGGGGTCAATAACCTTTCTAAAAGGGCCTAACTGGGGTTGTTTTGGCTCAAACTCGTCTTTCCCAACAAGCAACCCCGTCCACTCTTTACGCATGTCCCGATACCTATACCGAAGACCTGACCGATCCGATATAGAGTAAGCGTTTTTCCCTGATGCGAATTTAGACATTACGAGGTCCTAAAGTATTGATACATGGGTACTACATTAAACGAAGACCTATCTCGGTCCTCCGTCATAGCACGTTCAAATTCTTCTTCATAAACCGCTTTCAAAAGTTGGATTCTATCCGGGGCGCGTTTCATGGAAATATAATACGCCAAACCCGCCGCAAGGCAGGGATAAAAACGGAAAGGCATATCCATTGTGTTAACTTGAGAATCCGCGTCGTCCATCCGAGTTAAAGCATCATAGATTATTACGTCTGTGTCGTTTTCTGGAACAGGCCAAATCTTCAAGTTAGGAGTGTTTTGCCTGTCTAGAAAAAACTGCGAAGGACGGCCCTGCGTAGTTTTGTTTGGGATGGAAATAAAGGTGTCACGACTAACCCGGCTTAAAGCGTAATCAGTGTTGTTCCTCCGCAAGACCACCGACAAAACGTCTATTATGTCGGTAGACAAAGGGTATTCCCCATCTGCCTGAACAAGTGCCAAGCTGCGCTGTTTAATAGTCCATTGATTAAGCCCGCGATTAGCCCACTCTGCAAGCATCAAGTTTAGAGACCGTTTGGCCGTTCGAAGGTCATAGCCCGTTCGAACCTCTAAGCCGCAACGCTCAAAAGCTTCTTCAATGTACTCCGCTACATCTAGCTCAAAGTCTTTGCTATCGGATAAGGCCATCTATCACTTCTTTTTCTTTGCGACGGGTCCGCCGTATTTCTTTTTTACTACGGCTTTCTTTTTAGGAAATCCTGCCTTCATATTGGCATAAGCTTTTGGAGAAACGGTAGAATCGGCCTTTGAGCGAGAAGTGTTGTTCTTTTTTCGCGCGTTCATGTTGTCGTATAAACCCATCCTACGGTCCCCTTAGTTATAAAACACTGTAACGTTAGTAACATCTGTTAAAACCGCATAACACCCGTCTGAAAAAAGCATTCCTTCGTCTGGAATATATAGAGTGTCGTCAGAATTTTGATGGAAAGCAAGCGTGAGTTCGGTGGAACCAGAGGCCCCACCGTTTTTTAAAACCACGCTTCCAGCCGACCACCTTCAGTATGATAGTGAATAGCTTTTACACGAGCCCTGCCGCCAAAAATACTGCCCGAAGCGGTCAAGTAAGTTGCTTTTACATCGGAGGCCATACGGTTTAATCCTAGCTATAAAACACGGTTACCGAAGTACACGCCGTAAAAAGGGACACATAAACATCTCCTACACGAACGCCCTCGTCTGGAATGTTGACCGAATGCGTGTCCGAAGCGTTTAAATCCATGTCCAAAACAGTCGCCCCTCCGTTACCGTCTGTAACAGTGAGACGAGGCGACCCCGTTGTGGTCTTTATCTGAAGCTGCCGAATGCGCGCTGGGCCAACCGCGGCAGACCCCGTTCCAGTTAGACGTTTTGTTCTTATGTCAGAGCCTGCCATATCGAAAACCTCCTATGTTAAGGGATTAAGCAACGAGGTTATTGTTCTGCTGGTACAACACAGTTGCGCGGATTTCGCCGTTACTGGTTGCTCCGGTAGAAGTCCAAGTTAGCCGTAAGTCCGAAGCGCCTGTGTCTGCCCAGATTAATGCGCCGCCAGCTTCAGTTGTAGGGTACTTACGACCCACGCCGGAGGCTACTGTAATCGAAAAAGCATTCAAAAAAGTTGCGTTTCCGCCAGCTACGTCACCAATGCTAAAGACGCAAGTTGCACCTACCATAGCGCCAACAGCGTCAAGGACGATATCAACGATCTGGGAGTTTGCTGGGATAACAACAGAAGTTGAGTTTGCGGCAGAAGCGCCGCCGTCTAAGGCAACACCTGTTGAAAAGGTCTGAGCCATAACAACTTGGCCCACGTTGGCAACATTAGTGCCTACAGTAGTGCCTGTTGTATCTTTGATTGTGCCTGCCCGAATCGGGCCAGAAAAGGTTGTAGTACCCATAATAATCTCCTGTCTGGGTTAGTCAGCCACAGAATGCGGCTGTCAGGGAATATGAGTACAATACAACATGTGCAAACAAAAAGAAAGAGGCGATCCAAAGACCGCCCCTCCCTTAACACAGAAAGTAAACTTCCGTATTTACGCTGCGCCGGGAGTACCGAACACAGAACGCCAGTCAGATACGCCAAAGCTGTAACGCTCACGGGCTTTAAACCGCATGTTACCAGTGTCAAAATCACCTTCCATGGCGGTCTTGATTGGTGAACGATTAAAGAGCTTAAAGCCGTTCGGTGCGTCAGTTTTGATGAAATAGGCGTCACTATCTGTAAGGAAGTGATTAACTGTTGCCCCTTCAGGCAACATACCCATGTTTTTCATCGCATTTGCGTCGTTGTCCGCTGTGCCGGGGCGAAGATTGGAGTTAAGAACCCGCTCTGCAATAAATTGCAGTTCTTTAGGGATAATCAACTTCATGCCACGAACAGCAATCTTTAGACCACGCTCGTCAGTCAAACCTGCAACGTCGATCAGCATTTGCTCAAGAGAAGTCTCGTTGAGGTCGGCTGCGACGGCTAGAAGGTTTGTCTGGTTGCCAGACAACGAGGGGTGAGCCGCGGAGCACAAGGCTGCGCCGTCACCAATTGCACTAACACCAGCGGTGAACGCGTTGTTCAGAATCGCCGCTGCTTTGATCTGCTTTGTCTGCGCCATAGAGCGAGCCAGAGCTTTGGTGTAACGAGACGCCAAACGATCGTACAAGTTGTCTTCGATAGCTTCCTCTGTGATAGAGAACGCCAGTGCGATAGTTTCGTGAGTATAACGTGCTGTGTAAGTTTCTTGAGCATCGTCAAAAGTGATGGAAGAACCTTCACTTTTTACAGGAGCCGTTGAGAAACCTCCGAGCATAACTTCCTCCTCAAAAGCTCGGTCAGAACTTTCTTCGTCAAAGATGTCAGCATGCTCATTTTCGTAGCGGTCGTACTCTAAGCCAAACAAGGCGTTAAGGCCCGGTTCTAGCTCTTTTGCTAGTTGTGCGCGAGAAATAGCCATTTTATTCTACCCTTCCTTATACGCCTGTTGTAGAAACAGTGCCCGCCACAATGGAGCCAGTAGGCGCATTGAAGTGGTTGTTTATACGAACGATTAATGGGATACCCGCTTCAGTGAAATCGGAATTACCCGCATCGTCTTGAATGCCCATAATCCGCAGCGCCAAAGTGTTGGTAGTGTTTACCGTGTTCAAATCTGCGGTTGCAGATGAAAGCCCGGTTGCAGTTGAGCCAGAGTTACCTGTTGCAAGCGCAATGTTTGCAAACACGCTGGTGCGTACTTCCGCTTCAGTGTCCTGACCCGCTACAACATTAGATGTAGCAATTTGGAACAATTGATTTGGATCATCGTACACAAAAGCTTTGACCGGGTGATCTGTATTCGCCCCGGAACCCGGCCAGTAGTTGGACCAAGTGGGTTTACCTGTTGTAGATGAAACGTACTCACATCCGCCAAAAACGCCTACGATAGAAACGTTACCACCAGCCGCAGCTTGTAGATCGTCAATAACGCCCCCAGCAAGCGGGATAACCGCCATGCCGTGGAAAATAGGGTTAGTGTTACCAACAGCAATCCGATATTCGGTCATGCCATTAGAAGATACACTGCTACCCTGACGGGAAATTGGTCGAAGGCCATAAGATGAATCTATATTAGCCATTTATCTTTCTCCTCAGTGGGAAGGTAGTCCGAATAATTTTACTTCCTTGGACCACCAAAAGTTACACGAGATTGACGATCAGCCTTACTAATCGTCATGGTTGAGTGTGCGTTCTCTCGCATCATATCAGAATCCACAGCTTCTAATTGATCCGCACTTCTTCGTGCAAAATAATCAGTCCGCTCTTTTATGGTTTCTTCCGGAATGCGAGCAAGCATTAAGCCACCTACCCCAAAAACACCTTCGTATTTACCTGATTCGACTACCGGGCTCTCAAAGTCGGGGTATTCGTCCTGACGGACAAGCTCCCAACCCTCACGCATTTTAGCGCTAATGTTTTTCCGATCATCATATCCGCGCGTCTCGGCGCGAATCCAACGATGTTTAAAACCATCCGGTGCAGGCGGTGCATCTAACATAGACGGTGGAGCCCACGGCTTACGCTGCGCCGTCTTCTCCCTAGTTTGGTTTGCGCGAGAAGTGCGCTTGATAGGCCCATTTACATCTGTATCTTCGCTCATCAATCTTACTCCTTCACGTATTTCGCGTATGCTTCTAGCGGCACACCCAATTTCTTCGCTATTGCGACTTGGCTAGGGGTGAGTCTAACCTTTTTCCCACTGCGCCCAGAACTGCTTCTTGAAACACCAGCAACCGTCTGGACGGCACGTTTGCTAGCTGCTCGCGGCGAACCCCCGAATGTGTCGGAAATCCGTCGATCTAGTTCATTATAGTAGTCATTGCTCGTCGGGTCAAACCCTTCGTCTTCAACAAGCCTTTTGTGTATTCCAAAAGCAGCAAAAGTTTTGGCATCATCTTGACCAAACCACTCGTTCTTTTCCGCCCAATCCTGAGCTTTAGGGTCGGGCCGACGTACTTGCTGCTGTTGTTGCGGAGCTTGCTGCTGTTGGACGTATTGAGCCTGTTGCTCCGTCTGGCGGGACTGAGCCATCTTAGCTTGAGCAGCACGGTCAGTCTCCGTAGACAGAGAAATCATGCGCTTATTAGCGTCAACCGCGGCCTGCGTGTCGCCCATCTCCATCGCACGAGCAAGCTCTTTTTCAGCCTGCTCCATCTGGTTTTGAACACGGGTGCTGTATTCTTGGACGTAACTGTTGTCTAGTTGTTGGAAGCGCTGCTTCAAGCCGTTAGATTCTTCTTGAACCTTTTTAGCGTAGTTCACAGCCTCGTTTTCGCGGCGCTCCGCCTCGCGCATCTTTTTAGTTAGACGGTCAATACGCTTCTGAGTTGAGCTATCCGCTCGTTGAAACTGGTCATCAGAAGAGGCCTCAACTTCAGACTCTTCTACCTCAACCTCTACTTCAGTATCCGCGTCGGACTCAAGGTCCAGTTCAATTTGGTCATCAGCCATTTTTCTCTCCTAGTAATGTAATACGTCTGAGGGTTCAGATATTCGAGCTAATATTTCGTCGTCGTTCAAAATACTCACGTTGCCGCCGTCAATGGCAAACCGAGACCCCGCATAACGAGCGAACATAACCCAATCACCTTGTTTACACCAAGGGCCGTTTGGAAACTTGTCAGTATCCTTGTAGGCAAGCTCGCCTACTTTTAAAACGTAGCCAACTTGTGTTGAAACCTCTTGCGCGCTCTTTGCCGCTTCCGGTAAGTACACGCCGCCTTCTGTCTTTCCTTTCCCCCGGTAAGGAAGAATTAAAAGACGCCACCCCGTAGGATTAGGCATTTTTTCTAAAAGAGATTCGCCAATGGAATCGGGATTTAAAACCCGTTCCTGCGGCTCTGCATATGCCTCCGAGAGGTTTGCAACCGCTTCTTTAACCGCGGTTAAATTAACCGCCGAGTTCTTAGTCATCAGATAGCTCCTGTTTAGCTAGCAGGCCCTTGAGTTCCTGTTCCACATGATTTAGGGCGTCTAAATTCCCTATAAGCTCACGATATTGCTCCATCGACTTAACATTGTTGTACTGCATCATATCAACAATATCTTGTCGCCGTTCTCTTATCATGCGGAAAACTGCATCCGCAATGAATATCTCATCCATTCCTATAAACTCCCAGTTTATCTGATATGCAGACTACTGGGATTTTATAAAAAGGCAATAGTGATCTAAAGCATTAGTTCAAAATGAGGCCCGTCAATGAACGGACGGCGATTCTGTGAGCGCCGCTCGTCAATGTAACTGTTCATGGCATCCTCCATCGTGCCGCCGTGAAACTGAGCTATGTTTGAAATTGTCCATGCCGCTCCCCAACGAATAGGAACGTCAACCTCACGGGCAGCTTCCGCCATAGCGTCAGCAATATCATCATAAAGATTCAACTCCCAAGACCCTCTCGAACCAATATAGGCCATTAAATCGACGGCATGTCCGTCAAGGTGCTTGGACTTCATAGTTTGAGACGCGCCCTTCTCAACCAAGGCGCGCTGCTCTTCCAGAGTTCGCATGCCGCAGATCACACCAAAATCAATCTTGCTTCGGTGAATGGCAGAGGTGACAACCGCAATCAGGCGTTCATCTAAGCCGTCCAGCCTATCAAGGCTGCGTTTTGAAAGTTTAAACATATTATGTCCTCTTAGACTTGGTGCCAGAGCATTTCCAGCGTTTTCGAGACAAGTTCAAAGGACTGTTCGGGTCTTTAGCAGCCTTCGGAAACTTCTTCTTTTGAGCCGCAGACCGCGCACAGTAAGAGTCGCCCTTCGAAGTGCCGGGCTTAACCCGCGGACCCCCGCCCTTGGCTTTGCCCGCCTGCCCGTAGCTTACTTTCTTGCCGCTCGCAGTAACTTTAACACGGGCCTTACCTTTTGACGGAGTAGCCATTTTCTAGGAGCCCTTTGCTATTTTCTTAGCTTTAGCCGACAAGCCGCTCAAGTGAACAAGATTTTTGCTCGTCGCCGTGTGCTTTGCCCCCGACATAAGTTTTCCACCCGCTTTGTGGGTAGAACCTTTATGCTCTTTACCACTAAGAAAATAGTGCTTCATATTTTTAGCCATTTTACTTAACACCCCCACCTTTCATGTACTTCGACACGGCGCGCCCGCCGAACCAAAAGGATATTATCGCTGCGAACAACCCAGATGTAGCATCGTCCCAGATTAGAGACAACGATCTACCAAGATCGTTTCCTTGGCCCATTAACGCAACTATGGCCGTTACCTTGATGGCAACGAAAAGGCCAAAAAAAACATAAGTGATGACAGGGCGGACGCTGCCTCGTAGTGCGTTAATAAAACCTCCAGCGTCCATGCTGTCATGTTTGTACAGCCCCTCTGTCTCTTTGATCCCAGCCTGCTTGTCCAGAATATCTAGCTTCAGTTCATTGCGCCGAGACATCAAGTCCATCTCTAGCTTCATGCGCTCAAGACTGTGCTTGTGATCTTGACCCGCCCTGAAGAAGTTAAGAACTTCCGGCATAAAGGATGTGCCAAATCCAAGTAGACTTCCAAGTAATGTAATCATTTGTCGTACCTTTCTTGATGCACAACCTTGTTTGATGTGACAGTCGTCGTGGACTCTTTACCCATCCATATGCCGAAGGCTCCTGTGAAAGCCCCTGTTACGACTGAAATTAATCCCGCCTGACTGACGGACAAGTCCGGTTGTGACATCGCCCACTCTAAGCAGCGAATGTACATAATAGTTGTCACCAGCATCATAAGACGCGGTAGGACTTTCCATTCATCTAGTCGTGTCGCCATCGTTCAAACTCCTTGCGTAAGCAATCGCATAGTTCTTGTTGTGCGTTATTATAACAACTTTTCCATGT
>Ga0114994_10002994_pt1 | contig 12368 bp, 14 predicted proteins | sample ArcticOcean_MG_C_9_FD_87043 | JGI IMG/M metagenome (GOLD analysis project Ga0114994, IMG submission 87043) | Marine microbial communities from western Arctic Ocean - ArcticOcean_MG_CB2_152 | ecosystem: Environmental > Aquatic > Marine > Oceanic | place: Arctic Ocean: Canada Basin | collected... | reverse complement strand
TGCCACAACGAAGGCTCCTCTGCCGTTCCCGAAAGAGAGGTTTGGCGGCAACGAAAGTAATGCAACAACTGCTAAGAATGGTGGGAGTGGGAGTGGGAGTGGGAGTGGGAGTGGGAGTGGGAGTGGGAGTGGCCAGAACACGACGACGACGCCGAGGACGAAGAAGGTCAACATCGACCAGTTACGGGCGAGCTTAAAAAATGTCGCCAACGCGGGGGGTGGAAAGGAGGAAAATGAGATTGATAATCAGCCACCGATCGCAGATTTTGCTGAGCAGCTTAAGGCGCTCCTGATCTTGGAAGGGGTGTGAACAGATAGCATAGAATTTTTATTATTTTTTGAAGTTAGGCGGCATCTCCCACTGTTCCCACAAATCTTCAACAAACTTGCTCCCAACTCTTCTCGTCCATGACTCTGCTTACGTCCAAACTAGCAACTTATCAGTATCTCTATTATCATCGCACGGTTTATCTACAGCACTCTGCGTTACTCCGCCGTTCATTCGCCAAAGTCCAAGGATTACCAAGGCCGACCCGAAGAATGGCGTAATTTCCAGTTCCTTGTCGTGGAAAATGTGATCCGCGATGAAGCTCACCGGGATGACAAGCGACGATACAAGCGAAACGCAAACCGGGGAGGTCTTGAATAGCGCCAGCCCGAAGAAGAAATCGAAGAGCATAGAGATGGCAAAATTTACCAGTACGTTGGACCACTGGACTCCTACTGGGAGTGTAAACGTTTCGATGCCAGTAGCGTCGAGGAGGACGAGGCAAGGGGCGCCGAAGAACAACGTTCCCAGTCCAACAAACCCCAGGCAGGTCAGCGTTTCTACCACCCCGTCTGCGCCTGCGCTCTCGCTAATTTTCTTCGTTTCGTCCTTCTTGTAGATAATCACACTAGAAAAAGAAACTTCGTAGCCGCCCCACATTGCAGCACTCAAAACTGTCCACATCACCCCCTTCGACAAGGAGGTGTCGTCATTTTTTGAGTCAGAATCATCAGTTAAGAAAATTGGAGGAATACAGACGAAGGCCACCCCAATTATGGCCACTGCAACTCCCTGCAGCTTTTGATTTTCGAACTTCTCCTTGAGAAAAATGTACGACAGGACGAGAGCAAACAGGGTCTGGAGCTGGTACAGGCCGTTCGAGAGGGACCCATCTATGAATTCGAGGCCAGTCACCCAGCAGTAAATGCAAGTGTTGTAAACAAGTGAAACAGCTCCATACACGAAAAAGAGGTGGGTAGGTGTTTTCGTTCCAGACCAGTGCTTCAGGTAGTTATGGAGGGATCCGTGTTCCGCTCGCACGCAAACGGATACGACCGGGAAGAAGATGATTAGGCCAAGATGATTGAGGAAAGTCAGGAAGGCGGGTTTTTCAAATGAATTTTCTCTGTCAGTCGTTATTAGCTGGGTCATCTCCGATCCTAGGACCCACGCTAGTACATAGCCGGCAAGAATCAGGCTTGAGGCAAATTGTGTTTTTAGCATTTTGGTGTAGCGTATCAACGGAAGTTTTTGATTTGTTTATCTTCTTGGTCTTGTCACCTATATAATGTGATAATGCTGATTTTTTTTTATTAAATGTGAAACTTCTATAGCATACGATCAAGTTTAAACTCTTGAACCTACAGTGAATCGACACTCGACAACCCAATTTCTTCAAAACAACCCATCAATAAAGAATTAATCAAACTACTACCGTGAGGAGTTAACACAAAATCCATCTCCCAAAAGGTCTTTAATGTCATCCCTAGCTCATTCGACCACCCCCCCAAACGGCAGCGGCGGCGTTGACAGCATCACCCCCCCCCCTCCCTCCCTCCTCGCTCATCTAAATTCCCGCTTGGTAATAAACTCACCAAACAAGCCTCCAAACTCGAGCAGCCCGAGTGTCGTTCGGAAGAGATCCGATAGGGCGGCGGCACGGGCACGGGCACGGGCACGGGCTGGAAGTAGTAGCGGGGTAGCGAGCGGAGGGGGGGGCAAAAGCGCAAACAACGGCGCAAAGTTGGTGCACCAGTCCTTCGAGGACGACGACGACGACGACGACGACGCCTTCCTCGTCGACGACGTTAGCGGTGCTGGTGCTGAAACCTTTGGCAGTGGCTTTGGCAGCAACCCTCCCACCCCTCGTTACCGCGTGCAGTACTCCTCATCACCTCGTCCTGCCTCGGCATCATCATCTACCGCGGGCGCTCGTGCAGGTTCTTCCAACTCCAAGCTCATCCCTCCTCAGCCCGGAGGAGGGATGCCAACAACACCAACAACAACACCTACACCAACCCAAGGGATATATATTCATATTCCAGTCTCTCCTCAATATCAGCAGCAACATCAGCAGCAACATCCTTCCACCCCTCCTCCTCCTAGAAGCTACCCAACCCCATTCACCCTCTCTCCCCGCCCGGCAACAACAGCGGCCATCTCCTCCTCCGGCTCCGGGGGGAGGTCCCGCCTCATGGGAAACCCGTTTTCCCCTGGAACTCGCTCGAGCTATAGTCCCGCAAGTACCTACAGGCAAAAGGGTAAGAGCGGCTCCTTCGGTGGCTCCTTCGGTGGTGGTGGTCCTGCGGGAAGAGGAAGGCCGCTGCCCGTGCCTGAGAACGTTTTGAGGGGTGGGCCACAACACGGCCACGGCCTGGATGGGGGGATGGAGGGGAGGGGAATGGGCGACAAAGACGAAGTCTTCCTGCAAGGTCAGAGTCAGAGTCAGAGTCAGAGTCAGAGTCAGAGTCAGAGTCAGAGTCAGAGTCGTCGAGGATATACGGCTCCGACGACGACCGCCGCTGTCCCCTCCATGCGCGTGGCGACGCACGTGCGCCTACACGGGGCGGCTACCAAGGCATTTGGCTCTGGCGCTGTCCGTCAATCCTCCTCCTCCTCCTCCTCCGGGACCTTCGCCTTTGCCGTCCCTCTCCATCTCGTCACCACCTCCACAATCCCCATTTCTCACTACAACCCGTACAACCTCCTCAGCGGTCCCGCCTACACCGCCCAGAGCTGTGCTGAACTACCGCTGTTCTTCACCGTTAGTGAGAAGGGCGTTACGAGTTACGTTCGTGTTCGTCGCGGAAGCGGCAGCGGTGTTAGTACTGCAAGTACTGCAAGTACTGCAAGTAGTAGCGCAGTCGTCGTAGAGGCAACTTTCACAACGACCTCGACCTGGTCCAGGCACAAACTCGCGTTCGACCTGCTAGTCTCTCCATCGGGCCCGTTCAAGCTCTTCCTTCACTTCCGCCTCTGGAAGGTCTTCGGGGGCTGGTCCCGGGAGGTTCGAAGGCGGAGGTGGGAGAGGGCCAGGGTCGGCTTGGAGGGGAGGATGCTCAGGGGAGGGAGGGAAGGAGGGCAGGGGAGGGCGGGAGCGGGAGCGTTCACGAGGGTTTTGGCGGAGGTTAGAAGCGGGTGCATAGAGATTGAAAGGGGAATGGAAGGGGCTGAGGATGAGGAGGAGCCGCCGCAGGAGGAGCCGCCGCCGGAGTCGGCGGCGGCGGCGGACGCGAACGCGGACGCGGACGCGGGCGGTGGCTCCGACCGGCAGGGGGTCTTCACCCCAGTTGAGTGGACATCATTCATGACCTCCCGTCGCACCTCTCGCTTCAAGTTGATCGAATCGCTTTGGAGGGGCGTTGGTCGAAGCCTCGCGAAAGGGTGCGCGGAGTGTCTTGCGGGCGAGGGGCTTGTTGATTTTGTGATGGCGGGGGAGGAGAGGAAGAGGGAGAGGAGGAGGAGGAGGAGGAGGAAGAATGGGAGTGCCAATGACAACGACAACGACAGTGATCCGGAGGAGGAGGAGGAGGAACGAGGCTCCTTCCACCACTCTCAGCACTCTAACTACGCTTTCCCCCCCACCTTAACCTCCTCCCATCTCAAGATGCCCTGGTCCGTCGCCGCCCGCCAGCGAACCTTGTGCTCGAAGTTCCTCCGACTATTTAACCTGGCCCAACTCATGGTCAACGAGGCGTTTAGACAGATGTTCGTGGGGCATACTGAGGGGTTGCTTGATATGTTGTTGCCCGGGGCGAGGGGGGAGTTGGAGGTGAGACGAAGCTACTCAACTCGAAGCTCAACTCTACAAACCAACTAAAAAAAAAACATTTCAATCCGTTTTCGCGCTCCGCTCCGCTCCGCTCCGCTCGGCCTAGCTGGGAGACGACATGGCTTTCAAGGCGTACGGGAAGATCACCGCCGAGAAGGAGCAAGAGTGGAAACAAATGTTTGTCTCAACGTTCAAGAATACCACATCAAGTACAAGTACTAGCCCAAGTAAGAATCCAAACGACGACATGGCCATGGAAGCGGTCTGCTCGGTTGACGACGCGACGACAATTGCTAAGCCTCTTCTCACAAAGATTTTTACTTCCTTGGCCCACGCGTCGAATAGACAACAAAAAAACTCGTACATTGACCCTCACCTGATCAACCTCTCTCGGTCAAAGATTCGCTCCTCCTTCCAAAGTAACGCCAGGCCCAACCAGATCACCAATGACATCCTCGGCGAGCACGAGTTCGTCCTTGGTCTAAAATCCTTCCTAGCCGACGAGTCTAAAATCAAAACCTTCTTCAGGTTCCAGGTCGACGTCGACCACGCTCTAACGAAGGTGTTCCCGGACCCGGACGTTGAGCATTTCATCGACTCGATTAACCAGACGAACTTGTCCGTGCTGTATGTTCTGGCAAACTTTAGGCCGATTACGACGTTTTGGGAGATTCGACCTTACGTTCGTATGGCGATGGGAAGGGTCGCGAACGAGGGGGAGGACGACGAGGAGGATGACGGCAGGTCGGCCTATCTCGACAGGTGAGCTGGGGGCGAGCGAAGCGAAGCGAAGAAGAACGAGAAACAGAAACTAATAACATTATTCACAGCAGCGGCGACACCTCTGAGCAGTTTTTCTGGGACCCAGAATCGGACCTCATGGACCAGAAGCGTTTCGACGTTGAGTGGGTGAAGACAATTCTCGAGGTGAGCGAGGGAAGCGAGCGAGCCTTTTTGAAGACTAAGCTAACCAAACCAAATTTCCTCGCTCGTTTCGCTCGTCCTTCATTAAAAATGCGCCTCGCTTCGCTCGGCGCAGAACGACGACAAGTACACGACGTCCGCCAAGAATCTAATAAAGGCTGCGACAATTGCCTTTGAGTCGATCGAAATCTTCCTCCAAAAGCACCTCAAATTGATGCTAAAGCACAAGAAGGCCATGGAGTGGGACGTTCAGGAAGCTGTTTGCAAGCGCCTCCAGTCCAATCCTGACGACGAGCAAATCACAGCAACGGAAAAAGCCTCCTCCGACTCCGACTCGGACCTAGATCCACTCGAGCCTCACCTGAACGAGAACAAGGAGGTGAGCGAGCGAGCCTTGAGGAAGACTCAAAGCGAATTGAAGTGCGCGAAATTGCTACAGACGTACGTCTACGTCCACTACTGAACTAACCTACTCAATTATTTTTGCTCGCTCGCTGCATTCGTGTTTCGTTGAAAATGCGCCTCGCTTCGCTCGGCGCAGCTCAACTCCCTGACGAACCTGACCTGGCTGGACGACATAGTGAAATCCCACATAGCCCACGATCGATCAATACGCGCTCTCCCAAAGACGGAACTCAACGGAATCTTCTTCCTCGACAACACGGAGCTAACCAATTCCCTTCTTCCTGGCCCGACCCGTTGCCTCTCCCACCTTCGCGTTGCGTTGCCCCCCTTCTTCCGAAAGTACGCAAACGGAGTTCTCGAGAAGCTCAGCCTGGCGAATCGTGACATGAGCAGCGTGTGTAGAACCGTTGCGGAGTACGTTACGCAGCTTGAGTCGGTCAAGCAAGTGGAGGATCTCTTCGACGTGGTTGAGAAGGAGGTGGTGAAGATCAACGGTTTTTATGATTTCTTGAAGGCGAAAGGATTTCTCGCCAAGTCATCAAGACGCAACGACAATGGCAACGACAACGGCAAAGAGAATGGCAACGACAACAACAATATTAGCGACTTAGACTTAGATGACGACCCCCGCACCAACCCCGACTCGTCATTCTCGACCGAGGACATGCTCGCGCAAGCAATCAACCAGGAGATGCAGCAGGTGAGTGAGCGAGCTGTGAGCGGAGCGTTAACGTGCCTGGCGTGTTTTTGTTCGTCCCTGAACAACTCTCTCGCACAAAATGATGCTCCTGGCTGAACTCGCCACCGTGTCCAATTTTGAGCGTCTAAACCCTCCATGCGTTTGAGTTACGGCCGATTCCAGTGATTCACCGTTTTTTGCAATTCGTTTTGGCTCACTTCGATTCACTTCGCTCGGCGCAGGTTGCAGCAACCAAACGCACCTGCCGGCAAACAACCGACAGCCAGATGGCCAAGTTCCGGAACTTGCAAAAAGATGTCGACAAGGTGCTAATTCTTCAGGATACGACGTACATTGGAGGTGAGCCTTGTGGGAGACGCAAATACCACCACCAAACTAATACTAAACGAAATTGCTTGTTCCGCAGACTCGTTGAACCACGAGTTTCTCAACTCATCCAACACCGACCCATCTAATGCGTTGAAGAAGCTGGCGAGTTTGAAGCGAATCTCAGCTTCTCTCAGGACAAAGATTTTCGAGTTCAAGCGCGGGCAAAAAATAATGAATGATACCTGCAGGGAGCGTGGCTTGATCGACTCCGATCAGATGAAGGACCTTCGAACACTCCGATTCAGCGAGGTGAGTCTTACGCAGTCCTCGCTTGCCTTGTGAAGAAAACTCGAATACTAACCCCACCCTTAGGCTGATCGGGTTGAATCCTCCCTCAACGACTACACGGTTCTCTGGACATCCCTCGTAACTGCCAGCTCTATTAAACAGCTCACCATCTCCCACACCGTCACCACGTTCTCCCGCACCATACACGTCATGAACAAGATTTCCCCTCTTTCAACCTCCATTGCCGAAATTGAGCCCCGCTTCAAAAATCCGGTCGTCCAGCACACGAAGCATGTAATTCAAGAGACCAACCTAATCGCTGATCTTGTCTACCTTCTCAAGCACAAGGACATAATCGGTAGTTACCGCGGCGACATTGAGCGTTTGTTTCCTCTGGTACAGAGAGGTTTCGACGACGTGAACAACGAGTCCGACGATGATTCCGAATCCGCTTCCGAACCAAATTCCGAATCAGAATCCGAACCAGAATCCGATCCAGAATCCGATCCAGAATCCGATCCAGAAACAGATCCAGATTCAAAATCGGAGCCCTCCCCCGGTCCGGCTCTCAGTAGCAACAAACGGCGAAAAAGACAGACGACCATACGTCTGAAAAAGCGACAACAAACTTTTAATTCGAACTGGTGGTTTCGCAAACTAAAAATCTCCCTCCTCCTCTCCCATGGCCTTCTTCACCCTGCCACCCAAAAGTCTATCCGCCGCATATCGGCGCAGGCACACGCGTCCGCCATAATCAAGCTGACGTTGGTAACGATTGAAAATCTCTGGGCGCAGACGGTAATGAGGTGAGCGAGCGAAGCGAGCGAGCCTTGATGAAGACGAGAATATATATACGAGACTATACTAAACCTAACTAACTAACCCACTCAATTTACTTCGCGCCTTCTTCGCTCGGTGCAGGTTCGAAGTGGTTAGGGGGGATGATTTATCTGACTTCTCTTCCCACTCGGCTTCTTACAATTTGCTGGCCAACGAGCAATTTTTGAAAGATGCGGTCGGACAATCAAAGCAAGTCCTCGACATTTGCGCCTGTGCCCACGTAAATCTCACCGCTTACCTAGACTTGCAAGACTTTCTCGTCCGAATGCGAACAATTGTGACAACCATTCAAGACTTTGTCACTATTTGGGCTCAAGTACAGCACGTCTGGAGCTCCTTGTACGTCGCCTACTGCTCCCACGATGCCCACAAAATGCAGTCGAAGAACACGAGCCGCTTCATTGAGGTGAGCTAGCGAAGCGAGCGAGCCTTGTGACAAAATAGTGCGAACGTTTTGTGCGCAATTGCTAAACAAAGCTACACCACTACTGAACTAACTCGCTTCGCTCGGCGCAGGCGCAAAAAGATTACGTGGAAATTTTGGATCTGATGAACAAGTATCAGCGGATCGATCTACTTGTCGTAGAGGAAACGGACTTGCTGCAGAGATCGCACGCGATATTCGACACCTTCTCGCACTGCCGAACGGATCTCGAAGAGTGGCTTCTTCTCCGCAAGGTGAGCATTTTTTTTCGTATAACGGCTCTGTGCGTATACTAAAATTATTATTAACACGCTCTTCCCGCAGTTCGAGTGCCCTCGGTTGATGAGCTTGTCAGACCACGACCTGGTACTTTTTTACGTTTCTTGGATGACTTCCGAAAAGGCGCGTGTTACCGGCGCAATTGACATGTACATCAACAGGATGTTCGAGAACGTGTCTCGCGTCGATCATGACGACGAAAAGGCCTTCGTAGTGGGCTTGACCTCCGCCGGGGAAACAGAGTCGATCACTTTTTTCAACAAAATGCCCACGCACGGAAGTTTGGTGCTGTGGATCCAAAATTTGGAGCAAAGGATCAAGAACACGTTGTCGACCAACGTCAAACACTGTCTACAGCGGCGCCCGGCCGTTAGTAACATTGCGAAAAAGTGGCTGCGGAAGAACTCTTTGGGCGGGAATGGCCACGGCGAGCCAAAGAAATTTCACTCTTCCCCCTCAACCCCCCTCCCGTCCTTTGGAGAAGGTTCGGCTCTTCCCGTTCAGAACAGCCACGTTAACGAGCACATCAACACGCTAATGAAGCGGCGCCAAACGAAAATAGGTGAGTTTTAGTTGGTTTACGAATTAATAACCACCCACCCACAACCACAACTACAACCACAACCACACCCACACCCACACCCACACCAACATCCACAACCACTCGCTCACCCGCTCCGCAGCTCAAAAACTCGACAATGCAAGCAAAATCAACTACCTGATTTTGCAACCAGGCCAAGGGAAGGAATTATTTGAGACCGCAAATACGGACATTTGGCTCATAGACGACAGCGACAATGTTCCTATTCAGTCCGCCCTCCTCGCCAGCCAAATTGATTTTGTGGAGAAAATCGAAGCCACCTTTGTCACCAACATGTCCGAAAGAAACGGCAGAATGTCCGCAATGCAGCAGCACGCGCAGCAGCACCATGGCGTGACCGATGTTTTTATGAAGCAGGAGGACAGCAACATCATGCTCAAAGCAGCCCACGACAGGATTATTGCCAGGCTCCACTCCATTGTGGCTGTGCACGTCGTAGCCCAAACTTCCGAACGGCGACTGAATGCGTTGTCGTCGTTACTCTCCACCCAGCTCATCCACATGAGAGACATCTCCACTCACCTGCTTCAGTCCAAGGTTACCTCGGCGGAGTCCATAAACTGGCAATTTTACCTCGCCAATACCTCGCGACCAACCACACGAACTCCGACGTGATTGTGAAAATTGGCAAATGGGAATTCCCGTACGGGTTTGAGTACCAGGGCGCCGTCGCGCGGTTGGGTTTGACTCACTTTGGAGAGAAGTCGTTGTTCAAGCTCGCCTACGCGATGAAGAACCACTTTGGGGCGAGGGTCCACTGCGAGGATTCGGACAACGAGTCGGTCGACGTGACCAAGTCGCTGCATTTTAGCTGCTTGGCGAGCATCCTGGGGAGACAGTACGTGACTGTGAACTGCTCAAGCGAAACTCACGTCGAGACGATCACGAAAATGTTGCAGCAGGTCATTGTCTGCGGGAGCGTTTGCGTGCTGATGAGTGCGGATAAGCTGAGCAGCGGGGTGGTGCAAAACTTGTGCGGTGTGATTAGCAAGGTGAGGGAGGCCTGGTTCGACGAGACGTGCAACATCGTTCAAATCCCCGGAGCCTCCCTCAACATTCCGATCAAGTCAAAATCGTCTTGGTTGCAGTATGGATTACCCTTCTTTGTCTCAACTGAGGACAGTTCCTACCCAGAGGCTGTGTCCGTGGAACTGCTGAGCATCTTTCGTGTCGTGGCAATCTCCACCCCGAATTTGTCGGTTCTTCTCTCCGCATGTTTGCTAGCGGCCGGCTTTGTTTCCTGCGACAGTCTATCCACAATTTTGATGGAAGCGGTAATTGCAGTCTCCATGGAGCTTCCCGACGAAGTTGGGCCGATCCTCTACACGACGATTGCCGGCGCGGTGAATTCCGCCTCGCGCTTCATTGACCAAGAGCGAATGCAGAAATCCGAAATCATTATGGAGCTCGAAAACACCAACTCTGTCTGCTGGGTTGAGCACAACGATGCCGAAGAAGCTAAGGCGGTGAGGAACGAGCTCGTCCAGCACATCTACCAGCAGATTTGCAACAGACCGAACGCGGAGGAGGTTCGGAGAAAGGTTGAAATAGTCGTTACAAGCGTTTTTGATAAATTTCAAGTCCATCATGAGGACAGCCAGGAGAAGTTTAACGAAACGGAGGAGGACATCGTGTACCAACTCCACCTGCTTGAGAAAGCCAAGGCCACTACAACAAAAATGAACATCAACCCCACGCAATCGCAACTAGAGGCAATGACGCTGCTCTATTCCCAGCTAAAGGCGGATTCTTCATTGGGGGTTGGTCGCGTGACGGTTCTTTGCGGTCCGTCAGGAAGCGGCAAGAGCGTCGTTTGGAAGGCCGTGTGTCACATGATGACCGGCGATTGCAAGGCGCTACAAGTCAAGCACGAAACAATTGCAAACCAAACTCTTTCGAAAAATAAAAATACTGAAAAAGTAAAACCGCTCGAAAAAGCTGAGCGTAGCGCGCTGAAGATCCTGCAACGGAACGCTAAACAGTTTATTCGGCGCAAGGGCCTAGGCGCTACCACCGTCAACAACGAAATTGCCATGAAAAACATGGCAGCTTCTCCGATGCACCTGGAGTACATGCGTGTTGGCAGGTGAGCGGAGCGAGCGGAGCGAGCGAAGCGAGCCAGAAAAAAAACTTCCTACTAAACCATCAACTCAATTCACAGCATTGACAAACACAACTTAATAGGCTTCACGGATCCGAAAACCAACGAGTGGTGGGACGGCATGCTGCTGAGGCGAATTCGTCAGCTGACAAACGTTGCGGCCCAGAATCAAATCAAGCAAAATCCCTGGAGGAGCTTAATTGTTTTGGACGGTTTGGAGGGTGAGCTGGTGGAGAATTTGGCAACCAGCCAGCATCTCCAAATAACTCAAAATAGTATTTTTCAAGACATGGTGCTGGTCCCCTCGTCAATTAGCATCTTGATCGAAGCCAGCACAATGAGAGATGCTTCGCCAGCTGCTTTGTCTCTGACTCGCGTGATCAATATACACGTCGACACGTTTTCTGGCGTTGAGGAGGTGCTGCAGAACTTGATCAACAGCTGGGCTAGAAAGGCGGTCACTGAGCTCAACTACGACCCCATATATGCCAAGGCGTTGAAGTGTTTGCTGGAAATTGGAAAAGGTAGCATCAACGTTCGTGACGATGATGGATTTGGGTCGTCGTCGTCGTCGTCGTCGTCGTCGTCCAGCAACAACATGAATGCGGCCACTGTCCCTATGATGGTTAGCAGAATGTGTACAACACTGTCGCTATTGGAGCGATGCTTGGAGTCCGTTGATATGTTTGGCACTAGCAAGGACGATGACAACACCAACTCCTCCACCACCTCCACCACTACATCCACCCGGCAACTCTCGCAAACGTTCAACCAGTACAACATTTACAAAAGCAACCCATTCCTCCAACTGTTCCCACACCTCGACGTGTCCTCTGTCACCCAAGCTCAATCGGTAATTTTAACGAAAGTTTTCCTCTCGTACATTTTCGCCTACACGTGGGGTTTCGGAGGTGAGCCAGCGAAGCGAGCGAGCTTTGAGGAAGACGAGAAATAAATATATACGAGCCATTACGAAACCAAACTAACATTATTCCACTCAATTCGTGTTCACACCTTCTACACTCGGCGCAGGTCACCTAATCTCCTCTTCTGGCCGAAAGCACTTTTCGGAGCTCGTACGAGCCAGGTATGAAAATTCCAAAGGCGACTTCGCCGGGTTGGCCGCCAATGGCGACCTGTTCGATTACGTAGTTGACACCAGAAAGGCCAGAATGGTCAAAATCGACGCCACCATGCCCCAAGTCTCCGACTTTCCGAACTTCAGCCAGTTTGCACTTGCGAAGGACGTCATAAAGGAGGCCAAACCACCCAACTCCAACTTTTCCCCTTTTCCAAGCTTGATCATGATTCCGACTCAGCGAACAGTAATTTGCAATTTCCTGACCGCCTTATATCTCAGTGCCGGCTTGAAACCGATGATATTAGGGCCAATAAGTTGCGGAAAGACTGCTACAATCACGAGCATGCTCACCGAGTATGGAAGGAACTTCCCCAAC
>Ga0114994_10002993_pt1 | contig 12376 bp, 25 predicted proteins | sample ArcticOcean_MG_C_9_FD_87043 | JGI IMG/M metagenome (GOLD analysis project Ga0114994, IMG submission 87043) | Marine microbial communities from western Arctic Ocean - ArcticOcean_MG_CB2_152 | ecosystem: Environmental > Aquatic > Marine > Oceanic | place: Arctic Ocean: Canada Basin | collected... | reverse complement strand
CCAATTGCAAACTTCTTCATTTTTACTGAAGATGAGTTACCACCAATCCTACTCAAGATGTTTTTCAACTTTTCAATTTCATTTTTATACTGTTCAATCATATTATTTCCACTCCAATTTAAAATCATTAATCATAATGTCACGAACACGTTCTCGGTCGATACTATCTCCACCACCCCATGTAAGACCATCTGGCTTGACGCATAAAGAGTCAATGTACTTACCTGTTGCAGCGACAATCATTTCGTAAGTTGCACCAATTGGATAAATCGCATCGGGAACATTACCGTAGAAAGACTCTACATAGGCATGAAAGTAATCTACTTCACTCATCTCAACACCTTTTAACTTATATACACTCATATTTTTTCTCTCTTTCTCATTGTTATATACCTATTATACATGTTATTATAACAAAAGTCAAGGCATTTATTAACTTTATTTCAATTATTTTTGACAGTTTGTCATTTCCATTTCTTTCATAAAATTCTTTACAAACAAACCAGTTCTTGCGTGTATTTGACGAACACGTTCCCTCGTAATGCTATGTTTCTGTCCAACATCCTCAAGGGTCATTCCCCCCCATTCACGCTCCGCCCAAATCAAAAGGTCACGCATAGGGTCTGGACGTTGCCAATGTTTACGCTTTTCAACCATCATTGCGACTAATTGTTTTGCAATCAAAGTCTGTTCCATTATAATTGACCTTTCATTTTAACAAGGTGAGATAAAATTTGCATCAACTTAAACCCCTCTTCAGCAAGTTTCTTTGCGTCATCGTAGTGGGCGAACCCTTCTTCGTCTGCAAAGTCCATACTACTTGTGTAGTAGATGGTGTCCTTGTTAACATCAATATTGTGAGTATCCATCACATATTTGAAAGTCTTTGCAGTCTGGATGTTTCCAGCAATCAAGTTTCCAGCACCCTTGTAAATCTCAAGTCCACCGTTGTTCGCACTGATAAAAATTGTTTCCATGATTATTTCCTTTTCTCTCTTTTAACTCATCTTACTTATATACAATAACATGTTATTAGAACAAAGTCAAGGCAATTCGCTGAAAAAGGCCAAAAAAAATCCCTGTAAAAACAGGGACTTAAAAAATAAATTAATCTTTTTTTGTTTTATTTTCGCCAACCATCTCTGGGAACAGGCACACCACGAGCAATATTAGAAATATCCCCACGGCAAATACCTATATCTTGCAACTCTCTATCTGTAAAAGATGTAAGGGTATTATATACTTTCCTGTCGAAAGTTGATGTTATTGGTTTTTTAAAGGTGTTAAATAATTCTTTAACAACCTCACAGAATACACAGTAAGTGCGTGTAAGTACAGTCATTGTTGTTTCATCCTTTTTAGATCCATCATAAGTGCTTTCGCTTCCTTATGATATCCCTGTGCAGACAGATGGGCACATGCTCTTGCAGTACCAGCTATCTCGGCGTAACGAACTATGCCGCGGCATACCTTACTTACTATTTGTGCAATCTTCTCACATATGTGACAAGTTTCTTGATAAGTGTATTTCCACACCAATCCTATAGTCATTGCTTTGTTCTCCTCTTGTTAAGCATAGTGTTGTTATAAAACGACATAACATCCTCATCTCTGAGGTGTTTCACATCATTACTATATTCAGTACGAATGAAACGAATTATATCGTTTGTCTTAGGATGGTTACGAAACATATTCGCAAACCATGTTAATGCGGTCATGATGATCTCCTGTTATAAAGTTTAAGTTATGAATACGGCACGCTCAAGAAAAGTTCTGTTCTCTATAATACAAGAACAATACTCCGAACTTCTTCCTTGGGGGGTCTATTCACACATATTTATAAAGAAAGGGGCAGTAATTATGCCCTTTATTAGTGTTTATTTGGAATACGTGCTATGCGTTTTGTGAATCAATGCTTCTTTTAGAACTTTTGATGAACCCACTCTGACATTAATAATACCATTATAGTATTCATCTGTAAGTAAGACTTCCCTGTCAAACTGTTCCTTTGCTTCAAGGTAACTTAGAGCTCCTCTACTATCACAAAAGTGTAGAATCTCTCTGGTGAAGTTGTCCTCACCTAATTCTAAAACATCAGCATTCAAGTAATCAGAAGAACCCCAATAGGTTTTCCAATCACTCTCCTTGGTAGAACGTCTTTTGTTCACCCTACCCTTCAGTGGAGGCTTGGTAACTTTAAACCTTGCGAGTTTCTTACCAATATACTTCTTATCGTTAGTTAGGTTCGTAATAAGATAAACGAACCCCTCACAATCAAGTGGGAGCTCGTTTACTTCTTCACCTTGGAATGTCCACATATTTACTCATCTTCATCAAAATCTTCGATATCATCTTCGTTATCTATATTTAGACTATCCCCACAGAAGGGGCAGTGAGCAATTGGATAGAATCTTTCTTCCAAATCGTGTTGTATTTTAAAGACTGCTTCACAGCCTTCGCATGAAATAATTTTAATCATTAGGCAACTTGCGTTTCATAGACATCATCCCACTTACCTGTCAATCCAGCAACCTCATATTCAGTTACTCGATTTTCAAAGAAGTTAGTGTGGTCTGCACCGTTAAGTACCCACTCTAACCACGGTAATGGATTGTCCTTTACTTTAAAGTTAGGTTTCATCCCCAATTGAAGTAATCTTCTATCAGTGATATACCTTATATATGTCTTTACATCTGCGGCTGCTAAACCTTCAATGTCACCAAGAGCATATGCCAAGTCAATAAATTTATCTTCTAACTTAACTGCCTGTCTTGCCATTTCATATATCTGTCCTTTGAATTCATCGTCAATGATACGAGGATGTTCTGCACAATATGCTTTGAAGAGTTTTGACACACCTTCAACGTGGATTGATTCGTCACGAATACTCCACTCAACTACCTTACCCATACCTTTCATCTTACCGTAACGCTGAAAGTTCAACAACATCACGAATGATGCAAACAGAGCAACACCTTCATTCATCACAGCCTTTGCAAGTGATAACCCAAGTCCACGAACAGTATTCGGGTCACTGTCCATCATAAACTCAATCTTATCTGTCATCTCTTGATATTCTAGAAAGGCATGATACTCGGCATCAGATAACCCAAGTGTCTCATTAAGAAGAGCGTATGCACGTTGATGAATTCCTTCTCTAGTCGCAAACGAACCGAGCATATTGCGTACTTCGTTGTTCTTAAATTTAGGTATGAATTGGTCAAAATAGTTCTGTCCTACTGCTACATCAGACTGTGTAAACAATCTTAAAATATTTGTTATGTATTCTCGTTCTACGACTGAAGTTTTACCAGACTTCCAATCTGAAACATCTTCAGACAAGTCTAGTTCATCTTCAACCCAATGCACTTTCTCGTGTCGTGTTGTAATCTCAACTGCCCAAGGATAGTGGAAAGGTTTGTAAGTTTCTGAGAACTCCATCAATCCCCCACCCTTCTTCTTTACAAACTTCTCTGCGACTTTCATAAAGTCATCGTATGAACCAATCAGTTTATCATCAATAAAGATTTGTGGTACTGAACGGGCGTTAGGTACACGTTGATAAAATGCAAGACGTTGTTCTTCTTCATCCATCTTATGTTCTGTGTACTCATAACCATGTGAGTCGAACCAGTGTCGTGCTTTGTCACAGAATGGACAGTTTGATTTGCTATAAATTTCTACTTTCATTATTTTATCCTTGGCATGCGACACATTCGTCTTGTGTCATTGATTGAGTTTCAAAGTCTTGCAGTTGGTCACGAACTATCTTAGTAGATACATTCTCTGCCTTTTGTGAACTTTCCGTTCTTAGATAGTACAGACCTTTAGTTCCTAATTTCCACGCAGCAAAGTGACTCCTGTGGAGTTCTTTTTTGTCTGCACCAGCAGGAAAGAATAGGTTTAGTGATTGTCCTTGACATAAGAACTCTTGTCTATCTGCAGCCTGTTCAACCAGAACCAACTGGTCAAGTTCGATTGCAGTTTTAAACACTTCTTTAGTTTCATCTGACAAGAAATCTAAATGTTGGACTGAACCACCATTAGTAATAATATCAGACCATACTTTGTCTGTATTCTGTTTTGCCTTAGTCAATTCTTCTTCTAGATACTTATTTTTCACCAAGTGAGAACCAGCACGAGTACGGTGTGTGTATGCATTCGCCTTAGATGGTTCAATAGATGGTGAAGTACCACAGATAATAGAACTGTTAGCATTTGGTGCAATTGCAAGTAGATGAGCATTACGTCTACCTGTTCCTTGCATGTCTGGTGCTTCCCCACGTTCAAGTCCTAGTTGAATTGATTCTTGATGTGCCTGTTCTTTAATTGTTCTGAAAACATCCCAATTCAATTCTCTTGCTTCATGGGAATCAAAAGGGATTCTATTCTTATGTAACAGTGAATGCCAACCCATTGCACCTAGTCCAAGACTACGTTCTTGAGTTGCAGAATATCTTGCACGAGAAATTTCATCACCAGCATTGTCAATAAAGAATTGCAATACGTTATCTAAGTAACGAGTTAAGTCTTTAACTAATGTGGAGTCTTTCCATTCATCATATTTTTCTAAGTTAACAGATGACAAACAGCAAACAGCAGTTCTATCTTCTGAAGTTGGCAAATGTATTTCGTTACAAAGATTAGAACCATGAATCTTTAATCCTTTCGCTTTCATCGTAGGAGGTAATGCTCTATTAGCAGTATCGATGAAGTTTAGATACGGTTCACCTGTACGGTAACGTGTTTCTAAAATTTGTTGCCAGAGAGTACGAGCAGGAATAGATTCACGAACACTGTTATCATGTGGGTCTTTTAAGTCCCAAGTCTCACCCCTCTCAACAGCACGCATAAAATCATCTGTGATATTGATAGCATGGTGTAGATTAAGGTTCTTTCTGTTTACGTCACCAGTTGGTACACGCATGTTTAGGAACTCAATAAGGTCTGGATGTGCTACATCAATGTATGCCGCATAAGAACCCTTACGAGTTTTACCTTGTCGATATGCAGTCATATCTGCATCTACAGTATGAAGGAATGGCATAGGGCCTGGCGCTTTATCAGAGATTGCACGAACATCACTCCAGTGTCCACCAACACCACCACCCTTGACTGATAACCAACGTAACTCAGCAGTATGGTCAATTAGTCCTTCCAATGAATCTGGTACATAAGTAAGGAAACATGAAATAGGTAATGCCTTTGCCTTTTGCCCAGGCATTGGTGCATTTGATAATACTGGTGATGCAAACATAAACCAACCTTTGGATACTGCATCATAAATTCTTTGTGCGAGTTCTAAGTCTCCATCACAATATGCAACAGATGCTCTCGCATATGCTTCTTGGGGCGAATCTTCTAGTTCTGTACAATAATAATCCTTGAGTAGTTTGTATGCTTGTTCTGATAATTTGGTATCTCTGGTTCTGTCAATTGTAATGCCGAGGTGGTTAAGACCAGTATCCTCGGCACTTGGGAATGTTACTACGTTCTCAAGGGCCATGTTTTGTTCTCCTGCTGGGGTTATATATTTTTCCATGAATTGAAAACAGTTTTTGCTTGCAATCCACTATGGGTGTTAGTATGTATAATGTTCGATATGTCTGCTTCTGATAAACCAGAAAGAACCATATCGTTGATATCTTTTTGTTCAATGTTCTGCGGCCAGATACAAACACTATACCCCTCATCGATACATCGTTCTATCTGTTTACAGACATGTTCGTTGCGAGGTTCGTTATCTGGAACGAGTACTGCATTCTTCTTGAACTGTGGAACACGCAAATCACTTTGAGCAACTGCGATACAATTCTTCACAAAAAGACTGTCGATAGGGCCTTCAACAACATACAATGTTTTGTTCTTGTCAACCTTATCTAATCCAAAAATCTTAGGATGTTCTTTATCCAAGATTATAGTAATATATTTCTGGGGTTCGTCCCCAAATGCTCGTCCTTGGAATGCAAAGACCTCTCCATCCTCTTTTCTGAATGGTATCAACATCCTTGGATGATCTCCATCTAACGAGGCGAACTTATTCTCTACATGTCCATTAACGTATTCAAAAAACTTTGGACAGAAATATATATCGTTCCAGTGTTCTTTGCTAATGCCTCTATCAGATAAAAATTTGACAGCAGGATGATTTTTTTCCAACTGTGCAAAAGACTCTAGATTCAGAGACTTACGGAATACAGGTTTCTTAAACTTGAAGTCAGGCGTCTTAATGCCTGCTCCAGGCGTCTTGTCACCCCGACCATTGGAAGTTAGTCCTTCCTTGTATCGTTCTAGTACATATTCTTTATGAACATTCGAATCTACATGTTCAATCAGTTTTGATAGGCTTGTACCCATAGCACAATTATGACACTTATAGAAAAGGTCGTTCTTTGTGCGATAGATGAAACCTCTTGCCTTCGTCTTAACCTTAGAAGAGTCGCCACAGTATGGACAAGAGAATTGCCACAAATAGTCGGTTTTTCTTTTAAAGTTCCGTAAACGGATGGATATGAGGGATATGTACTTAAAGTCAATGTAATTCATAATATAGATAATACAGGAATACTACCTGTAAGTCAATAGATTTTTACATTAATATCGGAAGTATTTCAGTTAATGAGAATCCCACAACGATAGAGCCACCTATAATCAGATATCTCCACTTTTCTAGAACACCCACTCTGGATGACAATTCCTCTCTTAAACGCTGGAACTGTTCAGTTTCTTTTCTTTGGTGGTCGTCCATAGCAGTATGTAGACGGCGTTCCATCTCATTCATATGGTCAGTTGTTTCTTTTGAATTGGACGTAATACGACTGTGCAATTCTAAAACGGTTGTCTTGAATTCCTTTTCTTGTTCGCCCAAAGCATCTTCCTGTCTTAGTAGTTTTTCTTCGTGTACAGCCATGATTGTGTGCAAAGACGTTGATACATCAGCAATCTTTTCAATTGCGGCGTCTAACCTTAGATGTATTTGTTTCATTTCAGTTACCTCTCGTTTAAGAAGGGCAACCTCAGTGTCCAACGTCTTTGAAACAGTCATTACTTATTTTTCCTATGTCCATTCCATGCCATGAATCCACCGATTCGTAGCGCCCAATATGCAAGGTAGTTTAAAAAATGGAAACCATTAATTTCTACATTGATATCTCTAAAGATTACGTCAGCACTTTTTTGGTCTAACTCGTGCAAATCTTTAACACCTTTCATCTTCAGTCCAGCATACTTGTAAGCGTAATCGTGTACAAGTCCACCCATCAGTAATACACCTACAGGTGATAACCATGTGTGTAAGAACTTAGGAATTGATGCTCCGTCAAACTGAAATCCTTTAGGGATTACATAGTCGTTACCAAACATTTTATAGTGGAAGTCTTTTGCAACTACCCACTGTCGTGTTCCTGTGAACCACATCCAGATTGCACCCCAAAAACCTTTTCCTTTGGTTGCAATTGGTACTGGTTTGAGTTGTGGCATATCTTTATATTCGAACCCACAACGTACTGTCTTACTGTCTACACCAAACAAATTGATGATGAATCCAACAATGATAAGAACTCCTACCACTGTAAACTGCCACCATGTCATAAGTTGGTGGATAATAAAATCCCATGTTATAAGTTGTAAATATTCCATCTACTCTTCTCCTTCTATTATGTCATCCCCAACATTTTCTGATGGAGCGACTGCTTTTTCATAATACACAATAATATCTTTTTGTTGTTCTATGTAACGTCTAAGTTCTGCAAAGTTCGTAGACAAGTTTTCATAGTCCTTCACACTGATTGCGATATATGAGTCTCCACCATTCTTTGCCGTATACTCTTGTATAAACTCATCAAAGTTTTTTTCTGGTGCAACAACATAAATCTTGACATCACTAAGATTAACTGGTTTCGGATGCTGAACTACAGGTATCGTCTTTTCAATTATCTTTGTTTGTATAACAATCTGGGGTTCTGGTCTTAAACTACTACAACTACTCAGTAAGAGTATCGTCAGTAATAGACCTAAGGTCGTCCCAAAGTTTATCTGTCGCATTTTGCATCCTCTTTTCAATCAGTCCTGGCTTCTTGTTTGCCAGATGGGTTAGATTGTGTTTATTTAAAGTATTACGCAATTCATCCCCATACTTCTCTGACTTGCGTAGGTTCATATTGAGTTCTGAGTTCAGTTCATTCAGTCTTGCAGTGTCCTGTCCCATCTTCTCAATAGTTGCTTGATTAGTCTCATTTGCAACTTCCAGTTTTGCATTATTATCACGCAACTGAGCAATAGTATTCTGGGTAGTGTCGTAATAGTATTTTGCACCATACGCTGCACCACCCAAAATCCCTACAATTATAATTATACCATATAATTTAATCATTTTGTTGCCGCCTTAGTGCCGAACTTTCTTTCATAGGATGGGTCATTTTCATACTCATTCGCCCATCTATTTTCTGTGAAAGTTGCAAAGTCGATTAGTTGTTCTATATTGTGAAAGTTTTCTGTAATCCAATCATCCATGTCAATAACTTTAGCTGTTAAATCTTTAATGTCACGTTTAAGGTTTACATCATCTTCCACTACCATTCGACTAGTAAGTTCAGATACTTGTACATTCAATTGTGAAATAGTTTGTGCTTGTTGTGCAGTCCACCAGACAAATGCTGATACCTGTAAAACAATCGCAACTACTACACCAATACTAAATTTACTATTCATGGACTTACTCAGATTTCCAAATTGTCCATGCACCATAAGCAATCGCTGCATATGCAGCCATAGATGCAAAAGGGCCCGCAATCAAAATGATTACTCCAACTGCTACTAGTGCAGCGCCATCCCATGATGTTCTTTCTTCAATTCTTGCTTTAATCCAATTTCTCATTATTCTTCTCCTTATTTAAAAGATAGTTTTTGGTTACTGGTTGCAAAGTTTGTTTTTCTCATTACAGTCTTTGCGATTAAGTCCAGTTCCTTACCATCCCATTTTAATGCGAACGGCATATTTACATCCGTCTGCATATCGTTTAAGACTGCTTCGGCGTCTGGGCCGAGTTGTGCAATCTTTTTACCGAACTTCTTATAAGATTGTTTAAATAACCGAATAAGTTCTGCCACAGTAATCTGTTTCTTGTTTCGTGCATCATTAACCCTATCTAAAAAATGTCTTGTAAATTCTACGTCAATACCTACACTCTTATATAGTCTGTCTGCATATTTTTCAATACTATCTAAATCTTGCTTAGTTAGCTCTTGTTCCGTAAGAACGTACTTATTAAAGGTTTTCATTTACTTTACCTTGGATAAGGAGAAGTCTGCAATCTTCATAAATTGTGCTTTCTTACCGTTAATCATATCTGACATCTTTTTCTGATTAGACTTATTAACTTGGTCAAAAACTTGTGTGATTGCTGATGCAGTGTACAAATCAACTTTCATTGAACCATCTTTGAATTTGATACTCTTGTTCTGCTTATTTTTAACAATACTCTTTAACATAGTCACGTTGTCTTCTACCATAAGGTATTCGTGTTCACGACTAAGTGTATTTTCTTGAACTTTTTGAGCAAGTCGAGATGCTTCCCTCTTTGCTCTACGTTCTGCCATTCTATTAAAGAATGTTTTACCTTCTTTGGTTCTACCATCGTAGGTTTTCTTTTTCTTTTTCATAACTGCATCTGGAGGAAGTGATACCCCACCACCAGCAACAGCGTTTGCAGGAGCATCCTCACTTTTAATTCCTAATTTTGGATCATCATAAAACTTTTGCATTATGTCATTGAATTTGAAACTCATAGTAGGTCTCCTATATCTAATTCTTTTATATCTTCAGAAGAAACATATATCTTCTGTTTTGTTTTTTTATGTATGCAGCTGAAAATATCAACCCCAAGAATAGTATCTTCTGGGGGACTATCTTCAAATACTTCTACTTCATCACCCTCTAAAGCATCAATCTCATCTTCTGCTTCTGTTGTCACAACATCTTGGGTTAAGATGTAAAGTCCTTTACTTAATTTACCATTGTCTAAAGTTACCTCTTCAACAATGGCATTATCAAACTCTATATTGTTTTCCTTAAAATATTCAAGAAGTTGTTTCTCAAATACTTCTGGGTCTTCAACATGTTCTTTGAATGTATCTTTGAGTAAAAATAATGCTGCGGCATAAGTTCCCATCCTTGTTCTAAGGCCAGGCACTTTGTTGAATATACGTTTGATGTTAAACACCAACTTATGCAACACAGTGTATGCACTTTGCTCTGATTGTTTATACAGTATCTTACCTTGAATACGAAACCCATCTTTATCGATGATGCCCATTTTATAAGCATCAGTCTTATCGAAAGGTGTCGTTAAAAGTTTAACGAAACGGTATGTAACAAATAAATCAATCGCTCTACCCATTATAGTCTCTCTAATACTTTCTTAACAGTTTCATCTTCGTCTACCATTGACAGTTCATCCTCTGGTATCATCCCTAAGAAATTCATAAACGATTTAAGTATAGGCCAGAATTCTGATTCTATCTTAAATATCATCAATGTACTTCCTGCTTCTGCACCGAACACATTGAATACTACAATCATGTGGTTCAGTATCAGACGCTCTTTCAGTTCACCATGTTCACGATATTTTCTCAATAAACGCTTAATGTACTTAAAGCGTTTCATGTCATCGTAGAACTCAGATTCACCTTCACATTGTGGATTGTCATAGTTTTTAATTGCAAACATAATGACATTATCATTAGTTATCTTTTGAAACATAATATAACTAACCGTCTAAACGATTTTGGTTTTGATGAAGTGTGTTCCGCCACTAGTTACTGCGTGTTCAATCTCCAATGATAAACCGCCCTCAACTTTGTGAGAGATGCCATCATCATTAATATCATCACCATTCTCATCTTTGCCTGTTCTTCCACCAAACTGTGTAAGAGGCATAGACATTTTTCCACCTTCTGCGTTCATCTGAACTTCACCAAAAGAAAGTCCTAATCTACTTAGTCTCTCTCTTAGTTTGCCCAGTGCATGTTCTGGAACAATATGTTCAATACCACTCATTGCACCCAAGAATGCATTGATTCTTGAGATAGTGTTTGGGTCGGATACATCATTAGAAAAGTCAGCACCGTCAGCAGAGATATCTTCAGCAATATGCTTTTTAAAGTTCTTCATTGCCATTCTCCTTATCTTCAGAAGACCATTCATAATCTTTTTTCACAGTCTTCTTCTTCTTTTTGTTTGGGTTTACCTCAAGGATTTCAGAAAGCATCTCATTTGATTCTTCCCTTTCCTTCATTGGCATACCATTTGCACCTAATCGTTCAGTCATAATTTACTCCTAAGCAATAGTAACAGAGTGCGAACTAAGAATGTTCCACTTGTTACCAGTAAAGATTAGAGTTGCAGTGTCACCTACATCTGCAAATGTAATAGTTGAAAACCCATTTGCATTTGCTGGAGTAACAACAGAATCTCCACCATCAGAAGTCATTGTGATGATTTTAATTTGTCCGTTAGTTCCATCTGCAAGTGCGCCCGCATGTGCAGAACCAGCAGTTGTGGTATCAATATGCGAAATAGATGCAGTTACATTAACTGCTTCTGTTGTTGTGTCAACAACGTGAACTGTATCGTCTAATGCGATATATGTTGGAATGTTGTTAAACACGTTTGCAACACTTATTTTTTTGTTTACAGGGTTGCCTGCTGGGTCATCAATCACATGAAGTAAATCTTCTGCTGCGATTGCGTTACCCAAGTCTGTTAGTGCGGTGATTTTCTTATCAGCCATTTTCGTTCTCCTTAGTTAATTTAATCCCTCAACTCAGTGCAGTATTTACTGCTGCACTATCGTCTTGCGAGGGTACTTTTTTGTCGGGACTCGACTCACCTAATAGGTTTAGAAACACATCACATTGTTGAATTGCACCAGATAGTGCATTCCCCTGTGCTTGTAACTGTACCTTCATCTTATCAATGTTTGCTAACTGACTTGTAATTTTCTCCAAGTCAGTGTGCAAATCACTTTTTTTCTGTTCAATTTCACTGACACTTAGTGTCTTTTCATTCTTTGGCATCATATATCCTTTTGTTTATACTACTTATGCGTCTACGCAACCACTGTTTTCAGTTGTTGTGTTGCACCAGTTGTTCCAAGAGCAACAGCAGAACCAACAAGAGACACAGTTGCATTTTGTACAAGTCCAGTACCTGCCAATGCAATTGATGGAGCAGCTTCATAACCAGCGCCAGCAGCATTAATTGCAAGTGTCGCCACTGCGAGTGTCAAGTTAAATGTTGCACCCGAACCAGAACCAGCACTTACTGATTGTTGTCCGATTCCAGCAACACCACTTGCAATTGCAGAGTAGACGCCTG
>Ga0114994_10002989_pt1 | contig 12383 bp, 15 predicted proteins | sample ArcticOcean_MG_C_9_FD_87043 | JGI IMG/M metagenome (GOLD analysis project Ga0114994, IMG submission 87043) | Marine microbial communities from western Arctic Ocean - ArcticOcean_MG_CB2_152 | ecosystem: Environmental > Aquatic > Marine > Oceanic | place: Arctic Ocean: Canada Basin | collected... | reverse complement strand
GATAGTTTTTTCTTCATACTTAAAACTAGCCATAATACCAGCTTCAACGCTAAATTGTTGTATATCAATATCAATATTATTCATCACATCATTTGATGTATCACTCATATGTATTTGTATATAATATACAAATAAATAATTAATTCTTACCTTATAATAACTCTAAACCCTTGGCAATTTCAAATCTTCAACGGTTTAAAACATATTGTTAGGACGGTTGTTCTGTTTCATAGATTCATCAGTAGACATCTCACGGGTAGAGGCGCCGCCGCGGATCCATCCATCCAAAGCGGCTTCTTCTACAGTATGGGACGCGTCAGATACTTGCTTTTCCATCTTATTGTCAGTAGGATATAAAGAATAATCAGCAAAAGACTTCTCCATAATGGTGGAAACGCTCTTCTTCTCGCTCATCATTTCACCCTGCTGTAGCTGAGATTCGAGTGCGGGGTCGCAACTGCCTCTTCCTAAATAAGGGACTGTCTTGAAAGGACGCTCAAACAGCTGGAGTTTCTCTAAAGCTCGTTCTTGCTCGGTTTTCAAAAGTAGATTGGATTCGTTATCCACCACTTGGCCACCAATTCCATTGCCATTGGCCAAGGATGTGAAAGACATCATAGGTTGTTGCACCGCGAATTTCACGTGCTGGTCGGAGAGATTCTTACTAAAATAATCAGACAACATATAGTTCGAAGACTGTGTGTTAGAAATATTGCGTTGTGTTTGGTCGGTAGAATCGCTACCAATTCGACCAGTATTGTTGAAAGTATAAGGGTTCAAAGTAGCCATTTATAATATACGAATATTTATATTATAAGTAGAGAATGTATTTTACACAAATTCTTTTTCTTTCATTTATCAACTCGAAAAATAAAAATAGAGAACCAAATACGTCCTAAATGAAAAAGTAAAAAATATGATGTTTATGAGAACAAATCTGCATACCATTTTTAATTCACGTGTCTAGCTAAATTACGAGCACACGCAAATTCATTGCCTTCTTTGCAGGAAATCATACCTCCGTAGCAAAACTCGGCGAACGCCGCTTGGTCGTTGGGAATAGTAGTGCTAGGGTTCGAGTTAAATGGTCGTAGAGACTGTTCCAACTCCAGATTGCCTCCCATATCACCAAATAATTTATCGGCAATATCGGGATGGTCTGGGTTTGCATCATTTACAAACTGCTTGGCTTGCTTTAAAATGTCTTCTTCCACAGTTTGATTATAGGCGGGAGGAGCCGGTTTTTTGTCAGGATTATAATCGTGGTCAGTCACCAATACATTGCTAAACGGATTGCTAGAATCGGGCATATCAAATACATCGGTAGGAATAGGCATATTATTTTCTTTCAAATAATCTAATGCTGGGTTAGCAAAGTTCTCCGTTGCATCACCATCGACGCGTTTCGATTCCCGTTTTTCTTGTTCCTTGATATGAAAATAATGGAGAACAAAAACAGCTAAAAAAGTAATAATACCAACGAGGAGAATACGGAAGTTTCCAGAATAAAAGAAAGTGGCGAGAACCAACAACATAATGGTTCTCGTAATCGCATTGAGTTTTTGATTATATGTCATTCCCTCAGTAGGGTAAAGTTCCGCCAAATATTTACTGGAAAAAAGAATATTCGGGTTTTCGGACCAAAATGGAACCTTTTTCTGAGCCTTTTCAATTTTCTCTTCCATTGCAATAATGTTCTCCATATTTTCCTTTCTTTCAGAGAATTCTTCTGCTTCGGTCTGATTGTTCTCAATTCCCATATTTTGTTTTTCATTTTGGTTTGGCTTACCCATTGGTTCATTCACGGGAGAGGATTGAATACTAGAGTTCATCATAATAAATAATTAGGTATATATTGTATAAATATCTTTTTGTTGTGTATTTATCTAATACATAACAAACATTGAGAACCAAGCAAATAATGATTTATCCTAAATTAAACAATAAAAAACTAGAATTCTACTTTTTTCTCTTGACACATTTATCGTCTATTTGTAAAGTATCGCATTTGGTAGTCTGTGGGACAATTTGCAAAACACATTTGGATTTTTCGCCATATAATGGTTCGGTGCATCCGTTTTCTCCAGTGTGAGTCGGCGATTCAGCGAAACGCACTTTTTTGGTGGTATTCTGTTTCCCTTTTGCGAGGATTGGTTTCACACAACGAGAGCGGAAATGTTCATATCTCTCTCGCACTTGTTCATAGGTTAGCCCAGATTTTTTATTCAACATATGATTGATGACTTCGTGAAGTTCAAATACATATTTAGAAAAAGTCTCCCGGCTTGCCATATCTTTCTTCGTGATAGGTAATGTTTTGAAATTTTGCTGCAGGTTCTCTCTACATTTACCACAAGGTAATGTGTGCTGCAGACTTAATATAAACTCTCTATAATGTTTTTTATCGGTCGATGTGGGTTTGATAGGATAGTTGAAACTCATTGTATGTAGATAATGCCACATACCTGGTCCCCATACACTGGTAAGCATGCCATCGCCGCTATTATAATCGTCCGTGGTAAATACAGGCGTCGTTTTTTTCCTAGTAGCATTTTTTTTCTGAGTCATAATCTGTAGTTATATTCCTTTCACAAAATAATCTATACTAAATATTTCGTTTTATATTTTCGGTTAAAAAGACAAAAAGAATATATACGAATACAATATACAATGGCCACTATTGTAGATGTTATCCGAAAATATGTCCGTCCGTACTACTACTACATATTAGTTATCATTCTCGTGTTATTATTCGTGTATATTGGACGCTATGTCTTAAATAAATATATGGGAAGCGAGAATTTTGACGTAGCCAACGACCCCACAATGTCGAGAGAAAAAGGAGTAGTAGTGTATTTTTTCAGAGCGGATTGGTGTCCGCATTGCAAGAAAGCCAAACCAGAATGGAACAGTTTTTCTTCCACAAATGATGGTAAAGTGGTAAATGGTTATAAGGTGACGTGTATCGACGTTGATTGCACCGATGAAAACGACGCCAAATCCAATCAATATATCAATAAATTTGGAATAGATTCTTATCCGACAGTGAAACTAGTGAAAGATGACAAAACTATCGATTTCGAATCTCGTATTACTACCACAAGTTTGAATAGTTTTTTAGACACAATGTTAGATGAATAATGTATCTTCACTGCTCATCGTTTTTTTCCCCGTATCTATTAACATTTGACGGAATTCTGAATTATTAATAAAATCATATACATTCGCCAAATCTGGATTCATAGCATCAAATAATACTTCCTTATATAAAGATATATTATTTATTGGTTGATTCGCTAATTGTACTAATTTGTATAATAACGTTATCAAAAAGTAGAATAAGTTGAAATTTTGCAACGATTCTTCCGAAAAGCTATTATCGCACTTTCTAGATAATCCCACAACAATTGTCTCTTCCGGACTATGTCCATCGTTAATACATTGTTTAATAGGAAGGTTAGCTAAAAACCCCCCATCACAATACATTTTATTTTCGTGAAGAAAGGGTGAAAAGCAAATAGGTAATGCACAAGAGCAATAAATCGCATTTATTAATAACCAGTCAGGGTGTGTGCGATGGGAAATCTGTTCTAATGCCATCGTATTCACTTCAGTGATCATAAAATTACAATCAATATGCGTATGGTCGTAGAATTCTTGCATAGTAATGTTTGGTTCCAGACCTTTGCCTAGTAATAATGGGTCGATAATTTGTCTAATAATATCTATATCACAAATGCCTCTTTTTTCAATAGCGTTTAAAAAAGTGGAAAAATCCCATTTGAAAATTTTATACCAAGGACGCTTAACCATAAAATCGTCCATGTCTGTCCAACTGTAATCTAATGCGATAATCGTTCCAATAAGTGTGCCAACTGATGTAGCATAAATAGTCTGTATGTTCTCGATTTTCCATATAGAGTCGTCGTGCATTTGTTGTAATGCTCCATAAAATACGAGTCCGGCAATTCCTCCGCCACCAATGACAAAATTTTTCACGATTTTATCAATATTAGGTTCTTTCTCCTGTTTATGATTTATTTCCTTATCTTGGTTCTCCATTATAATAAAAAATAAGTCTATTGTATTTATGTTTTTTCTATGCAGATACTAATTATAATGTCCAACTTCCTTCAAGTAAACGAAGAAGAATCAAATGGGAGAATTGATATAGATGCTTTATTTGAAAAAAAACAACAAAAAGATTTGAAACAACTGAGTATATTCAATAAAATATTGAATCGTATTCATAACCGTATTCAATTAACAGGTAGAACAAAATCTATTGACAAACACGTATTCTTTAACGTGCCAGATTTCATATTTGGAGAACCATTATATAATCAAGGCGACTGTGTAGGTTATTTAGTAGTAAATTTGGAAGATAATGGATTTCACGTTCGCTATATACACCCCAACACCTTATTTATATCGTGGAAACACTGGGTCCCTAGTTATGTAAGAAACGAGATAAAAAAGAAAACAGGAAAGATAATCGATGCACAAGGAAATATCATTGGCGATAAAAACGCCCCGAAAGAAGACGAAGACACTAATGATCCAAATGACCCAAATTCACAGTTATTTAACAATGGAAAACAACAATCAGGGAAACCAGGGAAAGACTTTAGGTCGATCGACCAATATAAACCGTCTGGAAACCTCGTCTATAACAACGATTTGTTTGAAAAATTAGAGAAAAAACTGTAAAATTGATTCGGATTTGTTCTCAATAATAGTAAATATATACAAACTTTCAAACTAATTCGATTATGAATCATCAACAAGACAAGGTAGAGTTATACATTGAAAGAGTGAATATGGATCGCTCTTACTTCGATAATTATAAAAAAACACAATGGAAATTAGAATCAAATATAAACAGATTAAAAGAAATCGAGAACATTTTACAAAAAGAAATAAAAAAAGAAGAAAACAGTAAAAAAACAGAGGAATGTGAAACGTGTGCAATTTGCTTAGAATCATTATATAACAAAACGACGGTATCAACAAAATGCCAACATTCCTTTTGTTATGAGTGTGTAGAAGCAAATCGAAAATACAATCAACACACTGGGTCGCTATGCACAATCTGCCGTGCAGATATAATTTGAATACATAATTATAATTAACATAGTTATGTATTTATGTGGAAGAAGAAGTAGTTGCACTAGTCGTCTGTGTACTATTTTTTTCTGTCCATTTTTTCGTATTATAAGAATTTAATTCCAAATATTTATTACCATTCTTTTTCCAGAAGTCCACTTTCTTTTCCAATTTCTTTTCGGCAGGGGTCATAGGATAAGCCTGTGTTTCATTCGCATTCATTTGTTTCAACTCTTGCTCGGTAGCCTTTGGTTTTTTGCCGAAGCAATTCACTCCAAAACGAACATAGGGGTTAGCTATGTATCCACCATTGATACCAGGGCGTCCACAATTATTGCCTACTTTTTTAGATTCATTACAAACACCTACATCGCGTGCTTGAAGTTCATTCCAAGTATTTTTCTGCGTGGGAAATAGGGCCATTTGCCCTTCTGACCATCCATAATTACACCATTCCGCACCATTATCATAAGCTTGTTCAACTTGGTCATATGTGGCCAATTTTGCGTCATATGATTTACATATAGCTTGTGCGTCATCATAGGTGTATAAATTATTCGATACATTAAAAACCTCTGCATTAGGGTCATCTGGTTCTGTCTTGTCAGAATCACATTTGGTCGCTTCTACTTCAGTCTCTTCCTCTTCTACTTTTTTCTCTTCCCCTTGAAAGAACGCTTTTATTTTATCAAATAAATCTTCGAATGACACACCAAATACGTATTTGAAAAAATCAACAAACAATAGCACGATTAGCAATAACCACGCGATAGATTCAATCATAGAAATAGATATGGGTTTATTCCCTTGAGCCATAGACAGGCCAGATAAGTAGGATACTACATACAATCCTACTAAAACAAAGATAACAATTAAAATGGAAGATGGGTTATCTACAAAGTCGGTAAACGACCCGATGACTTGACTACTAACAGTGGAATCACTATTTTGAAAACTGATAAAAGCATAATATAAAATATATGCAATAATAGCAAAAAATAATATATCGATTAATAGACTACTACCCTTAGGCTGACTATCACCTGCAACAACTTGTCCATTTCCCCCGGGTTTCATAAAATAGGAGATACCGATGTATACGCCTAAAAATCCAAATATCACCATTAAATTAGTAGTAGATAACAGTTCTTTAATTGTGCCAGAGAAATCGGCTGTCTCTGCAGATGCTTCTGTAGGAGGGGATGTTGTCGGCGTTTCGGCTACAGTTTGATTAGTATTACTCATTATAATATTATTGAAGTCTTATATTATAATAAGTTATTTTTTTTGCGATAAAATAAACAGTATGCCATAGGTGAAACAATTGTCTGTGGATTCTCCACTTTTTCAACACGTTGGTCATTAAAATGTATCCAGTTATTTTCAGCATTTTTCACAAAAGAAGTATAATGTCCGCCAGATACGCCACCTACGTGATTACAAACTCCAAATAGGTCATATACATACGATTTGGGATTATACCCGCGAACATATTTTGATAGGTCCAAATCGCTGAGGGGGAAATCTATCATTGTAGATATCTTCTGGCTGCCGTCTGGGCTAAACCGTTTCAGTCCAATGACCACAATATCAGGGAATTTCCAAAACGACATTTGTTTGCATACATCTTCTTTTTGCTTGGTATCTTCGTTATACCAAGCATTATCCCCTTCTAAATATTCCGGTTGTGTATATAACTCAAAACAGTCGTGTAGATTGGTAGCTAAACGTTTAGAGTTGTCCATAATAGGTAAGTCAAGTATAAAAAAATTCTCAGGAACAATAGATAGAGATTGTCTATTTTTGGTAGATATCAATTCTGAAAAAGAGATGCCGTAAAACATATCCATAATTTCCGAATACTCACTGGAATAGCTTTGTTTCAACATAGTATAGCATTTGACGGCTAATGTATCGAGTTCATTTTCAGGATTTCCATTTATATTTATTTTCACACTTCGAGAAATACTATTATGAATACATTCAATGAAAAATTGCAGGAATTCGGGTAAGTCATTTTGCACCCATCCAGTAAATATATCTCGGTCTTTTGACTTTGCAATTTTCTGGACGTTATGAACAAATTTGCGAGGAGCTACTACACCATTACCAGACCACATTACAGTTCTTAAATCTTGCCATTCATTAATTATGATTGACTCGGGAATATCTGTTTTGATATATTGTTTATATGTATCAGAGTCTAAAAAATGATTAAGCTCATATGTATTATTTAACACTTGCATACACGCATTCATAAAACAAGTATTGCCTAAATTCTCCAAACCTACTAACCCTTTTTTATAATACTTTGATAAATCCATTGGCTAATAATATATTTTGTAAGAATATATAGACAAACCTTTATATTCTTATACAAATGGATACTAATAATGGTAGACGGCCACCTCAGTTTGAAAATGACCTACAAACTATTTTGTCTGATTATTTATCAGAGGCATTGTCTGGAAATATAAACGAAGGCGAACATACATTTTATACGAGAGAACCTATTATACCTAATACAAATAGACCAAATACAAATAGACCAACTACCAGAAATACTGATAGGCTAGACACAAATCGTATATTGAATGATCTAAATCAAAATATTACGTTATACAACAATAATATGAATCTATATTTAAGGATAGTGCAAGAGACAATGCAGTTAAATAGAAGAGAACTGCAACCTCCTACATATGGTGATACTGACGTCCATATTAGACCCCCGCCGCCCTCAATACCACCTTATAATACGAATAGAGCAAATTCAGCACAACCGAATCGGTATAATAACCATATTTGGTCTGACCTATTTACAGGTCGTAGAAATAATGCAGGTCAAGGAGATGTATTTATTAACCCACTTCAAAATGTGATAGTGCGACCTACTGTTGCAGAAATAGAACAATCTACTGAAAACGTAGAATATAGAAACGATATAAGTGATAATTTCATCAATCAACGTTGTCCGATTAGTTTAGATGACTTTCAGACTGGTGATCGTGTTAGACGTATAACTCATTGTGGTCATACTTTTAGCGAGGTGTCTTTCCAAAGTTGGTTTCAGAGAAACGTAAGATGTCCTGTGTGCAGGTTCGATATTCGCGAATCTCACCCAGTTCAAGACGAACCTAATATACACCCCCCTAACGAAATGCCTGTTATGGATAGGGAACTCGATACGCCGAGTATCAGTCGTTCAGATTCATTACAGTCTATATTTAATGATATTGCCGATGAATTATCTTCTTCGCTTACTAGTTATATGCAGACTAATGCGGATGCATCGAATAATATTACGGGCATTCGTCTGGAAATTCCAATTCAATATACCGAGATATACGATAATTCAAATAATCTACTTCGTCGAGAATTCAATTAGGTTTAGGGTTTTCTATCAGTCTAATATATAATTATGGAAAGAGGAATTACAATGATGTTGCATTCGGCAATTATTGCTATTATCGCTTATTTTTTAATGATTTATTTACTAGGACAAAAAACGAATGTCGCGGAGGACAGAAGTGTTTTATTGGGAGCAATCGCACTAGCGTATATGGTGGTTTTCGGTCATGGACTACCGAATAAAATAAATAATAATATTCTGTAATTACTGTTCTGAATTAATATATTATATTATATTATATTATATTAATAGCTTATCATGATTCGTACTATTTCAAATACCCCAAAAGCAACAATGTCTAGTCATCGCGACGGTGAAATATCCGCAGCAAGAGGTGTGTTAAGAAGAGCTTGGAATCAACGACAAGCTACAGGTGTAGTAAACGGTCATAATCGTATTATTACTCCATTTAGAGCCGTTAATAATTTAGGTGATTTTTTAAGCCGCAAGAACTATGTATGTGGCGGTCCTAACCAGGTCAGTGCTAGCCGTCCTGGATGGAAAGGTAGCATTGGTTCCATCATTTCTCAGTGTGATGATACTAATGTAGAAGGATATTCAGGTAATGTAAAATTTGTCCCCGACTCTTCTGACTATACTACCTACAAAAAACAACGTGAATTGAACATAAATTACAACGATCCCAAGCATTAATGCGCGTGAAACTCAATTATATTTCTATAGATAGGTTATAAATAGAAATATAAAAATGTTTAGAATGATTCAAAATATAAATAATGGTGTTGTTACCGGACCCAAATCGATGCCTCAAAAAGACAGCACGAGTAATGGAGAAAGTCAATTTCAAATAGCCAGACACGTTTATTCCAACACTCATTTACAGACTCCTCTTACACAAACCGAAAAAATACAAAAAAAATGGTATGGAAACAAAGATGCATCACAAGTTATTGCTAATCGACGCAATAATAGTGTGGGAGTGGGTTCATTTAATGCATCGGGGGGAGCTTATTCTATGACCACTTATCAAGATAAGAACTATGAAACTGCAGCGCGTGGTCGCGCTCGTGCGGGTGGGGCAGTCGCCCCAGCTAAAAAGGGTTCTCGTCCAGTAAATTATTAACTATTTACATAAGATAATGCAGATTACCCATTGATATGTTTTGTGTGATTATAGTATTATTTTTTACAAACGGATATTCATTGGTATGAAGAATCGTATCATTTCGGTTTTCAAGCGTTATATACGAGTAAGCGTAATATATCGCAATCAAACAATAAAATAGAAACATCATTTTATATTTAGTGTATTATTGATGTGCAATACTAATTATACATCAATTTTATTCTAGCAATATACCATAATAATGAATCATTATTTAGCCGAATTTTTAGGAACTGTATTCTTCGTGTATGTGATCCTCGCTACAGGTAATCCTCTAGCTATTGGTGCTGCATTAGCCCTTGTCATATTAATCACGTCAGGTATTTCTGGTGGTCATATTAACCCAGCCGTATCCATTGTAATGGCCTCGGCTGGGAAAATGCCCGTGAATGATTTAATCCCTTATTGTGTAGCGCAAATATTCGGAGGTCTGGTTGCTCTTGAAATGTTCAAGCGCTTCAAATTTTAAGCGGATTATCATTGTTTGAGAACTTTATGATATACAAATTTATATCATAAAAAAATCATTATATTGTGCTTTTTATTGCGCGATACACTACAAACAAGCCGACTACCGATATAGAACCTATATAGATTTGCGATACCCAATCGAGTTTATATTTTTTGACATCTACTTCTTTTGTTGTAGTATCGCCATTATCTACACCCGAAATCGCGGGTATTTTTTTAGGAACAGGTTTATCATCACTAGTAATGGCAGCTAAAATCGAGAGCTGTTTCTCTCCTTCGTGTGTTTCTTCTGCATTAATATCCAAATCGTATGTTTCATTTTTCGTTATTTTTATTTCACTTGTAGAAAGAGTGGTATTGAACAAAGGAGATACATAGTTTTCAAAGTTCTCAGTAGTTTTTGTTAGAGTCTTTAATGTTTCTAAATTACGAAAATTAGTTTGTTTCAATGTTGCCATCCCTTCTCTCTTCCGTTTGTCCGCATTTGGGCAATTATTGATAATCTTCGGAGACATATTATATATAATATAGATAGAAAGTTTCACATAATTCAAACAATGCATAGCTATTCACTAAATAGTATAAAGAGTTTTTAGATATAAGACATATACGATTTTATAAAATAAACTATTTATGTGTGGTATATTTGCTATGCTGGATAATGATTCTTCAAAGGATATACCCAATGATAAAATAAAACAAAACTTTCTAAAAGGACAACATAGAGGTCCAGAATTTTCAGAATATAAAAATGTCATGATCAATACTATATTTGGTTTTCATAGATTGGCGATTAACGGATTGAATGATAGTGCAAATCAGCCATTGAGAATTGATAATATTGTATTGATATGCAATGGTGAAATTTATAACCATAAAGAATTATATGAATTGATGAATATCGAACCAGAAACAGAATCTGATTGTGAAGTCATTATACATCTATATAAACTTTATGGCATCGAACAAGCACTTCAAATGCTAGACGGAGTATTTGCATTTTGTTTGTTAGATATGCGTATGGGGTCAAACTCCTCTAAAATTTATATGGCGAGGGACCCTTATGGGATTAGACCGCTTTATATTATGCGCCCAACAAAACAAGTTCTATCAAAGTTTGAAACGCTAAACGAAGATAAAATTTGTATAGCTAGCGAAATGAAAATGATATATAATATATATATAGAATGCAATCAAAACAAGTCGTGCTCTTATACACTTCAACAATTTCAACCTGGGACATATACTTATGCCGAAATGGAACATACTTTAATACCTAATTGGAAGATAATCAATCACGGCGTTTCATATCATACCACTGGATTTACGTCTTGTACTCGATTATCCAATAACGTGAATGTGAACGATATCTATAAACAAATTCAATACTATTTGAGCAACGCAGTAGAGAAACGTTGTATCACTACGGAACGACCAGTAGCTTGTCTATTATCAGGAGGCCTGGATAGTAGTTTGATAACAGCTCTGGTCAATGAATATTATAAAAAAACAGGCAAGGGTGCACTAGAGACATATTGTATAGGATTAGAAGGTTCAGATGACTTGAAATATGCAAAACGAGTAGCAGATTATCTTGGAACGAACCATACAGAAGTTATTTTACAGGAACAGGATTTTTTAGATGCTATCCCTTATGTTATTTATGACATTGAAAGTTACGATACAACAACCGTGCGAGCAAGCATTGGAAATTGGTTAATAGGTAAATATATATCAGAGCACAGTGACGCCAAAGTAATTTTCAACGGTGATGGGTCAGATGAACTAACCGGTGGATATTTATATGTGGGGTCAGCGGACGACCAGATAGAATTCGATAAAGAATGTAGACGTTTATTAAAAGATATTCATACATTTGACGTATTGCGTTCAGATAAATGTATTTCATCACACGGTCTTGAACCTCGAACACCTTTCTTAGATAGAGAATGGGTGCAATATTATTTATCAATTCCTTATCATATTCGTTGTAAAACTAGAGCGGATTGTGATTTTGATGAAGGCACTTTTGTTGAAAAGAAATTGCTCAGAGACGCTTTCAATGTCCATCAATACATAACTGATGATGGTAACCCATTATTACCAGATTATGTTCTATATAGGCAAAAAGAAGCGTTTAGCGATGGGGTTTCTAAACAAACCCGTTCATTGTATGAAATTACACAAGAACACGCTGAAAAATATATTTATAAACATATTATAAAGGATATACCATTTTTAGAAGTAGGACAACTAGTCGATTGTAAT
>Ga0114994_10002984_pt1 | contig 12389 bp, 11 predicted proteins | sample ArcticOcean_MG_C_9_FD_87043 | JGI IMG/M metagenome (GOLD analysis project Ga0114994, IMG submission 87043) | Marine microbial communities from western Arctic Ocean - ArcticOcean_MG_CB2_152 | ecosystem: Environmental > Aquatic > Marine > Oceanic | place: Arctic Ocean: Canada Basin | collected... | reverse complement strand
TTAATGCGTTAACCATGACATCAACTTCTTCATTAAAGTGTGCAACAGTTCTTTCCATTCGAGTAATTAACTCATTTAAAAGAGGTTCTCCATATGCATCACCTAACTTATCTCCAATAGAATGAAGTTTTTCTGTTAAATAGTTTTGATTAAAATCTTTTTGAATATCTGGCAAAATTTCTCCAATAATTAAGGTCTTAAATTATCTATTTCTTTGGGTGTTAGTCCAAACTGAGTTTTCTTAGATAATAAAATCATTGATGTATCATAAACTTCAGCTCCCGCAAATAAACCAAAAATTGCACCTGAAAAACGATTATGCCATTTCACTCCCCATTCAGGTGTAGTTTGAATATTCCATCTTTCAATTAATGTATAACCGATAATAGCTGCAAAGCCATAAAAATAAATTTTCCAGTCTGGACGTATAATTATATTTTCTCTATAATTAATACGTTCCATTTGAGACATAGGTATTCTTTTAATCGAATAAGGAGTTTGTAAACTCAATGTATTTTTTTTAAAAGACAATAAAGTTCCTTTAACCCATCTATTAGATAGCGTTTTGACTGAAACATATTGTCCAACTGAAATATTCTCTAAAACATGCTTTGTACGTAAGTAAGTTAAATTATCTGCAAAAGATTCACGTATTTTATCAGTTATTTGTGGTTTTTTGTTCAATCTTATTTGAAGATCTGTAAATTTCTTAAGACTAAATACTTTTCTAGTGATTTTAATTTTCGTGTAATCGATAAATGAAATGCGCGCAATAATTTGATTTGGTTTTACTTGGAAAAATTGCGCATCATTAAAATTTGGTATATTAGAAAATACGTTGTAGTATAAATTTTCTTCTGCATCAAGCGTATGTCCAATATGTTTAGAAATATTAAGAACTTCACCATCTTGAGAATACAAAGGTAATATAAGAGCTATAAAAAATAAATATTTAATCAAGTTTTCCTAGTTTTTCAATGACTTCATTTTCTTCAGGAAAACGACCTTCACTTTTTTTTGAAAATATCAAATTTTCATCATTATAAATTTCAAAAACCCCACCAGAGGATGGGACTAGTTTTAAACATGAAACAGATTTTCCATATTTTTTTAAAATTAAAGTAGCCAAACTGACTGCCCTTGGTAAATAATTTCAAACGTTACAATATTCAATAGATAAATTCATATTTACTCCTAAATCCAAGAATATAACCAAAAAATTCCAAAAATAGCTAATAAGCCAGCTAAAAAAAATAAAACTAATGAGGCTCTTTTAAATCCTCTTGCACCTGCATCATATTTAAATACGGTTTTTAATGCGTCTGACATTAAAAATTAAAAGCTGTCTCAATTGTTGTTTGTTTGACCGGTTCTAACCCTGATCCAGTATCTCGATAAAATTGCCTAAAATCCCAAATTAAGCTTACTCCTTCACTTACTTCATAGCCGACTTTGTAGCCAAAAATTGTGTTTTGTGAAGGGTTTGAGAAGTCAAAAGGATTTTTATCATTATTACGCTGATAATAAGCTTGAGCCACACTTAACTTTGGAATATTTTCAGCATTTAAATTTATTAGTGCGCTAAAACTATTGAATTCAGTTGTATCAGCTTTCATGCTAGCATAAGAAGCATTGAAGGTTAATAAATTAAATAAATTAGCTGAAGCAGATCCAAACATTCCGGAAGTATTTGCGCTTGTTGAAGAATCAGCAAAAATAAATTGGTCTTTTGTTTTGATGAATGTTCCCAACTCGTTGGTTTCGACTACAATACGAGATAAATCGTAACTACCATCAAAAAATTGAGGAACAAAAAAACCTTTTTTAATACGATACTCAAAACTCATATTTAAAAAACCAAACAAATTTGACTTAATCCCTGGAACTGTTATACCTGTTCCAGTCATATCTTCGCGATTAAAAGTTTTGCTGCTGACTTTATCAAAAGTCAAAGAATTAAATTCTGCATAAACTTCTAAGGAGAAGGCTTTACTTTTAACTACTGGGTATCCTACGTCAAGAGCGAAGCCTGTTGCGGTAGCTTTATTTTTATTCAAACTAAATGGAGTTTGTTTTAAGATCACATCTTCAGGATTCTGATCAGCATCTAAAACATTATCACCATTACTATCTATATCCCATCCACCTAAAGGAGCACTACGATTAGGATCATTATCAGGTAAACCGTCACCGTCAGTATCATTCCAAAGTTCCTTATTATCAGGGAAATCATCAAACATATCAGGGAAGGAGTCATTGTCAGAATCTTTTAGTCCAGAAAATTGATTCAAATCAGATACAAAGTTTACACCTAGTGTTATTGGTAGAGAATCAGATACTTTATAAGTGCCTCTTAAGCCCATGAGTGTACCACCCCTTGAAGATAAGTCTTTTATATCAGATAAAAATATTTCAGTACCAAAATTGCCAAATCCAAAGCCAGTATTTACACCAACTTTTCTTACAGATGGAAACTCCATCATATTTGAATAGCCATTTAGAAGCCCACCATAACCTAAGGTTACATTATTTAAAGAGCCCCATTTAAACCAAAATGGATCTGATTTTTCACCCCATCTGATAAATAAAAATTTATCTATAATATCAGAAAATTCATCCCATTCATCTTTTCTTATATTTCCTTCATTATCTATATATATAGGAAGATCTAAACCTAAACCTAATTTACCAAAAGACAACTCTGGGCGTAAGGCAACTTGGTTATAAAGTTTACCGTCAATCGTAGCAGAACCAACACCTAAACCAAGGTTAAGTGGCTTTTTTGGTTTTGTTTTCGGTGAATTGCCTGATTGAGATTGATTGGAATCTGCATTTTCTGGATTTGGTTGATCCTCTGATAAATCTTCATCTTGAGTTTCATCCTGAAGTTGTTCTTGCTCTTCAGGTTGATCTTCTTCAGGTTGATCTTCTTCAGGTTGATCTTCTTCAGGTTGATCTTCTTCAGGTTGATCTTCTTCAGGTTGATCATTGCTTTCACCATCGGGATCATCGGGAAAATCACCGGGTTGTGCTGGTGCTGGTATTAATTGACCTAAAGCATTAGAAACTGCTTTTTGTCCTGCGCCAACATTCACAGTCATTCCACTAATAGTATTAAAAACATCAAAATTACCAGTTTTTCCAACAAATTTATCAATGCCTGCAACTGCATCATGAAATGCAGAAAACTCAGTACCTTTTACGGATGCCACTGATACAGGTGTTTCAACTCTATATGCTTTTTGTCTACCTTCTTTATTGACATTATGGAGGGTGGTTCCTTGGTCAATTATAAGACTGCGAGTATTTGATGTCTCAACAAATTGGAAGTCAGTGTTTTCTCTAACTTTTACAACAGATTTATCATCTAGAAAGATTACTACTGCAAAACTTCCCTCTCCTACTCTAATAGCATCTCCATTTGATACTGATTGACCGGGTTTTACTTCAACTGAGTATGAAGATCCACCTATTGGTTTTATAAGAACTTGACCGTTCGCTTTCATTACACGGCCAATTATCTCAGCAGAGAGAATTGATGAATACAAAAAAATAAATAAAAAGATGATTTTTTTTATTTTATGAAGAAACATTTAATAAACCTTTTTGTTGATCATAATAAAGTATTAGTTATACAAATCTAATATATAATAATAACACTTTAAGTGCGTTAGTTCACAGTTTGATTTAAACAATCTTACGCTGAGCAAACATTAGATGGAGTAGATTCTATTTCCAGTTTTTAAGTTTGCTAGTACTTCCTATTCCTGGATTAAAACCATTTGTTGGGTCTAATTTCTTATAGAAGTTTGAAAGAGAAGGCTTTGCAAAATATTCATGACCAACATTGTGCTCTGCAGGATACTCTGCACCTCTTAAATCGAAGGTCTTTAATAATTTTTTCTTCAATTCTTTTACATCAACTCCTTTTTTAACAATATAATTTTGATGTAATACATGACAAAATAGATGACCATAATACAGTTTAATTTCAAATAACTTATCAATCTCAGGTGGTAATTTTTCAAACCAGTCTTTTTCATTCCGAGGAAATGCAATATCTAAAGACATGATTTCTCCAGACGTTGTTTGATTCATTGCATGATAACGAGCTACTGCACTTGCAGCAACAAAACGATGCAAAATAGCTTTTTTAGCTTCTTTATCAGTACAAATAAAAAAAGAACCTTCATCCTTTAAGAAAAAATTTTCAAAATAATCTTTTGCTTCGTTAATCCCTTCATCCGACGTTTCAATTATCCAGTGATGCTCATACTGAGATCGAAATTCTTCCATTCGCTGCGGTAGGTGATTAGGCCAAAAATTACTTAAAAACTGCATCAATCTTTCTGAAAATTTATTTGGAAGAAAATTGAGCTTTTCAGCTATCAGATCTATTTTACGTTTAAACTCAAAAAACTTTGGAATAAAGCTAGGTCCTATTTTGTCAATAGCTATAAAAGTGTCTTTACTGTATTTTTTAGCAGCATCATAGCAGTCTCTGTGTAAATACTCACCTGAGGTAGGAAGATTTTTAAACTTAGATAAAATATCTCTACGAATTTTACCCAATACATACGGACTATTTGTCCCTAAATAAAATACCTTAGTACGCTTTGGAATTGGATACGTATCTAAACGAACTGCAAAAACAGCAATTTTTCCAGCACAACCTGATGCACCATACAAGCGTCGCTTATCTGCATTAAATCGCGCAGGTGTACTTGCATCTACATCCCTTAATCGTTCTTGATAAACATTGTCAGATGCAAGTTTATTAGAAAACTGTATATTATCTATATTATAATTTTCAGTTTGAAGGTTGGTCAGAATTTCTTCAGGTGAAGATCCAAGCTCAATACCTAAATCATTAACTAATACAAGTTTTCCATCCTTAGTAATTTGAGCATAGAGTGAAAGTTCTGTGTAAGCTGGTCCTCTTTTTATTAATGCACCACCAGAATTATTACAAATACCACCTACAATTGAAGCGCCTATGCAAGAAGAACCAATGACAGAATGTGGTTCTCTTCCATAAGAAAATAGTTTGTTCTCTAGTCCAAATAATGTACTTCCAGAAAAGCCCACAATTTGCTTACCATCATTTATTATATGTATATCACTAATTCTCATAGTGTTTATGACAAGAATAGAACGATCATAATCATTTCCGTAGGGAGTAGAACCACCAGTTAAACCTGTATTAGCAGCTTGCATAATAACAATGATATCTAAATCCACACATAACTGTAAAATTTTCCAAATTTCAAGTAATGAACCTGGTTTTGCAACAGCTAAAGCTTCGCCTTCTCCAAATCTCCATCCTTTACAATAACGTTCTTTACTCCATTTAGATGTAAGGATATATTTTTCACCTGTAATAGCTATTAAATCTTGAATCAAGGCTGTTTCATCTCGTACATATTCTCCTCTATGAATATCTAAGTTTTAGGAAATTGTTATTTTTCTAAGAATGTTCAAACGCATCCCTAACAGCTTTTGGAATAAGAATGGTTTGTTGGGATTTATAATTAAAAGAAACTGTACCAAAGGTTCCTGTTACTATTGGCGTTAAACTCTTTTTATCAAATATTGCTGAAAATATATCAAAGCTTTTAGTCCCTAATCTTGAAATTCGGCAACCAATATCATAGATGTTAGGATAAGAAGATTGTCTTAAATAAGTTATTTCCATTTTACCTAAGATTACACTTTCATCTTCTTCCCACCTATTAATATTTATTCCTAAAGAATCTAAGAATTCTACTCTTGCTGATTCAAAATATGATAAATAAACTGAATTGTTTATATGGCGAAGTGCGTCCATATCAACCCAACGAGCTTCAACACTTTTTATAAAATTAAAGTCTTCTCTTTTAATATTATTTAAATTTATCATTATTGCCTTGGTTGTAGTTGGGCCCATGGTGAATTGTATGCAGGATGTCCATTATTTATTAACATTGTAGGACTTGTAGTTGGGGCTTCATTTATACTTTTAATAAACATTGCATCAGCATTTTCTAATCTAAAAAGTACTTTATCATTTTCAATCCATTCCGCATATCTTGCGCCAGGCTGCAAAAGTTTAACAATTGAAGCGTTAACGTTTAAATCATAAATATAAAGATTGTAGTCTGCACCTTTAGTCCAAAAAATAGCTTTAGTCCCATCAGGCGACCATCTAATATTTCGAAAATATTTGCTTTGCTCTGGAAGAACATTATCAACACCTTCAATCTTAATTATATTATTTGATATGATATTGCGGTTTTGATCAAGTTCCAATAAATATAAGCTTTCAGTTTCTTTAACATAGAGGACTTTATTCTTCAGGGGTGACATTCTAGGCATGATATACCTGATGCCTTTAAGACTTTTATTAGAAGGTTCTAATAAAAGAGTGTCAATATTACTACCATCTAAACCAGAAGTGAAAATTCCTTGAGGGCCTAGATTATTAAGATATGGATTTTTTATTTGTGAATATAATATCTCATCAATACTTATAATTTCAGGATCAGAAAACCATTCATTATTATCTTGTATTTTGATTACTATTTCGTCATCACTTGTAGAAAAATCTACATAATATAAATTATGATCTTCTCCTGTATAAATACCTTTAGTTTGATCACTGTTAAAGGATATATCTTGTGGCTCTTTCCCGTCAATTATTCTCAAGCCACTACCATCTTCATTCAGTACTATACCCATACCATTTTCAATTAATGCATAAATCTTTTTTCCTTTTTGTATCCAAACGGGAAACTTTGCATTAACGCTCGTCTTTTTTAAGGTAAAAAATAATTTTGAACCTAGGTTGTAAAGATTTAAATCATCGCCAAGGTCACGAATAAAATCAAGAGTTACAATTTTTTGAAACGAAGAAGCAGGTTGAATATTGCTTAATGATGAATTTCCCCATTGATCATTCAATCTAACTCTGAAATATGATTCTTTATCATTTTCGATATCTATTAATGTTTCAATATCATTTTTTAAATTAATTGTTTTTATTAAAGTTGTTGATGAATCTGGCAAGGATATTTCTTCAATTGTATAATTTTCGAAGTCATCGTTAATAGAATTCATAATTGCTTTTGACCATTTAAATATAAACTTATTATTCTCAAAAGTTATTGTATCAAGTAAAACTGATTCTGGAGAGTTATCAATTGGTAATAAAAAGACACTATTCTCCAAACTTGTTTTTTGACCCATACTATCTTCAACACCAATCCAAAACCAATTTTCTTTTAATACCGTAAAATTTGTAGTGTCTAATGACAATACATTACTATCATAAATAGTTTTATATAATGTCTTGTTAGAAAAGTCATTTAAATGTGAATGGAAAATGTTATAATTTTTAAAATTGTATGTTGATTTACTCCATATCACGCTCATTGTTTTCGGAGGTTTATTCATATATGTAACTGATAGTATTTTTAAACTATCAGGCTTAGTAGGGAGAATATTCGGAACTAATCTAATAGAATTATAATTAGAAACATTGGTGTCACCATTTTCCATTATAGCATAAGCGTAAATTCGGTATTTATATTCAAAAGGATCAGGACTTTTCAAAAGTTTAATTAAAAATTTTAAATCAACAGTATCAATTAATGATAGTTCAGCATCATCACTTAGATCTGGATTATCTTTTAAATATAAAATTGAATCTTCCCAACTTTCCTCTCCAACTTTTCTATCAATAAAAAAACCATTAGAAGGGCGACCTTTTCGATTCCAAGTTAATTTAAATTGACCTTCACCAAGTTCTTCAGCTGATACATTCTGAGGCGTCCAAAGATCGCGATTACTATTTGGATCATAAGGATTATCCCATTCTCGAGCATCTTCACATGCAATAATAAAAAATAATATTAAAATGATACAGCGAATCATCTTTTTAACCACTGATCCATTTCTAAATATTTTGCGTGAAAATATATAGTGGGTACTAGAAAAAAAGCAGATAATATATCAACAACAGGTTTTTGATTATCTAATTGTTCAATATCATTATGTTTATTAAGTCCATCTTCAATTGAAGAGCCGTAATTAGAGTAAATACTCTCTGATTCAAACTGTAAATAAGTACGATAACCTGAGCTGAGGGCTAAGAAACCTATCATTATATTTCTTTTTAACTTATAACGATTTTTTTCCTTTACAATATCTGAGATAAGAAAGATTTCAGGGTTCACTTCTGTAGTCCTTCTATGTCTAATATTAAAAGTACCCTTATTAATAATATGCGTGTTTGATTCTAAATGATATTTTCCTTGATTTAGCTTTTTAAATTTTATAGTCCCTTTTTTTAATAAGAATCTATCTTCACCACTGTTAGATACAATTACAATTCCTCCTGGTAAAGGTTTACCAAAAGCTACGTTTCCTATTTGTGGAACTCTTCTTTGTAATTCAACATATATAATATCAGAATTATCTTCAGGAAGCTGTTTTAATCTATAAGGCTCATATAATTCCTTTAAAATTATAATTGGTCTACTTTCAAGCATTACTCTATCTAAAGCCATTGGCGTTGATCCACTAAGCGTATCGTTCCCGACTCGAACCATCGCTCCAGTCGGATTCGTCTTTATATAAACTAAGTTTTGTCTACGATGAACCTCCATTGGAACCCTAGATGACATTAGTAATTCAGCTACATTATGTATTCCTCTAGTTCTAAGTCCCTCAATTGATAGTTCATGATCATATGTTACAACATTAAGGACTCTTCCATTTTCTGAATTAAATAGATGCGCTTCAACAACATATACCTCACCAATTTTTGCAATATGAGCTGCTACCATCCACTCTTGATCTAAAAGCATTGAGCTGATAACGGAACATGTCATTGTATTACAAGAAGGTGAGTCATAACCAGAGACTTCAAGAATAGATTTCATATCATCATAATCTAAAACTCTTAATGTGTCCATTTTAAGTAATTCAATACGGAATTGAGCACTTAAAGATTTAAGTTCATCAGCATGTATTTCTTCACCAGAAAAATCAAGTACAGCAATTGAATGATCATCTGCAAATGCAAAAGAAAGTAAAACAAAAATAATTATATAAATTTTACGCATGAGAATAATATTATGATAAGTCTTTAGCGACGGAATTAATAACCGACTTAATATTTAAATGTTAACTTGATTCATCAGAACAATCTGCGCAATCACATGTACCATCATTTATAGGTAGGATTGAATCTTTAGAAATATTTTCAATTGAAAAAAGAATTTCGCCTGATTTACAAAAAACTTTATTATTTTGAACATTAAAGCGTTCAAAATGAGATCCATCAGCAGAAAACATAGTTACTTGTCCTAGCATTGATGATACATCTGCAATAGCTTTTTTATTACCATCGGGATACCACCAATAGGCTAATCCATCTCTTTCACCTTCAACAAAATTAACTTCTTCTTTTTTTTGTCCATCTTCATACCACCATGTTAATTTACCAGTTAAGACATTTTTTACATAATTTGCTACAGCGTAATTATTTCCATTTTCCCAATATTGCGTAGTTTGTCCAATTTGGTCTCCATTATCCCAAAAAGAAGTCTCTTTTAAAGCACCACTTTTATACCACCAAGTAAATTGACCCTGGCGATTACCATTTATAAATGATCCATCTGAGAACATTTGACCTTCAGGAAACCATCGTGTGAGGTTCCCGTGTGGATTACTATTAATTAATTGAACATAAACTGTTGGCGACATATTATAATTATAGATTTCTTGCTCTTGAACAAGATAGAAACCATCTCCCATTAATGAATCTGGTTTATGAGCAACTGGCGTTCCTTGCCATTGTCTGTCACTATCATTGTATTTAGCTAAAATAATATTACCATTATCAAAAGTTAGATCGTAATACTTATCCTTAGCATTCTGAACATAATATTTCCAATCTCCTGATTTCAGTCCAGATTTATATTCTCCAATCATTCTAGTACCGCCATTATAAAAATCTAAAGAAGCTAATCCCGTATAAGGTTCATTCGTTGTTGGATCTACAGCCAGACCATCTGCACTTTCTAAATCATTAATTGAAATTGGCTTTGAACAAGCTATGAAAAAGATAAATAGTGTTAATAAAAATAGATTTTTTTTCATGTTTATTTTATTTTCATGTTAATTAATTGAGTGATATTTGATCTAAAAGCATTATGATAATTAATACTTTACAATTGAAAATTACTAAAATTTTTATATTTCATATATTTCATTTTACACTTTTTTACGCCGAGATTTAAAAAAATCTTTAAGCAGGCTTAAGGATTGTTTCTCCATCAACCCTCCTTTTACAGATACTTTTGTTTTAAATCTTGGATCACCACAAAGTTGGTAAAGTGAGCCACAGCAACCTTCTTCTTCATCATAACAACCAAATACAATTAAATCTAAGCGTGCATTTATAATAGCTCCTGCACACATTGAGCACGGTTCTTTTGTAACATATAAAGTGCAACCATTTAAACGCCAGTCTTCTAATGTATTAGCTGCGGCTGTAATCGCAATTATTTCTGCATGTGCAGTTGGATCATTTAATTGTTCTTTCTGATTATACCCCCTGCCAATTACTTTGCCATCTTTAATAATTATGGCTCCGACAGGAATTTCTTTTGATTTAAATGCTTTATCAGCCTGAATAAGCGCTTGCTTCATCCAATATTCATGAGATTGTTTCATAAAATAATCTATTTTTTAAAAAGCAATGTTTGAAGATCCATTAATTGTTTTGCCATTAACTTTCTACCAATTAAGGAAGTATCTTTAACCGCAGTTTCCTTTGAATTTAATGAATCGAGCACTACTGAAACTTGTATTATGGTTGAGTCAAATTTACCTTTAGCAAAATATGAAGCTGCTAAAGTAACACGTAAATCTAAATAATTTAATAGTGAATCATGTGAAAAAACCCAACCAGGTTGTAAAGGTTTCACCGTTGAGTCTAAAAAAGCGCGTCCATATTCAATCGCTTTAGCATCGTTTCCTTTAGCATTATAAGCAAAGGTTAAACCAGCTAAAATCTCAGCTTGAGTATCAGTTACACTCCATTTATCCTGCTTTTTTTCTAATCCTGTACTAAAATGGAGAATACTACTATCTAAAACCATTAATTTAGCATAAGACCATCCTAAACCATTATAGGCATCTTTCCAATCACTATCATCAACTATAGCATCATTAAACCAAGCATTACTGTTTAAATAATCATTAGTTTCATATAAAACCCATCCGTATTCAGTCATATGTTCAGCTGTAGCTGCATATTTTTTACGACATGCATCTATAGTTACTAGGCCGAATGATAGTATTAATATAAGGTATTTTTTATGGATTGAATATCTCATCGCATTAACATAATCTTCTTTGTTTGACTGCGTCCCATATCTGTTATCAAGTGAACAAAATACACACCCGATGCTACTTGTGTATCATTTTGATCTTTACCATTCCATCTAACATTATATCGACCAATGCTCTTTTCATCATTAACTAGAACTTTAATATTTCTTCCCATTATATCATAAATTGTTACATTCACTCTTTGAAATGGGCCATCCACAAATCCAAGATCATACTCAATTGTAGTTGAAGGATTAAAAGGATTCGGATAATTTTGCTGAAGAGATGTTTGTCCTGGTACAGTTAATGTTTTTGGGCCGATTCTATAGTAACCCATTTTATCAGTATAAGCATTCACACGATTACCTTCAGTGTACGATGGGAGTTCTACCCAACCGCTTCCAATAGATCGGCGATAGATTGCAATTTCTTCATCTTCTCCAGGCATAGAGACTTCGACAAGCTTATTAAACTTCAGAGCTTCATTGCCAAGTAAATACGATGCACGATCATTAAAGTGTGGTTCAAATAACGTTGAATCAAGAATCATAACTGTTTGGTCAAAATCAACAGATCCATTTTTACCGGCTACATGGAATTGACCATCTGCACTTGCACCTGACCAATTACCATACATTTTAGTTAATACTAAACCTATATTAGTAGTGATTGTTGTATCACCTACAACTCCCTTAGAATCAACTTTAAAGGTATAATTTCCTTTAGTTTGAAAGTTGTAATGTCCAACATAAGTAAATGCGGCCGCTGTGTCCAGTGTTACAGTTTTAGATTGAACATTAAGTGTAAGGTCCCTTGTTTTACCTACCGAGTCTACAAGAAATATCTCGTAGTAATTAGTGAACGCATTGTTTTGGACAACGTACATGCGGATCTCAGGACGAGGTACACGCTGGACTTTAACGATAAAAGTATCTACAGTAGATGTATCGCCATCAGCAGCCGTAATTTTAAATTTTATTTGGTTAGAAAGGGTGTCTAAAGGGTTTTTG
>Ga0114994_10002981_pt1 | contig 12398 bp, 2 predicted proteins | sample ArcticOcean_MG_C_9_FD_87043 | JGI IMG/M metagenome (GOLD analysis project Ga0114994, IMG submission 87043) | Marine microbial communities from western Arctic Ocean - ArcticOcean_MG_CB2_152 | ecosystem: Environmental > Aquatic > Marine > Oceanic | place: Arctic Ocean: Canada Basin | collected... | reverse complement strand
TTTTCAGATTGGCACCTGTGATGCCTCCTCCCCAGAGCCACAGGTCACGTCGATTCGACTGCTGGGCAATGTAAGCCGCCGAGTTCTTCGCATTGTAAGTGCGTCCATCCTGCAAGCCTAAGAGTGTGGCCAGTCCTGAAGGAACTTTGAAGTTATCACTGTGCGTGGTGTTCCTGTCCAAATTTGCAAAGGCAATCACCACATCGGACGTTGCAGGTGAGGCATTTGGAGTTTCGTACTTTGCGACCGCGTGAATCTGATCGTTGCCGCCATCGCCATCAAGGAACCAGCGGTTACTTGAGCGCAGGGCAGGACTTCTATTACGAGCATTGAGCATACCAGCTAACACTGGATAGATTTGATCATTTCCGTAATTGGTATCATTCCAAATTGGCATCATCGAATTCCAGCGTTTGAAGTGTGCTATTTGTTTACCAAAGTTCGTTTCGTAGTGGCTGTAACCAAATGTCCGACTAATGCCTAACTCCTGTCCGGGGAAGATCATCGCTAAGCCGTCATTGGTCGCAGTTACTGCCGTGCGCACAATAGCCTGCCATGGATCGGTGTAGCTTTCCTCATCGTGGGAGGAGGTATTCATCAGCACTAAACCCTGACCATACGCATTACGACGGTCTTCGAAAATGGTGCGGTAGGAAAACTTATTGGTAGCGCTTTTCAGTGGGAACACGATGTTCTCGTTGAGTATATCGAAGTGTCTTGCTGAACGATAAGTCACCTCGCCACCATCGAGCGACTCAGCCATAAACACGAAGTTCCACTTCCTGGTGCGGGTCCGATTGACTATATATTCCCAACATTGCGGGGGGAGGCCTTGGCCGAAATCAGCGCGAAGCCCGTCCACACCGGTCACTGTTTGTGTAGCGAGATCGGTTCCCACAGGCACGCCGGTTTTATCCAACCAGTGAAGCGAGTATTCAGCGAAATATTTCCAGACACCATGGGTGACGGCATCAAAACTTCCCGTCGTCGTGGTATAATCAAACCAATCCCCTTCGTTTTTGTGACTCGATCTTTCAGGCTCAACATCTATTTCTACCAGAGCGTCATAACGACCAAAAAATACATCCTTCACATCATTCCATTTCCCAAAATCAAAGCGGTCAGGACCGGCTGCAATGTTGGCGGCCGATGACGCCCTGCTCCCGTAGTTCCCATCCAACGAGAAGAACCGTGCCTCCTTATTACGGATTTCATCTGTAGATACACTACCCGAGCTAAACAGCTCCACACCCTTGGCTGCCAGTTCCACATCAAAGGCGGTGTGGTTGAATGGAGCGTCTAACATGACCCCCACGCCTTTAGCATCTGCAGCGGCCACGAAATTCTGAAATGCCGTCATCGAAGCCGCTCTGTTCTGTGCTATCGTGTTCGAACCACTATAGTTCACACTCATCAACTCATTGACTTCAAAGAAATTCTTCACCGCATAGGGACTACCGGGATCGTATGGGTTACTAGTGCCCGGATCAATTTCCCGACCAGAAATACCATTGGGATGGATCGGCTGAAACCAAAGCCAATTACAGCCAAGGTCTTTGATGTAGTCCAAATCCCATCGGTTGTTGGTATTATGGGTAGCGCCTGTTGCGTTGTGAAGATCCTCCAATGTTGAACGAGTTGCAAAGGTGTCCCCGCTCGCTTCAACGTTGAAGACGTTCACTTCATAAAGGTTGATGTCGCGGGCATCATTGGGTGAAATCACAAAACAATGATCACGCTTACCGCCGCCATCGGTATCCGAATACCAGCGGTAGGTTCCGGGAGCATCCCCATTAAGACGATAGCGGGCACTCAATCGGTATGCCCCAGTCTTGTTTGCATTTATTGTAACGATATACCCACCTGTAGTTAAGGCCATCGGGTAGACTTTATAATAGTGGTTATCATTGCCTGCCGCGATATTGTTTCCGTTAGGTGCAATAATCCCGTCTTCCACACCATCTCCATCCGTATCTCCGTCCGCCTTATCACGTCGATTCAGATTGGTAAAAACCTCCGCGCTTTCGACTCCTGTCGTGCCAGGGTCAAAGAAAATCGTAACAGGAATCGAATCACTGGCCGTTTCATCAATGAACAGGTGAGTGGTCGTATAGTTTGCTTCCACTTCACTTCCCGCTCGCACGGATGAGTTTGGGCTAATCTTGAGGTTTGCTGCCGATACAATAGTGGCAGTGAACAGCAGAATGAAAATAATGGTTTTCATCAGTCAAATTACGGAAGCATGATTTCAAGTCGGTAAAACCGATGATCTTCGGTGATGGGAGCCTGGCTGGAATCGTCGACTTGACGATGCAGGTTAGGTATTTCGCCAAGGGTAACAACGTCGGCTCCCAGTCGATTCCACATGCTAAGATCATCCGACCACCAGAGGCGATAGCGGCGGTCTGCAAGCGTTGGGAAGTCGAGGGTGACGCTGTTATCGGCATTTAAAATCGCCCAGAGTTTGGGGAAAAGGTGGGCGTCGGCAAGTTGAGGGTTCAGGCCGACCAGATGTTCGGTCGCGTTATCAAGCCCGTCTTCATCGGGATCACCGCTTGCACCGTTATCGGAATCGACTGATCCGTTGTCGTTTGGGTCTAGGCTGTTGGCTGATTCCCAGGCATCGGGCAAGCCATCCAGATCACAGTCGGCACAGACGGCGGATAGTTCGAGATCTAGAGTAAAGGTGGTAGTTGTGCTTTCCAATTCTACCTGCTCAGTCTGCGATTGGTTACGCATGTTGAGTGTCTCGGGCAGGAAGTTGGGTCCCAGCTTATCAGTGGCTGAAGCGCTATGGGCGGCATTGCTATAGTGCACCGCCGCGTTCACCGTTTCTGATAATGTGGTATTACTCACTAATACACGCGAACCGTTGTCGGCGGCTGGAATGAGGTTGCGCTGACCATTGACTAACAAATCATCCAGATGCGGTGACATCCCGAAACGAACATAGAGCTTGGTCACGTCACCGGTCAGATTGTAAGCTGCACTAAGTTTGTTTGACCCATCGGTTAAAGAAATTGTCTTTGCCACCTTTCCATCAGAACTGGTGAATACCCAGCCGTTGGCTCCTGAAATTGCGACGGTGTAGAGGTCGTTGACGTAAGCCGTGGTATTTGGTCCTGAGGCGAACCAATCTTTGAATCCGCTAGTTCGGTAGGCATTGATGTCGCTTCCGGTGAGTGTGCTGTCTCCCTCAAATTCAGTTTCACTTCCCGAGTAACTGAGATGGTTTCCTACAATCTGATAGGCCTCGCCGAGATTTACGTCACGTGCCCATGCAGCAGTGAGCCGACCACCCGTAGCTTCGAAGATGGCGAAGACGCGGTCGTTTTTAAGAATATACTCAGCAGCACCATCTAAATCCACGTCTTGCGCCACGGCACTTGCCGTTGCCGGTGGGCTTGCTGCCCAGAGTTCAACTTGTTTATAAATCGCGGCAAACCGCATCTGTGACTGAGTTTGTTTGGAAAAGTCAGTGAGGTTATTGTAATCGAAGTCGGCCCAGATGTAGGCGCCCGTGCTGTATTTGCTGATGTCGTTATTCTGCTGTTCGTGGAACGCCGTGAGTGATGTGGCACTATGGGCAGTGGCTCGAGCCAGTTTTCCGAGACGCGATGTAGGTGCCGCCATTAGATCAACTTGATCCCAAGCGAGGTCAGCCAGTTTTCCATCGTTCAATAGCTGCATACCAAAGGGATGAGCCACTGGAACGCCGGGGCGGATGTTAAAGACTTTGTTCAGAATCCCCTCTTCACCCGGGCTGCCGTTATACCACTCGTCGTAGTTTTCCTGGGTGGCGTGGTCAAGCCAGTCATGACTGGTCTTTGCCAATGTAGGTGAACCTCGATCGATTGAGAACCAGGTGTCTCCTATCCCATCCCTTGTATAATCCACCTGGCCGGATGCTATTTGCTCGGGAGTGACGATCTCGATCCATGGTTTGTTCGCTACCCAGCGCAGATTGGTGTCGTAGGCATTCGCGTTATCGATGTCTGCCATTTCGTCCCAGTGATGGTAAATCACCACCACCTGATCCTGCACGCCGCTCTTGGCTTTGCGTTGGTAGAGGTTCCGCAACGGTGCAGATAGGCCATTGTTCATCGTTTGATAGCGGTAGGTGCTAGCGGCATCGTTGATTAGGAAACAATTTACACCGTGGTATTTGTTGATCCTATAACCATCGTCCGAAAGCGCCGTATTACGTCCCTGCCACCTGAAGAAATGGCGCATCTGATCAATGAAGGTGTAGCTATAACCCATGCTGGAAACTTTCCCTAACACATCACTATCTACAACTCGTTCGGGTGACCAGAACACACTGCTCGATGGAGCAGATACATAAATGCGCTCCATCGTTTCACCTGCCAATAATACGTTATCAAGGTTATAGGCGTTGGAAAAATACGACGGCATATGATCGGAGTAGGTGGTTCCTAACAAATTAATGCTACCCGTCTGTGCCATCGCGGCAATGCGTGCGTTAAACGATGGTCCATCGAGCCATGGTTTGCCTGCTGCAGGATCCACTGAAGCCCATTGCACTGCTGAGGCGAGAGTGGGTGTGATGTGTAATGTCATCGGCACACCGAATGCTTCGTGCGCATCCAGACTGCGGTGCCAACCAGTGCTGAATCCTGTGTTGATTTTATCCTGCGTCTGACTTCCGGGGCGCAGAGCGTGGTTTGCGTGGGAAAGCATGATGACCTTGGTTTTTTTGCACTGATCGGGGTAACGACCATTGCCGTCCGCTTCCATGTAGCTGGTCAGTTTTCCGTTCGATGCTATATAGTCCTGTGCACTGTAGTAGTCCTCGGCAAGGTAATCGTCATAAATGGTATCTCGGATGTCGTTACGGCCACCCAAGTCGCCGGCTCCTGTTCCGTCGTTCTGTGTGCCGTCACGAGTCGTGTAAACTTGGAAGCGAAGCTTGCTGGTGCCATTCCATCCCGCATCGATGAGTGCCTGTCGGCTGATGGAAAATTCCATGGCGTCCAGATCCGAGTTGAAATAGGCGCTGCCAAATCCATTGGGCGCATTCTGGTCGCGTAGCTCAACACCTGTGGCTGTAAGGTCCTGATTGACGGCTGTTGTGTTCACCGCTGAGTCGGTATCGACGTAAACTCGGCCTGTATTTCCTTTATAACAGGCGGCAACCACCTCCCATTTCATTTCGGTGAGGATATCCACCTGATCGGGTAATGCAGCTTCTCCGCTGGCGGTGTTTCCGGTATCGATAACAACGTAAGTATCTAGATTACCCTCCTCTGCAAATGGTTGCAGGTCGTAGAAATCGAGGCGGAAGTAGTAGTTACCATCAGCACCGCCATCACGAGCGTAGAATGCGACCATATCACGCGAAGTATCAAAGCCGTCACCAGCGATATTGATATCGCCGCTTTGGTTGTTATTACCCTCACCTTCACGTTCGTCAAATGCTACGAGATCATCGCAAGTCCAGCCTTCAAACTCTTTGCCATTAACGGCATTCCCAACGGTCACCGCATCACCAGGCCCGATCGTAATCGAGTTCGATGGCAGCACCGCAGTGGCATCGCTGACAAGTGGTTTACTTCCACTCGTTTGTTCCTGAGCATTAGTAAATGTATCGCTGTCCGGGTCGCCGCCGGCTCCTTGCAGAGGATCACCATCGTCAACAGCTGCAGTGCCAAGATTATCTGTGCCATTATCGAGAGGATTGAGGCCGTTCTGCACTTCCCAACCATCGAGCAAACCATCGCCATCGGTATCAGTTTTGAGAGGATCGGTTTCGGTCCATGCCTCCCCCGCATCGTAGATTCTGTTACGATTGGTATCACCTGTGATCAAACCATTGTAGTCCTTGTCCTCGCCGTAACCGTCGCTGAGACCATCACCGTCTGTGTCGGGATTGTTAGGATCGGTTTCCAACCATGTCTCGCCATTGTCAATTTCCCCGTCAGGCCAAACCTTGCCTCCATCGTTTCGGTCGAGAGTATTGCCATCACCATCGATCCAACCGTTGTGGACATAGGTTGTCAGACTCTGGGCCAATGCCCAATCGGGGTTATAACCATCCTCTATGCCGTCGATGATTCCATCGCCATCGCTATCTGGGTTTTGTGGATCGGTGACGGTGCCATGAATCTGCTCAGTGCGTCCACGGTTAAAGTTATAGTTCGGTAGATTCCAGTTATCGGGCACGGTATTGAAATAAGGAGGATCAAGATCGGCCTTAAAGTTCGGTGTGCCATCGCCATCGGTATCTCGAGTGATGATCGTGCCGTAATCAAAGATGGTATCCAAGTTAGTATCCGTAAATGGCTCGGATGTTTCACCAGCATCATGGACACCATTGCTGTTCGCATCCTGCCAATCAAATTTTAGGTTTCCTGCTCCGATATTATCCGGTCCATATCCTGTATCAGTAAAGGCCTCACCTACTTGACCTGCGGGAACTCCAGACCAGCCGACTTCGAGTGAGTCTGGGAGTAAATCACCATCGCTATCGGGAGTAACAGGGTTGCTGTGACCGTAGGCACGCCAAACATGCACCTCGCCATTGGTCCACGTTTCATTATTAGTGCTAGGAAGATCAACAAGAGTGGTTTCGTTTATATCCAATAATCCATCATCATCATCATCGGGGTCGTTTGGATCCTCGGGAAGAATTTGTCTAAAAATAACACTGACGTCTCGGCGCTGGATGGCAATGACGGGCCCTGCGGCGATCTTTTTGGCCTCAACTCGGAAGCGATACTCACCTTCCTCGATACCAGTCCAAATGTAGTCCCAGATTTTTTTACCACCGGATACTTGCACGGTTGGTGCCGATAGTGTTCCCGTTCCCAGTTCCCAAACAATATCGAGTTCTACCACATCGGCATCGGTTTCAATACGGATGGGCGTTGATCTCTGTGAGACCGTTGGACTGGCCACCGCGGGAAGTTGAACTTCGTACGGTTTGCCATCGCTATCAAACGCAGGAGGTGTCGTGATGCTGAGGAAGGTAGTCTCTACGACCTGCGCCTTAACCTTGCGGTCGGCTTTCAGAACCACGCCACCGCGTGTGTGTGTGACATTGATATGATGGGTGAAATCAACCTGCCCGTTATAGAGGTTTGGCAAATTGTAAGCGACTGCATGGTAGTCGGCTGTTTCATTACGGATGATGGAATACTGATCACTGCCCTGAGCGACAGCGCCCTCGGTAGATCCAGACACCCTACTTGCTATCGTGATGAGGAACTCATCGATGAGATCTTGGTCAGATTTACCATCACCAATCGACTTTGAGAAGTAGGCCTTCATGGTGTAGTTCTCACCGACAACATCTTCGTCGGCTGACGGGAATGCGATGAACATTCTCGTGTCGGGGCCGTTGGCGATCACATTACGTGTAACGGTGGTGTACCAGTTTGCAATGTCATCTGCCCCACTCACGGTGCCTGTGAATGTTAACGCAGCAGCGGAGGATTTTTCTACGAAGCGAACTTGGAGCTTGGATGCAATGTTCCCCGACGGGATGTTCGTGTAGTTAAAACGCCACTCTTTCGGGTAGCTGCTAGCTATGGAAGCTGAGGAAATCACCTCGGATGCCTGCACCCACTTACCGATGCCATTGCCGTTTGATGTCCCGGTTTGAATATCATCATTTGGGCCCGCTCCATCATCGATAAAGAACCAAACTTCATCCACACTGTCGTCCGTTCTAATAACAGCGCCGTAACTTTGATCACCTAGGGTGTTTCCTTCAGCTGGAAATACCACCTCACCCGTGGGGCGTTGGGCATCGTAGTAGAATGTTTGCTGGAAAGTATTAAAAAGAGACGCTTGGCCGTCTCGTTTCAGAAATGCCCGTCCTCGCAGCATGTGAAAACCTTCGGTCAGTCCTGTTTCGGTGACGCCGTGGTCATTGTGCGGGTAGAGGGTTGCGGTGGTGGCATTAAAATTATCTACTTCAAACACGGTCATCATGTTGAGCTTCTGATCAACCTGATCAGCGCCCGTGGGAAATACGCTGGCGAGAGGGTTGGAGCCATCACTAGTGCGAACACTAGATAGCTTGTAGCGGAGATTGGTGATGCCCGTGCTGGAGATTGAAGCAGTAAACCACGAACCGCCATCGGCATCGTGTGAATAGGTCATGGAAGCAACTTGGGTCGTGCCAACGGGATCTCCACCGGAGCCTTCGGGGTTAGTTCCATCTGTGGTGTAATAGACGTAGCTGAGGTATCCAGATAAAGCGCTGTTTGACTTGGCCCAGAAGTTAATATTTCCTCCCGTCTCGTCGTAATGTTTGGGTGTGCCACCTGGTGGAGTGGGTGGGGTGTGAACGAATCCTGCCGGATCGTGGAAAAGAAATGCTACTGTATCGGCAGGTGTTTCATTAGCACCTCCACCATTATTCATCGTGACCGTTCCACTACCCACGGTGGTGATAAACGTTTCAGCACCAGCTGATCCAAGTGTGCAACGTGCGGTTTCGACAGCGGCAAATTTCTCAGGCCCCTGTCTTCTTACAAAACTGGGTTGCTCATATCCCATAAACACATCCGTGCTAACAGCAGGTGGATTATCGCGTAGACCTGGATCACTGCCGCCACCAGTTCCGTTGAGATCGATTCCGCCATCCAACTTGAACAATATGTTTTCTGCTGATCCATCGGCACGGGCGACGAATTTCAAATCGGTGCCGTTGGTTACGCGCGGAATTTCAACACTGTAACTGTAGTCGGTTCCATCCACATCAACCACTCCATTGGGGTTGAATCCGGGATCTCCATCGGGTCCGTCGCGGCGTTCGACGGTGATCGTACCCACAGGTTGGTCACCTTGATAAATTTGGACAGGTTGCCCGCCTATATTTTCCCAGTTGCCAGCAGGCTCAGGAGTACGCCATGAGAAAATAAAGTATCCTCCAGGTGGAACGACCACGGTATGAAGATTTGAAGCGTATGTATAAAAACCTGCTAGCCCTGGGCCACTAGCGTATTGCCAAAGATAGGCGTCAGATCCTTCACCAACGGCGGGGTAGGATGTAGAAAACCCACGGGCCTGCCCCGAGGAAAAATCGTCATTAAACATCATCAGCGCGGTCACGCCATCGGCGTCACTCATGCTTTCGTTTTCGCGTTTATCAACCCGCTCGTAGGCGACGAAATCACTATCACTCCATCGACCCGTTTGATAACCGCGCGCAAAGTGCTGGTGGATGTAGGCCAAGTTAGGGAGACGAGGGTCGTTATACTGGCCTAGGAAATTGGTATTCGCATGACGCGGGAAAGCACCACCACTCTGGCTCAGTGTTTCCGCCTGATAGTTACCATCGGTGTAAACCAAAGGTAGCCCAGTGCGGGTGAAGTAGAAAGCGTGTTGCAGCTCACGGCGTGAAGCGAACGAGTTATCGTGACTCTGAGCGTGCATCACCGAGACGTTACCAGAAAAACCACCCCAGCCTGGTTGGTCGAAGCCGTCGAGTCCGGACGACGGGTTGCCAAGACGGTTGTTAAATTCATTGCGCAGCTCGTTATCCACTAGGCGCATGCCGGCATCGACGTAGCCTTGGTAACCGGGAGGCTGACCGAGGTGCTCGCCAAAGAGCATGGCGTCATCACGTGGCTTCTGGGTATCGAAGACCGTGTCGCGATGGTTTGCATCTGAAAATCCACGGGTAATGTTAAACTGCCGCTGGATCTGGCCGCTGTAACCGTAGTCGTTGGTATCCGCTCCTGCACCTGTGGCGCCGAAAAAATCAAATGGGGTGTGTTTTACCGCGTCGAGCCGCAAGCCGTCCGCCTTGGTGATATCCATTTGCCAGCGTGCCGCGCGGTAGAGCATTTCATTGACCTGTTCCGAGTAAAATTCTGTATTTGTTAGGTCCGCGACGGTGATGCCGTTTCCCGGCCCGAAGCCGACGTAGGTTCCCTGACTGTCCGCGTGACGTTGACCTGCGTCATCGGGTTTATAGCAATAGTAACTCGGGTCAGCGGGGTGGCGGACGAAAGTAATTTTCCTGATCCGGTCACCTTCGTTGCGACCAAAATTATTGTTCCAATCACCTGGCTCGGTGGCGATGTCGATGAGATCGGAAAGCCCCAGATGCATGACCTGCCATTCATCGCCCCAGCTACGAGTATTGTCCCATTTTCGGTAGTTACCTTCCTCGGTCACACGGAGGTGAAAGTCCTCGGGTACAAATCCCGGATACACATCGATGGGAACCCCCGAGTTAAAACCTGGCACATCAAACGCGTTGTGGTTCATCACGTTATCAAAATACACCCTAATCCCAAACCGGTGGGCGATCTTAACGAGGTTAATCAGATCCGACTGCGTTCCGTATCGGGTGCTGATCGAGCCGCGCTGATCCTTGCCGCCGAGATCGAATCGGTCCCAACAATCGTATCCCACAGACAGTCCGCCACTGGCCTTCGTAGGAGGGGGCACCCAGATCGATTCATATCCCGCTTCAGCCAACTCTGGCATCTTGCGAGTGATCTCGCGCCAGTTGGTATTAAAATACTGCACCATGGCTTCCCCAAAACATGATGTCAGGCAGAGGAGAAACAGAAGTGGAGATAGAAAAAATACGCGCATAGGGTCGATGATGATTACGAGATGAGTGTTATCTTACAAGATCGTCCTGTAATAGCCCGCCGCAAGCTGAAAACTCACGGAAGTTCATATACTGTAGCAACCAGAATCAGGCTGCTAAGGTATACAAATATCTGACGATTTCGGTTACGGAATATATCGTTAAATTGACTTGCTTAGATACTTACGGTTTCAGTGGCAACACTGCATCCCAAGTCAGACCTATACGCACTTCGTCGAAACGAACTGAAAACGTTCCGGAATCACTACCTGAACGAAGCATAATACGATCAAACTTCGGTGCGTTCTGATAACGTCTTTCAGGCTGTAAACCCTTCTCAATCTGTCCCAGTGGTGGGTCAACAAATACATCGGTCAAAAAGCGCGTCTTATCGATGCGGAGAACAAACAAGTGCGGTTGGTCATCGGTCGGGATAGCGAAGATATCCTCATCGTCGCTCTCAGCGTAGCGTGCGCCATAGGAATCGGTTACACTAAGTTCACCCGTAAACAGTTGCTCGCGGTATTCGCCCAAGTAGAGAAGCAATCCTGAAAACGGCCGGTTGAGTTCCTTTTTCGGCTGCTGCATCAAGAAGCTAATGTAAATCACACCGTCTTTTGGCAGCTCTTTGTCATCCAGCACGATGGCAGCTCCAACACCTTTTTCACCAGTTGTCGCTAAACACCCGCCGGTGGTGAGTAGTGTTTTCCCATTGTTACGATAGACCAGCCCCTGATCCTGGAATGTGCCATTGCCAGTCCATTGAGATATTTTTCCAGTGCCGCGGTAACTGGTTCTATCCATTTTAGCACTGTCATATCCTACAAACGGCTCAGCAATGCGAAGTAAATCAGGTGTTGAGTTCGGGTCGCCGGCGTTGGTTCCGTAGTGGGCTTCTATCAGGTCGACTACACGATCACCATCGGAGTCGGCAAGGTTCGGGTTGATCGGGATGTTGAGTCGTCTAGCGAGAAACTCGGTATCGAGCATTTTACCATTTTTCAAAATAGCTGCTTGCTCGCCACCGATGTAAAACATGTCCTTGACGTTCTCAGATGCACGGGCTTTCACCAAGCCCTCTAACACGTGTATCTCAGTCCCCATATCAGTGCCACTGGCGGTGACAAACCGTGTACCTAGATCAACGACCTCCCCCTCATTGGTATCGATGGCAAAACCATGAGCGTATTCAGGCGCATAGGTCTGGACCCGACCGCTGTGGAGGAAAACATTTTCTGGTCCGTCGATTCTAAGCTTAGCAGGACCGTTAATTTGCAAACGTGCACCACCGCGCATGGCGATACCTATTTCTGAGTCGGGTGGCACGATGATTTCACCCGTCTGTAACGGCTTTCCAATGCGTAAACCGGCGGCGTCTGCTATTTTATCCGAATCCGTAATCGTTGCTACGTGTGTGGCTATCTCAATATCGGGTGCGACGGGTTGAGACTGTTTGCCAAGAAAATATGATAATCCTACCAGGAGGGCGACACATGCCGCGACGGCTAAATAGACTTTGGTAAAACTACTCTGATGCGACGTCGTCAATGTCTTAGCAGCGGGTAAATTGGGAGCCGTAGTGGTGAGTAAGGTTTGCGCCTTTGAAGCCTCTGACTCGTTCGATACATGTGATACTAACAGACCATCTTTCATCCCCAGTGAGGCGTCTACCAAAAGAGCATCCATATATTCATCTATGTGCTCTGGCGACTCCTGGACGGCCTGTTGAAAATCACGCAGCTCTTGCTCGGAAACATCGTTGTTTCCCAATCGGTCAATCCATTCTTGCCAGTCGTGTTTCATTTAAAGTGAGTAGGTGGTG
>Ga0114994_10002979_pt1 | contig 12399 bp, 18 predicted proteins | sample ArcticOcean_MG_C_9_FD_87043 | JGI IMG/M metagenome (GOLD analysis project Ga0114994, IMG submission 87043) | Marine microbial communities from western Arctic Ocean - ArcticOcean_MG_CB2_152 | ecosystem: Environmental > Aquatic > Marine > Oceanic | place: Arctic Ocean: Canada Basin | collected... | reverse complement strand
TTGAATCCAGAGGCCCTCACCACACGAGACAATGAAGGCAAAACTCCCATCGACATTGCCCGTAGGAGTGGAGCCTGTGCTGAGATCATCGGCTTGCTCTCCCACACTCCCGAGGCAGCTTGTTCGTTGGGTGAGGATGGGATGGACCGCTTGTACGCACCAGTGGCTTATTGGAGGAGTGAGATGAATGGGTGGATCCAATCACGATCGTATGCAGACTGCCACAAGTGGATCAATGAGCACGATGACGAGTTGGTGCGTGAAGTGCTCAAATACATGAATTCTGAACTTCTTCGAAATGTTGCTTGCTATAGCCAGATATACAGCGACTCCCTCGTTTTTCTTGCTCTTCGAATGATCCATCGGCACCCACTTACCCTCAAGGCTAAAAACATTCAAGGCAACACAATGCTCGAGTTTGCCGAATCTACCCAATTCAATGCGTGCAGAGAGATCCGAAACGTCCTCCGGCTCACCCCCGCCCAAATCTCCTCCACCCCATTCCCCACCCTCCTCCGGGAACACCTCCCCAAGCAGTTCGTCGACGATGAGATCTTCGGCACATACAACACCGCTTGCACGTTCATCAAGCACATGAAGTACGACAAGGCTGAGCTGGTCGAAATTGAGGCCGTGCTGAAGCCGGCTCGCAAATGCGACGTCTGCAGCTCCCTCCCAGCCAAACCGTGCGCACGGTGCAAACGCACGTTCTACTGCTCGAGCGAGTGCCAGAAGTCTGCGTGGAAGAAGCACAAGAAGACGTGCAAGGCCCCGACGAGGCAACCCACCTCACAGGCCGATCTCCGCACCCTCCACAAGGGCATTGCCCTCCTCAACATGTGCATACAGAGAAATGGTGCTGGGGATGGTCCAACCTCCGTCGTGCTTGGCTTCCTATCACGAAACGAAAAATAAAATAATAACCTCATAAAAAATTTTCTCTCTCTTATCCCGTCTTCATTCACAAGCACAACTCGTTGAACCTGTCCACCTCCTTGACACTCCCGATGCAGAGCGGTGTGCGCTGATCGACAGCCGTGATAACTACGTCAAGGACGCTTCCTCCGGTAACTCCATCGCTCGTCTTCCCCCCGCAAGCCTCGACAAGCAGGCCGAACGGCGCCGCCTCGAACGCCAGCCTCAGTTTCGCAGGGCTCTCCTTGCTCGTGGGGTTGCTGAAAACGCCCTGGTTCTTGGTGAACTGCTGGTACACGTCGGGCACCAGGCCCCCGCTGTACCTGAGGGTGAACTTGTCCTTCATCTTCTCGTCAATGTACTGCTTGTAGCCGGGGAGGTCCTGGGCAGCGCGCAGGTTCGCGGGTGCGTAGATCTTGCACTGCATTTGGAATTATAATTTGAATTGGGATTAGAGGAATGTAAATGATACCGTTCAACCGTTCTTCAACATCTACAACTCACTCACCTCCTCGGCGATCTTGATCTGCTTCCTACTGCAAATCCAAGGGGCAAACGTTCCGTCCGGGAGCATGCAGCCGTCCGGAGTGCAGCCGTACGTGAACTCGTAGACGCCATCGTCGAGCAAAACCACGACGGTGGTACGCGGGCCGTACAGCGCAACCAGGGAGGTGACCTGGTCGCGCCCGGTGGCGCCGATTAAGCCGGTCTTCTTCGGCCAGACTGCGCATGTTGTGTGTTGTGTGTTAGTAGTAGCCCAAAGTAAAGTCTACACCTCACCTCAATGGCTCACCTCCGATGATGGTTCCCACCGCCCAGTTGTTGTCCACGATGCTGCTTCCGTCGAGGGGGTCCCAGCAGATGGTATACTCCTTAGCCTCGTCGAAAGTTCGGATCTCCGGGTCCTCCTCAGACGCCCCCTTCTGGATGACCTCGCTATTCTTGCAAACATCCCACATGATGTCGTCGGCAATGACGTCCACGGAGAGCTGCGCGTCACCAAAGGTGTTTTCGGAACCTTCAACAGTCACAAGAGCGGACCGGAGAGCCTCGGTGATCTCGCCGCAAGCGTCAAGGCACTCGATGATGATTCGACGAAGTTGGGGATCTGAAATGCGTGGGTTGGTGAAGCATCAAGTCAAGGGTTGGGTCAGAGCAAAAAATATTGCATTTGCATCTGCATCTGCATCTGCACTTGCATCGCGGCAAGGCTAACAGTCGCTTACCTTTGCATTTTGCGTCCAAAACACTGTCGAGGTCGTCATACGAGTCCTGCTTCTCTGTTTTCGTGTAGAAGCTGGTACTCGAGGCTCCATACTCCTCGCCACCGTAAAGTGAGGTGGTGGTGGTGGCTGGTCGGGTCTTGGAAAGTAGGGCAGGACGGGTGAACTGGGTAGTAAAGGCAAAAGCGCGGGTCGAGGTGAGGGAAGTGGAGAGGAGGAGGGAGAATTTCATCTGTGAAAGTTGTTGATGTGTGAAGTTGATGGGTGAGATGTGTCAGGGGAAGGTTGATTGGCGGGTTGGCGGGCTGGCGAGGACAAGCTTACGTCTGCCAGCTGGGGATATTACGTATCTTTTGATGCCAAAACTTCAAAGGTTTTCAAGTTTTGACATGTACGGTCGAAGTCTACCATTCCTCCTTCTCATCAGATACTCTTTCTCTGCCCCCACACCCAATCGAATTCCAACTCTTCGAGTCCTCCTTGTTCGTCATGGGGAATCAGAGAATAATGTGCTTCCTCTGGTCTCGAGACAGCACTACGAGAACAATCGGTTGGCCGACCCTGAGCTCACTGCTCAGGGGCAGCTCCAAGTCCAACAATTGGGTGAGCGTTTCTTTAAGCAAGTTCAGGGTGGCAGGTTTGCCAAGATTGAGCATCTACGACAAATCTACGTGTCTCCAATGGTGAGAACGCTGCAAACTGCGGAGGCTATTGCCAGCTCAGTTGCGTCAACAAACGTTCCATTTACGATTGCTCGCGACTGCTTTGAGATAGGCGGTTGTTATGAGGGGCACGCGAACAGCTTGCCGGTTTTGGGGGTGGGGGGTTTGACCGGAGCAGATATTAAAGCTCGATTTCCTTTCGTGCAGGACGAGGAGGAGACAAAACTCAGTGAGGGCTGGTTCCACCACGCAACCAAGGAGTCGCTGCCGCAGGCGGTTACCAGGGTGAGAAGCGTTGTAGATCGGTTCGCCACTACTCTTCGAACTTCACTTCCACCACCCCCAGGTGAGTCTCCGAAATAAATACGAACGTCTTCATCCGTCTTCATCCGCAACGAAGCCTAACCCATCCAATTCGTTTGGCTCGCTTCACTCGTTTCGCTCGTCCTTCAATAAAAAAAGAGGGGAAAGTCAACACCGTCGCTATAGTTTGCCATGGAGATTTTATCGATTTCTTTTTGCGGGTTGCGTTGGCGAGAAATTTGGATTTGGTTGGGAAGCCGGGCGACGATATTCTAGCGGAAGGAGGGAGGACAACGATCTACAAGAGTTTCAACTGTCAAGTGGCGGCGATTGAGTTTTTGAGTGAGGGCAAGTGCAGATTGCTGTATCACAATTACTTTGGCCACTTGATTGAAGGTGGGGAAGATGTCATTGATTTGGAAAATTTAGGGCTTGTTTAGTAGATTTATTTAGAATTCAAAGGTTTCGGAATGAAAATCAAACGTAATGTTTGGGTTCTCAGTGCTGATTTTGGCAGATTGTTCTTTGCAAGCGTTGACGAGTTGTTTTGGGCCGCAGCACAGCACCGCAACTCTGGATTCTCCCATTCGCTCGGTGTAGTCCAGCATCTTCCTAAAAAGTCTGGGCACGTCCGGCCGCCCGTCTTTCATCATTTCGTTGTTCAAAGCGTCCGTGGAGAATTTTTCCTTTCCTTTTCCTTTTCCTTTTCCACGCGTGAGGTAGAACTCGGTGTGGAGAACAGAATCACTCTCCACACCGAGTTCTACCTCCACACCGAGTGCTACCTCATTGTTGCGGAGGCTTAGGGTGTTTGGAAGTTCCCCTCCCTCGATTCCGACTTTTACTTGAGATTTCTCTCTCGACTCAAAGGTTCGCGACCTGGAGAGTTTGGGGATAAGAATGGGGGAGAAGTTGGCATGGAGCTGTTGTTGCGGGAGAGAGTCGCCGTGGGCAAGAGAATTGGCGGTAATCAGGTCTTTTACCGCCCAAATAAAAGCAACCTTTTTCAATCTGGCACCGAGCAAAGAGAGGGTTTGTTGAGTTTAGTTAATAGTTGTCACTCGTTTTTCCACAAGGCTCGCTCGCTCGCGCCCACCCACCTCCTTCCCTGCACCTCGTGCTCGTGCATGAGCTGGTTGCAAATGCTCTGCATCGGGGTAACCCCAACTCCACCAGAAATGAGCAGAACGTTTTGATAACGCTCCGACTCCAAGTCAACCCCAGTTGCTCCACACGGTCCGTCCAAGTACATGTCTAGTTCGCCTTCGCCTTTCCCCTCGTTCACTTTCGAACCAAGCTCGTACAGCTTTTTGGTCCAGTCACCCAAAACCCTGACGTGAATCGTTACGTCTTCTTGAAATGGGGAGGACGACAGCGAGAACGGATGCCACTCGAACATACCCAGCTTGGGGATCATGATCCACACGTACTGTCCAGCGTTGTAGTTGAATGCGGTTGCAGTCGAAGTTGATTGCTGCAAAAATAGTTGAGTAGATTAGTTCAGTAGCCAAAAAAGTACCTTCTTTCACAAGGCTCGCTCGCTCACCTTCTGAACTTTCCGGAAGGATATTTCCATCACACCTCCTGGAAGACTTACTATTTTGCACTTCTTGGGGTGAACTTTGTTAGACAGCCATGCGTGTCTGAGAAACATGTCCGCGAAGAGCAGGCCAAAGGCTGCTGTTGATGAGCCGGATTCATGAAGAATTGATCCGGCGAACGCAGCCAAGGCTCCAAGAATGTGCAACCTGGTGAAAATGTTCCAGAAAATCCTGCGAATCGGGGACAGGCTTGTGAGCAATAAAAGCAACATCGCTGCCAGAAAGATCGTGCCCGAGGAGTTTGTTGTATCTTTGAACCCAAAATTTATGAGCTCCGAGACGGGGGGAGAATAAGTACGTCGCGTACTTTCATTGTTCAAAATCCTGTCCTCATCCTTGTCCTCATCCTTGTCCTCATCCTCGTTTTCATCCTCGTCCATGTCTTGAACGGCCCAGGAATGATAGCCGTGCAGAGCTCCGGTAAGGAGGGCAACATAAGCAAACAGTTTGTGGTAGCGAAGTGTTCGCTCGAACGGGATTCCAATTACGAATGTGATGAGGGAATTTCGACTTGCTGACATGATACAAATCGCTGCTGCAATCCCCGCCGGGCCGCCGCTTTTCTCTGCCTCGTCACTATCAAGTTTGAGTGATTGGGCGAGAGAAATGAAGGTTATAAATATAAGGGGAAGCATGAATATGATTTCCCCTGCTGTCAAGGCTACCGGTTTGCTAACAACCAGTTTCTGAAGGGGGTAGGAAAAATATGTCCAACGGAAATGCGTCCACTTTGGGTAGTATTGCATGGGATTGTAATTGGTAGGGAGAAGATATTCAAATAATCTTGAAAGTAGAGGTGTTGCAAGGTGAGCGGTTCGGTGAGGAACAAACTTGGTGGACTTCATTTTCAAGTGAATGTAACGTTTACAAACGTTTTCGGTCTCAGTTTGAAGAGGAGTCACAGGTGTGTCACAAGTGCGTGAAAAAAATGAATGTATTTTTGCAAGCGAAGGCATGCAAAAAGGAGCACGGCCGCTTCCTTTAAAAAAAAAGCCTTCAAAATTATTTTTTACTACGAACATTCACACTGATCTAAGGCTTAACGATTTCCACCCCCCCACCCACCCAGTCCCAACTCTTTACTTCCAAATCCTTCTCCTTCTTGCTCACCGCCTTGAGCTCCCTCGCACTCTTTAAGAAGCCAAAATACCGACGCCTCCAATACTGCTCCGTCGTATTCTGATCATTTTCGTTTTCATTTGCGCTTGCCTCGCTCCCACCAACCAAAAACCGCATGGCCTCCTCCTCCTTTGAAGTGCAACTCACCGCCCTGACGGTTACCGCGGCTAGAAAAGCGCTGAACCTGACCAAACTATCCAGCAGCATTCCACGTGGTATTCTTGGATCTGTTTCGGCCTTGTACTTTTCAAACAGAACCACCAGGTAATTTGGCAGCGGGTTGGCAAGCTTCAGCTCGGCCTCGGGGTCAGTTTCGATAGTGGGGGTATCCGATAGACCCTGCCTCTTGGTGGTCGCAATGGACACGGCGGTGGAGTAGTAGGCGGTGTAGGCGAAGATGGCCGTTTGTAATGCCGCGTTTGTGTTTGTGTTTGTGTTTGTGTTGGGGGTGGGGAGCAGGCAGTACAACCCCCCCTTCTTTGTCATTTCTTTGAATAATTTGTCAATCATTTGGAAATTCGATTCTAAATCTTGTACCAACACCCTGAAACTCAATAATTCCTTCGTGGTAAATCTACAGCCTTTTCGAGAACCACAAAGGGAAAGGAAGTTGGAAAGCTCGTGCACACATAAACGTGACGAGGAGAGGTTGAAATCGGTCTGCTCAGAAGGGGTTGGAGTGTGGTATCTAAGGTTGTCAACTGTCCTCATAATGGCGGCGGGAGATTGGGGATTTGAAGCGGCGGCATCAAGGGTGGACCCAAAAATGGGTGGTGGAGGCTTGGGTTTGTTGTTTGATTTTGAAATGGAAAGACCACCAAGTCCAAGCGGTGGTCCAGCAGATGCAAACGGATTGGGGGGACGGGCAGCAAATGGGTTGGGGGGGCGCGGGGCGGTAGATGCAAATGGGTTGGGGGGGCGAGGGGGTTGATCCATATTGCGGTATATGCTATTAGTGCATAAATTTACAAAATGAAAAAAATGTAAATATCTTTCTAAATTTTACTTGATATCATGAGCTGGTTCAGTCCGTCCCAAAAGGACACTAGAGCAACATCAACAAGACCAAAAAATGATTCGGAGTTGATTGTTAAGAAGCACAACCTAACTCCTTATTTTCTCGGTGGCTTCCTAACAACTTCCCACAATGCTGATCACAATGCTTCTGTGTCCAAGTTTCTACTTACATCCTCCCAATTCATGTTCCTTCACAAGAACAACAGATCCGACCAGGTGTTCCACTTCTATTCGGGGGACCCCCTGATCTTGGTCATCTTGGACAAGAGCAAACAACAAGATTCAACTTTTGCAACTCTCGACAGCGCCAACTGCCAAGTGACAGTACGACGGAACAGCTGGTTTGGGGCTTATTGTGGCGGATCTATTGCCGACTCTGGCTCAAGCTCTGGCTACAGTTTCGTAGCAATCACTAATTTGCCGAACTGTGATCCGGACTTTGATGTTGACTTTGCTCACGCTCCATCCTTGATGAAACAGGTGAGCCTCATGGCTACAAACATAATGGCTACATCAACTACTAACACTCCGCAGTACAAGAAAGCCACCCCTGCTATCGAGAAGCTGACCCAAAATAGCGAGAGCGTCCTGACAAACTACGAAGCGGTGAAAATCTCAAATAAGCGGAAGAACCGCGCCAGGTCCGAATCCTTCACAACTGCGAGCTCCCCTCGGCGCTCCTCAAAAACTGGCACTTCCCCCCCCACCATCCTCGAGCACCCCGAGTTTCGCTCCACGTTCGAGAAGCCTCGGCAGCTCGCCATATCGCTGGCCTTGTTCGCCATGATTCTGTATTTGGGGGACTTCAAAGACATCGACACGAGCAGCCCGAAGAGCGCGTTCAGGCTGAGCTTGTTGATGGTGTTCCTGGCGTTTGAGGTAAGCGAGCGAAGCGAGCAGCAAGTATAGCGAGTGTATGTTGTTGCTGGCTCCCCTGTGACAGAAGAGTGCGAAGCGACTAACTAACCCACTCTCACTCTTGCTCTCATTCTTCGTTGAAAATGCGCCTCGCTTCAATTCAATTCGCTACGCTCGGCGCAGGTGTTTGCGTTTCTTCAAGTGAGAGATTTGGTGACAGGTGAGTGAAGTGAGACTAGATCTGCGCCCGAGCGAATCGAGGCGCATTCGATTGGAATAAAGTTAGTTTTTAGTAGTCTTGCGAACGAAGCGTTGACGTGCACATGACTTATTTTGGACCGTCCCTGAGCAACCCCCATGTTCAAAAAGATGCGCCTAGCCGATTCCGCCAACCGTGTTTAATTTTTATTGTCTTGAAAATCTCCATACGTTGGAGTTACGGTCGTCACAAACCTAACCCCCGCCCCCACCTGCACCCCCACCCAGTGTTCCCTCACCCAGGCTTCTGGCGGTTAATTTTCGGGACGGGGGCGTTCTACGCGCTCCTGTTGGTGGCCATGAGCGTGCTGGCTCACAAGGACGCGAGGTGGATATTTGAGAGCATCTTCGGCGACTTTGGCACGTGGAAACAGTTCCTTAAAGATTCCGAGAGCAGCAAGGGGGAAACAATGAGCAGTTGCGACATTTCCCCGCTGGCGATCTTCAAGCAAATCTTCTTCGCCCCGTGGTTTTTGAGCCACGCCTTGGGTTGGATGGGCAAGATGATGATCTTTCGAGACTGGGGGGTTTGCCTGTTGGCTGCGTTGATGTTCGAGGTGAGCGGGCGTTCGAAGCGAGCGAAGCTGCGTCCATCAAACCGAGCAGCGGAAAGCCAAGCGCACTCCCCCCCCCCCACCGAACCATGACATTAAACTAACACATTTGCATATGTTCGGCACAGTTCTTGGAGCTCACGTTCACTTACGTTGTGCCCGAGTTCGAAGAATGCTGGTGGGACAGCGTGTTCCTGGACACGTTCGGGGCCAACTTGCTGGGCATGTGGATGGGAACGTGGGTGAACAAGTGGTGAGCGAGCTGTGAGCGAAGCGCTGGCATGCACATGGCGTGTTTTGGACCTCGCACAAAAAAATTAATTTTTTATAGACCCACTAACAAAAGTTTAATTTTTGCATTATATTATGAATGTAGGATGAGCTCGTACGCGAGGGAAGACCCGGTGATCAAGAATCATTTGAAAATAGACAAGAAACTAGCGCAGAGTGCGACTGTTGGGGAAACGTTAGATTGGGCCGGCGAAATTGGGGAAAAGGAATTGGATAATGATGGTGTTTTGTCTCGCGTGGTGAATCCCTACAGCCAGGTGTTCCAGTGGAAACTTTTGAGCAGGTGAGCGAGCGGAGCGGGTGGCGGGGGGGGTTGAAGAAGACGAGCACACGAACCACTACTACACTAACATAGTACTCAACCTTCTTCGCTCGGCGCAGTCCCTTGCGACTGCTGCAGGTCATGTGCTTGGTGCTGGTCATGATCTTCATCGAGTTGAACACGTTCCTGATGATGAATTCCTTTGGGGTGCCGCACGACTCATTGTTCAACGCGCTGAGGCTTGCGGTTATGGGGTTTCTGAGCATTCCCGCTGTGGCCGAGTTCTACCATTACGTGGAACAAACTAGCGAGGCCAAGAGCGACAATGCGAGGATCGGGCCCGCAACTTGGTTGGTTCTCACTGTGGCTGTTTTGGAGGTGAGCGGAGCGACGAGCTCGAGCCTTGGGGATACACGAAATATAACTGCTGTCTGTTGGAACTAAACATTTACTCTAACACTCTTTCGCCGCAGCACTCGCTTTTCTGGAAGTTCTTCCCAAAGGTGAGCGCGGACATATATGGTTGGCAACATCCGCTACTTTACTAACCCAACACGCAGCACTTCGTCAGCGAGCTCAACAAGCTCCACTACAAGATCATCCCGATGCCCGACAACATCCTATTGCCCCACGTTGCTGCGGCGTGCATCTTCTGGCTCTGGTTCGTTCTTCGGTACTTCATCGTTGGGAGGAAGATCATCGGGAGCGGGGGTGGAGACACAACCAGCGATGAGAAGGTGAGCGAGCGAAGCGAGCGAGCTTTGAGGAAGACGAGCATACCATACTCGCGATGAATCCAGCGAAATGGCTACAGACATATTGGCTACATCCACTACTGAACTAACATAATTCCGCTCAATTCGTTTGACTCGTTTGACTCGCTTGACTCGCTTGACTCGCTTGGTACGTTTCGCTCGTGCTTCATTAAAATTGCGCCTCGCTTCGCTCGGTGCAGACAGAGGCTCTTCTGTTGGAAATCAAGACAAAGGGCGGCGGCAAAGGGAGGAGGAAGGCGAGCATCTTGAGGAGGTTGCCTAGCAACGTGAAGCAGAGGATTCTGCTGGTCGAGAGCGTGGACTTGTTGTTGGTTTGCGCCTTCCTGCCCCTGTTCACGTTGACGCGGTACTGGAAGTTTTGAATAAGGTTTAAATATTTATTGGGTATTGTTTGAATGATGTTCTCTATTTGTCATTTGTCATTTGCATTTGCAGTTGCACTTGCATTTGCAGTTGCATTTGCATTTGCATTTGCAGTTGCAGTTGGAATTGGAATTTGGGCTTTATACAGCCCCGACGCCCCGCTTCACGTGCCTCCAGTTTCCCAAACTCTCCCCCACCTCCATTCCCATTCCACGCTTCTTCAACTCAACCCTCTCCCCCTCCTCCCCCCTCTCACCCACGCCCCTATTCATCCCTCTAACCTCCCCCTCTGCAAACTCTGGGACCAAATCACTCGCCTTGGGCATGCACATCTCCGAGTTCCTGAGCCATTTCCTATCCGTCGACTTCCCGACCCTCCGCTCCTCAAAGTACGCAGACTCGTTGTCGTCGTCGCCGGCAATGTCCTGGAGATCCCCGTAGACGTTCTGCACCGAGCGAAGCGAGGCGCATTTTTAACGAGGGTTGAGAGCAGTGAGCGAGCAACAATATATTGTTGAGGAGGTTAGTTCAGTAGTGGATATAGCCATAAATAATGTAATGTAATTTCGCACGAAATTTGGTACGCTCGCTCACCTGTTTGGGGTTGACGTTGGTGCTTATGTTCGAGGCGAGAAGACGAGTCGCCGAGTCGTGGGGGGTGTTGGAAGGGACGGTTGCTGCACCGAACGAAGCGAGGTGCATTTTTAATGGAGCAGAGTGGATGGAGGCGAGCGAGGCAAACGAATAATTGAGTGGAATTATGTTAGTTCAGAGTTCAGTATTGGATGTAGCCATTATATTATGTCTGTAACCATTTAATTTCGCGGGATTCAACGCGAGCGTATTCTCGTCTTCAGGGGCACGTACGTACGTGCACGCCAAAAAAAAAACTCAGAAAAAGGCGCTCACTAAATCGGCCGTAACTCCAACGTATGGAGGTTTTAAGACACCCAGAATTGGACACGGTGGCTAGTTCGGCAAGACGCATTTTTTTGTGCGAGGGAATTGTTCATGGACGGTCCAAAACACGACATGTGCACCTCTCCTCGAAGCTCACTCGGCTTCGCTCGCTCACCTGGGTCGAACTTTTGCTGCGCTGCGGATAGCACGTCGGCCTGGTAGTGGAGGGTGGAGTTGAGGGTGGGGCGAGCCAGGGGGTGGGGGGCAAGGTACTGGGATGTTTTTGGAGGTGGAGGTGTTGGGGGTGTAGGTGTTGGGGGGTTGTTTAGAGGAGTTTTTGGTTTTGGTTTTGGTTTTGGATTTGGATTGGTGGGAGTGGGAGTGGGGGTGGGAGTTGGAACAAACTTCCTCTCCTCCTCCTCATCCGAAGCAGCTTCCGCCTCCAATTCCAACTCCAACTCCAACTCCAACTCCAACTCCGCTTCCGCCTGTTCTCTAGCAGCTAAACGTTCTCTCGCCTTAGCCTCAACAACCTTGACCTCCTCCAACATACTCTTCATTGGGCTCTCCTTTGGAGCCTTTTGAATCTCCCCCTTTTTAAACTCCTTAATCTTCTCAACCTTCCGCTCCCTCGCAAAGGCGAGAAAGTCGTCCAGCTCATCCTCCGCAACCTTCCTCCCCAGCTCCAGCTGGTTCCCCAGCTCGTCCCCCCCGACCCTCTCCCCCTTGGAGGCGTACGCGGAGGGAACCTTGGGCGGCTCGAGGGGAAGGTCGGCAACGGCCCAAACGTGCACCTCGCCACCCTGCCCCGCAACGGTCACCGCCCCCTGCCCGTCCATGTCGAAGTTGATTTCGACGGTGGATCCGACGACCTTGGACTCGGCGATGGTGCTGAGGTCGGCTACGTTGTCATTAATGCCGTTTCCGTTTCCGTTGCCGTTTATCACGTTGAGCTTCGGCCGGTAAACCCTCACGACGCCATCTCCATCCCCAGCCAAGAGCGCAGCGGCGTGGGGGGCTGTGTGTGTGTGTTTGTGGTTGTGGTTGTGGTTGTGGTTGTCGTTGTGGTTGTCGTTGTCGTTGTCGTTGTCGTTGTCGTTGTCGTTGTCGTGGTCGTTGTTGTTGTTGCTGTTGTTGCTGTTATTGTTGTTGTCTGTTGTTGTCTGTTGTCGTTGTTGTTGTTGTTGTTGTTGTTGTTGTTGTTGTTGTTGTTGTTGTTGTTGTCGTTGTCATTGTTGTTTATGCCTTAACAAATCTGAGTTCTCCAAGGACAGTTCCATCAATTGCATTCACTTGC
>Ga0114994_10002976_pt1 | contig 12402 bp, 10 predicted proteins | sample ArcticOcean_MG_C_9_FD_87043 | JGI IMG/M metagenome (GOLD analysis project Ga0114994, IMG submission 87043) | Marine microbial communities from western Arctic Ocean - ArcticOcean_MG_CB2_152 | ecosystem: Environmental > Aquatic > Marine > Oceanic | place: Arctic Ocean: Canada Basin | collected... | reverse complement strand
GTCCGGCGTTTGAGTGCGGGCTGTTGCTCGATGGCGTGCGGTGTGCTCGACGGCGTCTACGGTGCGCGTCGGCGTGCAGTGGGTGCGCTTTACCAGCGTGCAGCGGGTGTGCGTGCGCGTCGGCGCGCGCTCCTTTGCTCGACGCGTGCGGGCCTCCACGACGCGCCTTGCACGCAGCTCAAGGATCTCTGTGCTGCTCAATGCTGCTCTCCTGTAACGCAAGCTGGTCGAAGCTGCTTATCTTCGGCGCGTGTTCGACTGATTACGAAGCCATGACCGATGTGGACGCTGTTCAGCGCTGTTGCTTTTGCTGATCCTCCAGCTCTTGTTGCTCTCGTGACGAGCCAACTCGAGGTGAAAGCGAAAGAACGTTAGAGGAGGTAGAAAGGACGGACAAGCCGTCGGGCACTGCTCTCGATCGCCCTGCCGCTCTGCCTCGCTCGCATTTTACGTGCGGGTTTCGTAAAAAAACCGCGCTCTTTCCTAACTGCAGTGGTGCGCCGTCCGGGTCGACAACGTCGATAGGTTGTTTTACCGTCACTGCGCTGCCGCTATCTCGCAGCTCAGCTCGTCGCTAGGGCGTTGCGTCCACCGCACGTAAAGAGTGTCAGAGCACCAACTGAACGCCGCCACACAGCACAAGCACAAGAGACCAAAAAGATGAACGCCGCCACGGCCCTCTTCCGGTCCGTCATGCGCGGCGGCGCGGCCCTCTCGAGCGGCCCTCCCAAAAGACCGCCGTCGTCGTACATGCTCTTCACCAAAGCGCAGCGGGCCGCCGGCGCCGTCGACACCTCGGTCCCTGTGCCGGCGCAGGGCAAGGCCCTGGGCGCGGCCTGGCGGGCCTTGGACCCGAGCGCCAAGACCCCGTTCGAGGCCGAGTACGCGCGCCTCCGGGCGGCCTACACCACCGCGGTCACAGAGTACACTGAAATTCACGGCCACCCGCCGCCCTCCAAGGGGAAGGCGCCCCCCAAGGCGAAGCGGGCGCCGAGTGCCTACAACCTCTTCATGGGCGAGGCCCTCAAGAGCGAGGCGGGCGCGCCCGTCGACCGCATGAAGGCCGTCTCCGCGCGCTGGAAGGCCTTGGACCCCCACGCCAAGGCGCCCTACGAGGCGCGCGCCGCCCAGGCGAAGGCGGCCATGGCGGCGCAAGTAGAGTAAGGAGTGTTACGATGCGTTGGCTTACTCCTAGGCCAATTATTCTAATTGATGAATGGACCGAAATCGCCGAGGGGTTCCACGGGGGCGCCGTGGGCCTTGGCGTCGGCGTACGGCAGCGAGAACGTGTCGCCCTCTTTCAGGCCCGCGGGCACCTTGGCTTGGAAGGCGACGCCGAGCGGGTCGATCACCTGGAGCAGGGCGCCCTCGCTCGCACCTTTAGGTACGACGACGTCGAACGTGGAGCGGTCTTCCTTTACTTTCAGCAGCTTCTCGAGGCGCGCCTCGAGCTTCTCGATCTTCTTTTCTCGTGCCGTTTCGGACGAGCAACCACCACCACCGCAGCACCAACAACTTTTTTTGCCTCGCGCCTCCTTGGCCTTGCGGAGCTTCGTCTCACAAACGAGGATCTCGTTGTCGAGGAGCCCGTCTGGCCCCTGGCGCTTGACTTTGTCTATGTCTCTCTCCGCGACGTACGTGTTCACCAGGCTCCCGAGGATGAGCGCCATCGTTCCGGTACGAGTCGACTTAACGAGATGAACGAGGACGACGACGAGGAGCGGCGCGACGCTCGAGGGCACAATCAGGCTGCTGAATCAGCCCTAGCAACCCAGTGGTTTCAGTGATTTTCGCTTTATCACTGGTCAGACCCAGCCGTTTCTGTGTTTGCTGCTTGCTTGCTTGCGCAAACGTAAAGAATTCACCTTAGGCCGCGAAACTTAGGCCACTCTCGCTATAGCGGAAGCACGTGTTGAAAAAATGAAGGAAAACCCGTGGCTTGCCGCGAGAGAAGGAGAGCTCGGGAGAGCTCGGAGGAGCGGGAGCGCCTAGGGGCGCGCGCGTGATTAATCCGAACCCGGTTGGTTACCACAACAACTCGCACAGGGGCTAAAGAGCGAGCAAAATAAACTTCCTTAAACGACGTGCGACGACCGCTTCCCCCCGTTCTTCCGCCGCTTCGACCCGCGGCCCAGCAGGAACGCCGCGACCGCGACAATAAAAGCCCAGGCCGGGAACGCCCCCCCCGGCGCCGCCGGCGCCGCCGCCCGCGCGCGGAGCATGGGATGGTCGCGGACCGGCGCCGCCGTCGCCACCAAATGGTCCGGCGACCGCTCGATGATATCGTGGTGCCCCGGGACTTCCGTCGGCTCGGGGTTCACGCTCGCCGCGTGGTCCGTGTGCCGCGCGAGGCCGCCCCAGAACGAGGCGCGCGTCTGCGCGAGCGACGCGTCGGGCGTCAACGGGGCCGCGAGCGACGCGTCGGGCGTTGCTGCGCCATTGCGCGTCCTTACAATAAGGGACCCGCCCGCGACGATCTGCGCGAAGGAGACGGACGCGGCTTGCGTTTCTCCATTCAGTGTCGTCGCCACGACGTCCAGGTCGTCCCTCGATGACCGCTGCGCCACGATCTCCAGGAGCTTGCGCCCCGGCACTTTTATAGAAACCCTCTCGAAGAGGGGCATACCTAGGACATAGTCCGGCGACGCCGGCGACACGGAGAACAGCCCCAGCGCGGATAACACGAACCAGGCGCCCATTTCTCCATTATCCTCGTCCCCGGCGTAGAAGTCCGTGCCGTACGCGCGGTCGATCACCTCCCGCACCAACCGGTCTTGGTCTGACCGGTAACCCAATAGACCAAGCAGCCACAGGATGTGGTGGCAGGGCTGGTTGTTGTGGCCGTACTGGCCCATCGCTAAAGCTCGCATCTCCCGCATCTCGTGGATGGTTTGCCCGTACCCGCCGTGGTCGAACGTCGAGGGGATTCGCGTCAATTGCAGAATCTTCTCCTTCAGCTTTTCTTTAGAACCGTGCAAATGGGCCAACAAGTCCAGATCGAAGGGCGGGAACGAGTGGTGCCACGGGCTTCCTTCGGTGTAGCCGTCGCCCCACCGCGTCTCGTCGAAGCGCGCCGAGAAGCGGCCGCTTCGCGACTTGGGCCGCATCAGCCCCGTGCTCCGGTCGAAAGATGAAGTGACCGCTTTCGTGGCTCGCCGACTCAGCTTCTCGTAGTCCTCGGGCTTGTTTAGCAATTTCGCGGCCTGGGCCGTCGCCCAGTCGGCGTGCGCGAAATCCAACGTGCGACTGACGCAGTCGGAGACGCCACTGTCGTCGGGGATGTAGCCGTGCTGCTCGTAGACCCGCAAACCGACCTTGCCCACGCTCCCGCCGTGCGGCGCCTCTTCATAAGCGTCCCGCCGTAACGCGCGCCAGGCTAAGTCCGCATCAGCCCCGGTAAGGATGCCCTTGACCACGGCCTCGGCGAGTACAACGTCGCCGTACGTGCCGACCATGGAATCTCTATAACCGGGCGAGGCCCACTTGGGCACCCAGCCTCCTTCTTCAAAAGCTTTGAGCCATCCTCTACATATCCATTTCAAGTGGTCCGGATATAACAAAGCTAAGAGAGGGTAGACCGTGCGAAACGTGTCCCAGAAGCCGTTGTCGGTGACCAATGTGCCCGTTTGGACCCCGGCTTTATAGGGCGACCAGTGGACCGGACCATCAGTACCGGGCTCATCCAACCGCCGCGGGAAGGTCAAGGCTCGGTACAATCCGGTATAAAAGACGACCAAATCCCGCGAGACCTTCCCGCCGTGCCCTTGGGAAGCGTCCTCCACGGACGCCCTCGATAAGAGGGCGTTCCACTCCTGCGCGCCCTCCTTTTTAGTTTCGTCGAAGGGCCGCAATTCGAGCGCGAGGTTCCGCTGGGCCTGTACTTTTCCAAGAAACGACGTCGCGAGGTGCACCTCCACCGTTGTGGCACTACGGTCGTAAGAAAAACAAAAGCAGTCCCTGCCCCGCGCCTCAAAGGTCGCCGGCGTAACCGCCTCCGCCCGAATGTGGTGCGCGAAGTTACTACCGACGGCGCCCGAGTGCCGGTTCGTCCGCGCGTCCACAGAAAGGTGCGTGCCCGTCCCCACTTCGTAGCCGTCGCCGCCGCCTCCACCTAATTTAAGACAAATGCGCTTCTCCAGGCGTGTAGTAGCGGGAAACGTCACGCGTAGCGACGCCCCGTGCATCGTCGGCGCTAGTTCCATGCGCATGCCGTCCGGCGCCGTCCGGAAGTCCAGGACGTGGGGCAAGACGGTGGCGGCCCGGGGTTCGAAGAAGCCCGTCGGGTTCGACGCGAAGCCCCCCATCTGGGGCCCCAGCATGAACCAGCCGTAGTCCCCGATCCAGGGACTGGGCTGGTGCGTGCACCGGATCCACTTGAACTCGTGCGCGTTGCCATCGAACCACCAAGCCGATCGGCCCTCATTCGTTTGGAGTGCCCAATGGTTGAAGCCCCAGGGCCTTCCTACGAGTGGTAGCGTGTTGCCCGTGCTGAAGACGTCGCCTCGCGTGAAGGAGCCGGCGAGGAGGTTCACGTAGTCCACGGGCTGGAAGGCGGCGTTCGCGGCGGCGAGGAGCGCTGCGGTGAGGCACAGCCGCATGGCTGTTGGCGCGCGGTTCGCGCGAGCGCTCGACGCAGCGCTGCCGAGACGGATGTGCCCGCTGCTCTACGGCCCGTGCACTGCAGACAGGCAGCTTTACCGATTAACGTGTTCGGGTTCGGGTTTTAACGCACGGGTTTCTCACCGCAATATATTACTCGGCTCAGCTCTTACACAGCCTTACGGGTCACCTTGCACAGCTGCCTCGCTCTCTCTCTCATAAAAGAAGGCTTCTCGCCTCGACAGCAGCATCGCAGAGCTATTCGTTGCAACGCGTGGCGCGCAGTGAGGAGGCCAGGTTTCCTATCTCTGACGCGTTCGACGTATACTGCTACTTGCCGTCGTCTTGCAATACGGCGGTGCCATCACACGCACACGCACCATGCTGCAGCTCCTCGGCTGCACCCTGGCCGCGGCGCGCGGCGCCGTCGCGGCCGACAGCGGCGCGACGCGCTGGGAGGCGGCCAAGCTCGTCGGCGGCTTCCTCGGCTTCGACAAGCAGCGCGAGGCCGCCGAAGCGCCCCGCGGCCTCCAGGTCATCGGTGGCGGCTTCGCCCGCACGGGGACCAAGTCCACTGAGGCGGCTTTAATAAAGCTGGGCCACAAGATCTACGACACGCGGTCCATTCTCGAGTGCCAGCATGCCGACCGCTGGGTAAAAGCCGCGCAGGAATTGCGCGCCGGGCGCGACGACGAGGTGAGAACGCTGCTTTCAGACATGGAAGCGCGGGGCTACACGGCGACCCTAGACTTTCCGGTCAACCTCTTCGCGAAGGCGCTCGCCGATTTAAGACCTCAAGCCAAGGTCCTCTTCACGACCCACAACTTAGACAACTGGTACCGATCCTGGCGCGACATCAACGAGGTCCTTGGCGTCTTCGTGTGCCGCCCGTGGTCGTGGCTCGTGGACTTTCGCTTCACGGAGCCGCTGTCCAAGGCGTTCGGCTTCGAGTTCATCGTGGCGCGCTACCCGGAGCACGTGGCCCGCCCTTTGCCCTGGTTCGAGCGCGTCCACACGCTGCCCTCGTTGGACCCGCCGGGCTCAAGGGAGCGCTGGATTGGCTGGCACGAGGGGACGCGCCGGGCGCTCGTGGCGGCGCACGGCGACCGCGTGCTCGAGTTCGACGTGCGTCAGGGCTGGGCGCCGCTACTCCGTTTCCTGGAGGTGGATGACGAAACGCTCGCGGCGCAACCCTTCCCGCGCGTCAACGACGTCCAGTCGCTCAAGACCGTGCGGAAGGTCATGGACGGCATCGCGCTCTTCCTGCCGCTGTGGCTCGCCTTGGTGGCCTACGCGCTCAAGCGCCTCATATCAACAACCCGGAGAAAGCTCAAGCGCGCCTAAAAATATCATGTATTACTACTTCGTCTTCTTGGCCGGCGCGGCCTCGCCCGTCGCGGGGTCGAGGCCCGCCATCTTGTAGGCCTGGGTGTACGAGTGCTTCCACTGCTCCTTCATGACGGGGTACTGGCACGCCGTCAGCACCAAGACGCAGACGAGCCAGTTCGTGGCGATGTTCGGGATTTCTTTGCTCCCAATCATGAACCACATGAAGCTGAGGACGACGAGCGAGAAGCGCGCCTGCGCGGTGTTTGCGTGCGGGCCACCGTCGCGCCGATGGTGTGGAACCGCCACGCCGTCGTGCAGACGCCGCGACACCGTCGCGTCGGTGGCGCATGACGCCGTCGGACGCCAGGACGCCATCGGCTTTTGGCTTCGACGCGGCGCCGCACGCAGTGGCCCACGACCTTCACCCACGTCGGCGTGTGCAGGGCCGCCTGGCGCTGCTTCTCGGTCTGCGCCATCCGCCGGTAGTCGAGCTGGCGGCTCATGCCGCTTTGCTTCGAGCGGCCCATGGTTGCGGCGTGAGCGCTTACGGGTGACGGCTCGACGGCGGCACAGCTAGCTAGCTGGCAGGGCGTAGCGTGCGGGCGAGTGGTGGAGGAGGAGTAGCGCAAGCTTACGAAACAAATCAATTCGTGGTGCTGGCTAACGCAGTGATTTAGACGCTGCCCAGGGTGCCAAGAGCTCGAAACCCAAAATAAAACCCGTCCAAAACCCGTTTTTAGCAAAAACAAACGGGGGCTCGCAGACGCATTCCCAGGCCTAAGAAGAAGTCGTGGCCTTGGGCGGAGTCGTGCTGCCCGCGCTCCCGCAAACCAAAAAAGCCAGGGCCAGTTGGGACAACCTGTGATCTCCGGCATCGCTGCAGTTCAGCCGCAACTCGCATAACTGCGATCTTAGAGTTTGCATTTTCTGTCAGTGCCCAACTTTTTGTGCATCGATCGCGCAGCTGACCGCTCATCTGTAACACCGACACAACAGCCACTGCCTAAAACCACGCGCACGCAAAGCTTGTCGCAACACGCAGCAGACTACAAGAAGCTATGCGGCCGCGCCACGACAGCCACCGGCCCGCCGCGCCGGCGTCGCCACCGGCGGAGGAGCCGAAACAGCGCAAGCGCGACCGCTGCGCGCGCTCCCTCTTCCCGCTCTACGTCATTATCGCGCTGGGGTGGTTCGTGCTGGTGCGCCTCCGGGCGCCGCAACGCGGTGCGCCACTGGTCGCGCAAAGCGAGGCCGTGCGCGAACCGCGCGTCCCCACCGGCGACGCGGGCGACGTGCGCCGCGCCCGGGCCGCCGGCTGCCTGGTGAATCTCGACGAGTTGAGCGAGGCGGAGCGCCGGCCCACCAAAGGCGCGAGGCACATGGTGGACCCGCCCGTGTCCCCGATCACGCTCGTCTGTTGCCACACCACAAAAGGCCCGCTCAGCATCGCGGCGCGGCCGCGCTGGGCGCCCCGCGGGGCGCGCCGGTTTATTGATATGGTCCAGGCGAACTACTTCGGCACGCGAGTGCCTTTGTTCCGGTGCGTGAAGAATTTTATTTGCCAGTTCGGGATCAGCGGCACGCCCTCCAAGATCTTCCGGAAGAGCTTTAGGGACGACCCGTCGTGGCTGCCGTTCGGTCCGAGGCACTGGTCGGTGGATGGCATCGCCCGGTTTGCCACGGGCTATCTCGCGTACGCGGGCGGCGGGGCCAATTCGCGGGGCAACCAGTTCATTTTGGGGCTAGGCCCGAACGAGCGCCTCTGCGGCGGGTCGCCCTGGGAGGTGCCCTGGGGGGAGCTCGTCGGTGCGACATCCTTCGAAACTTTATCGAACATTTACACGGGTTATGGCGAGAAGGGACCGACCCAGGGCTACTTGCACGCTCATGGTGCTGATGGTCTGGCGGCGCAGTTCCCTCTTTTAGATTTTGTGGAGGCCTGCGACGTCGTGGACGACAGGACGGAGGCCGGGGACTGGGCTCCGTACGGCCCGGACTTTGTTCATACGACGTTCCGGGCGAGCTAAGGTTGTTGTGTCTACCTACCTGTGCGCGGACGCCATGGTTTATTGAAGGTGGACTTTTAGTGTGATTTGCCCGTGAAACCCGTCTATGCACGGGTTTTTCTCCAACCAAAAACGCCGCAAAAAGCGCTTGCCACGAGCGAGGCAGCGACACGCACAGCGCACCGCAGCGGAGCAGCAGCCATGGCCGAGCGCGCGGAGCCCGCGGCCAAGCGCTCCAAGTTCGCTGACGCCCCGCCGCCGGACGACCTCGTCTCCAGCTTCCTGGCGGAGATCGCGGCCAAGCCCAAAGCCAAGCCGCCCCCGCCGCCGCCCGCACAGGCGCCCGGCGGGAAGCCGCCGCCCCAGGTCTACTTTGATGTTTTGAGAGGAGAGGGCGAGGACGAGGGCGAGCTGCTGGGACGCATGGACCTGAGCGGCGCGACGCAGCTCACGTTTGGAAGGGACGCAAGTCGTGTCGACGTGCCCCTGGAGCACGGGTCCATCTCGCGGCACCACGCGACCATCACGTTCGATGCCGATATCGCTTACATATCCGACATAAAATCGACGCACGGGACTTCAGTGACACCTGTAGACGGCACCAAAGAGAAGATCACAACTTTAACACGGCTGGACGAAGGCTCTTCGGTGCAGTTCGGCGAGTCGTCGCGACGGTATGTGTTGAGGCGATCCGCCCAGGGCGTCATTCGGCAACAACCCCAACCGCTCGTGCAGCAACAATTGGCCGACGTGTCCATTATATTACAAGTGCCTTCGGCGACCTGCGGGCGCTTAACAGGTCAAAAAGGAATGGCGCTGGAGCAGGTGCGGTTTAGGACCGGCGCGACGATGCGCGTGTTGCCACCTCCAGCTGAGGATCGAGACGACGGGCTGCGCGGCGTGGAGATCAAGGGCCCCGTGGACGCCGTGTCCATGGCGCGGCTGGAGCTGCTGGCCATCACGCAGTGCCGGGGGACGCCCGCGCCGCTATCGGGCGACGGCCAGCGCTTCCGCTACGCATCGACCGTCGTCAGTGCCCGGGGCGACGACGACGACCTTTACGACGGGGGGCAGTTCGGCAAGCCGGGGAAGATCTAACACAGTTTTCTTAATCACAGCCCTGGGGGGGTCGCAGGTTGCGCGCGTACGCCAGAGAAGGACCTCGCGCGGGCATCACGCCGTCGGCGCGGCGTCAACACGACCACGGCGCCGTGAGGGCAATCGACGATAGGAGATCCCGCACCTGGCCCCGCTGTACGGGGTTCCGCCAGTGGCGACTGTAGCCCCCTAGATCAGAAGGCGCCTTGGGCCACCGCTCCATAACTTCAACTAAATCCGCCGTCCGTAAAGCGTCGTAGATGCTCCGCTGCTCCGACGCCTCCACGTAATGGAAGGATACGGCGTCCGGCGCGCAGGTGTCCGCCGACGCCCACGGTAATTGGGAATTCATGCGCAGGTACCAGTCGTCCACTTCGCCCGTGGCGACGCGCACGGGCCCGTAGGCGTGGAAGCGGTGCCCGTCCTTCTGCGTGTCTATTGCCTTAACGCCGTGGCGCGCCAGACACCGCGCCAACACGAGCCCGGGATTCCCTTGGAGCCACTTCTCAGTTGTTTTGGCGTTGCAGGGTGCCGTGCCCCAGTGCTTCTCTACCAAAGCTAAAGAGGGCTGGGTCAACACATAGCCGGCCGCGCCCGAGTTGAAGATTTCCGTGCTCTTGCCCCGTTTTTGTGCTAAAGCGCGGCCCGCGTAGGCCGGTCGCGTCGGATCCACGGCCTTCAGGAAACAGACCAAGTTCTCGGCGATGACCGCCGTGTGGTCGTTGACCATGAAGATGTGCGACGCCTTTGATAGTGCCATCTGCGCAAGGACCCAGCGGAGCCGGTCGACGCCCAGTTCATTGTTGATTGTAGTTGGCACTTGGAGCGAGTAGGGGTAGCCCGCGCACGGCGCCGGTTCCGGGAGCGCGCTCCATTTACTGGGCGTCGTGACCACGAAGACCGCGCGGGCCGCGGCGCCCCAGGTCTCCGCGATGGCTTGCAAGCGTTGCGTGCGCTTCGGGGCGTTGACCACCGACGGGAGGACGACGGTGATGTGAGTGGGGCACAGGACCGTCTGCGGCGGTGGCGGTGCTGCTGCCATCGCGGGCGGCGGCGCGACGGGCGAGAGCGCCGCGCCGGTCGCGTACGAGCCGACGAAGGCGGTGGCTAGCAGTGCGACCTTTAAAAGCTCGCGCCATTGATTGGGCTCATTTGGCTGTGCTTGTGCTGCTGCTGTGTCCGCTTGAGTCGTGCGCTTGCGGCGCATTATTGCTGTGTGGCTGCACCCAATGCTTTGGCCACAGCGATGCGTAAACGGTGCAAATTTGGTGTGAGTTGCAAGGAGTCCTTCAGAGGAGAGCAAAACGCATGCCTATCACCTCGGACTGTCGTGCGCAGCCCGCATTTAGCACTTTGCCTTTCTGTACGTGCGGGTTTCTCGCAAAACGGGTTTTTGTTTAGGCACTCCGCCCCGCGATATGTATAAAATTGACGCGAAGGACGGTCAGTGAAAGAAGCCGGAGTCGGACCGGGCGCGGACATGCATGCCGACGGGCCGAAGGGCCACGCCGCGACGTTCATAATACGCACTGCCTTACTCATACGGGCGCCTCCCAGGTGCACTGCCCCGTGGCCTCGTGGACGTAGTACTCTCTGCCAGACGCCGCGTCACGCTTGGCCCACCAGCCGCTCCCCAGCGGCCGGCAGTCCGAGGGCGGCGGCGGCGGCGGCGGCGCCGGCCAGACGCGCTGCGCCGGCGCCGGCCAGACGCGCTGCGCCGGCGCCGGCAGCATGACCACCGCCTTGCGCTTCCGGGCCTCCTGGGGCAGTTGCGCGTGGTACGCTTTGAGGCAGGCCGTCTGCAATTCTGAAGGCAAAGACGACGCCTGGTCCAGCAGGATCTGGTGCAATCGAGCTCGTTCCGCCAAATCGAGGTCCTCGGGGAAGGACACGCGCCAGAAGCCGGCTTCTCCGGTAGACGCCGCTTTATTCATTGCGTCGGACGGCACCCTATCCCTACACTGCGGGCACCGCACAAGCATGTGGGGCGGATCATTCAAATGCAACTCGAAGCAGCTCCCGTGCCAGGCCCCGTAGCATCCAACAACCTCGCAGAAGAAGAGCTCCCGGCGTTGTTCGCCGGGCCCGCCGCACTTCAGGCATCGTGCAGCTAATTGCCGCGCCCTTGCTGAAGCGTCGTCCGCTCTTGGAGGTTTTTTCGCCGGCCGGTCCTTCTTTGAGGCGCACTCGGGGCACACGTAGTCGCCCTCGGGCGCCTCCGACAAACCCGAACAATGCAGGTGCCGCTCCGCCTCGCACACCTCACAAATCAACACGTTGGCCATGGGCGCCCCGGCCTGGGTCAAGGTGCTCAACCCGCAGGCGTCGCACACGTCGTCGAGCTCATCGTCGGCCCACTGCGCCCAGGGGTCGTCTTCCGCGGGCGGCAGGGGCTTCTCTGCTTTCGGTTTCCGCGGTCTGGCCACACTCGCCTTCCGCTCCTTTTTGACGCGCGGGTCCACGTGGGGGCCCTCGTCCAGGTACCAGACGAAGCCTTTATTGACATCGTGCGCGAGATCGGCCGGCGAGCCGCCCTTCTCCAGAAACTCCGCGACGGTCGTGGCCGACTTGTAGGCCTCGTAGCGATGGTAGGACTTGGACTGGTCCCGCTTCAGGTTCTCCTGCACGCACTCCAGAGCGCGGGCGCCCTTGGTGTCGGCCTCGGGCGCCGCGGCGGGTGCTTCTGCTTCCGCGTCCGCGTCCATGGTTTTCGTGTGTGCTGCTGCGAATGGCTGCGGCTACGTGGCTTCTCCTGTCGCGGCGGCGGCCGGGTGCTCGGCGGGTCAGAGAGAGCCTCTTGCTTTTCGGGTGCGTGCTGCACGACGCGCGCCGGCAGCGAGCGAGGCGGGCAGTGGTGATGCGATTACGAAATGTGCAGCACGCTTGCACTTCAGCTCCGCACGAGCCGTGGCCGTCCGCAGCCTGGCTTTCGGGTGCGGGTTTCGTTTAAACCCGCACCTTACTTTTTGTAAACCTGGCCGGCTAAGGTCTCGTCAGCGCGGCTAGACGTCGTCCCAGGCATTGCTGCCGCAGGTCAAGCGGAGGATGCGATCGAGCAAGCCAATGAGCGGAGCACAGGAGCTCTCGGCATCTTTCTCGCCACCGGTCGGGTAGCTAAGCTGGGGAGACAGGTTGTGGACGCCTCCAGGAGTCGACGCGTGACCAGCGATAAACTTTCGGCGGCCACGGAGCTCCAGCGGGGAAGCTCCGATACCTACATTTCGATCGAAATTTCAGTCGAACGCGTCGCGCCGGACGCCGCGCCGGATCCCGCCGAGCGTCGCCGCCGCACGCCTCGCCGCGACGCACGCGCCGCCGCGCCGCGCCGCACGCGCCGCCGCGCCGCGCCGCACGCGCCGCCGCGCCGCGC
>Ga0114994_10002971_pt1 | contig 12413 bp, 14 predicted proteins | sample ArcticOcean_MG_C_9_FD_87043 | JGI IMG/M metagenome (GOLD analysis project Ga0114994, IMG submission 87043) | Marine microbial communities from western Arctic Ocean - ArcticOcean_MG_CB2_152 | ecosystem: Environmental > Aquatic > Marine > Oceanic | place: Arctic Ocean: Canada Basin | collected... | reverse complement strand
TTAATAGCTTGCTCATGAATTTTTGACCAAAATTTTTCTACATCAACATATGCATCATTTTGCCCATCATCTAATCTTACAGATGTGTATGTTATCATCTGTGAGTACGTAATTACAGAAAATAAAAGTGTTATTAATAAATTAATTTTTTTCATAAAAATATTTTTAAAGTTTTAATTATTACTTCAAATTTAATAAAAAAAACAAACATACCTTTTAGCATGTTTATTCCTCGTCGCAAGATTCATGAACATCGGAAATTAATGGCTTAATATGTATGTGTTCTTTAGGGATTAAAAAACTTGCTAAAAGTTCTAAGAACATAGCAATAAATGCAATTGTTGCCGTAATATATGCCTCTTCATACAAAGCAGAAATAAATTCTAATAAATGAAATAAAGAATGTATTCTTAATCCAATTCTTACAATTTTAATAATCGTATTTTTCATTTATTTAAATTTTTACACGAAACTACTTATAAAGTACAAAATGAAAAAATTAATACAAATAATTTTTCATTTGCATCATCCACATTTGAAGAAACGCTTTATTAATCCTATTATATTGAAAATTATAGTTAGTTTATTTTAAAAACATAAAATTTATCAATTAAAATGTTTGTAATTTTAAATATAAATAAAATACATGTTTAGATCATTTTCAGTCTTAATTACCTTAATCCCTATTCTGTGTTGGGCTCAGTTAAATCCGTCAAAAAAATATAGTGTAAATACAATAGCATTCTATAATGTTGAAAATCTCTTTGACACATTAGACGACCCCAAAACTTTTGATGATGACAGAACACCTAATGGAAGGGATAAGTGGACAGAAAATATTTATCTTAAAAAGTCAAAAAATATAGCACGAGTGATTTCAGAAATTGGAAAAGATATAGTAGGCACTTCTCCTTCAATAATTGGTCTTTGTGAAGTTGAAAACAAGAAGGTTCTTATAGATTTAATTAATAACGAAGAATTAAAAAATCAAGGGTATGGTATTGTTCATTTTGACTCCCCTGATGAAAGAGGAATTGACGTAGGTTTGCTTTTTAATACAAATAGGTTTACGCCTATTTTTACAAAAGCATACTCGCTTTACTTAAAAAGAGAAAATGGAGAAACTGATTTTACAAGAGATCATCTCTTAGTTTCTGGATATTTAGATAAAGAATTAATTCATTTTATTGTTAACCATTGGCCTTCTAGATCTGGAGGTAGAATGCGAAGTGAAAAAGGAAGAATTCTAGCTAGTCAATTGAACAAAAAAATAATAGATTCTATTTTAGCTACAGATTCTAAGGCTAAAATTATAAATATGGGTGACTTTAATGATAACCCAACAGACAAGAGCATCAAGCCTATTTTAAAAACTGTTGCAAACAAATCAAAAATCAATAGAGATGAGCTTTTTAACCCAACCGAAAAATTATATAAAAAAGGGTTTGGGAGTTATAATTACAGAGGGAAATGGGATATGTTAGATCAATTTATGATTTCCAGTGAACTTTTAAAAAGTTCAGGACATTTTTTTTTAAAGGCAGGAGTTTTTAACAAAAAATATCTAATAAATCAAGAAGGTAAATATGAGGGATATCCTTTTAAAAGTTTTGCAGGAGGAAAATTTTTAGATGGGTTTAGCGATCATTTTCCAATATATATGCTTTTAGCAAAAGAACTATAAAATGGATAATTCAATACAGATTTTTATTACAGGTGGAACTTTTGACAAGAGTTATAATTATAAAGATGGTGAACTATATTTTGAAAAAACACACCTGCCTGAAATGTTGAAAAGAAGTAGATGTAAATTGAATGTAGATTTTGAAACATTAATGATGATCGACAGTTTGGAAATGAATCAATCTCATACTAAAAAAATAATTTCAAAATGTAAAACTTCACATTCAAAGAAAATTATAATAACTCACGGAACAGATAGAATTGTTCAGACTGCAAAAGAACTTGAAAAAGCAAATCTTAATGAAAAAACTATAATTCTTACGGGTGCAATGATTCCATATGCATTTGGAAGCTCTTCAGATGGATTTTTTAATTTAGGTTGTGCGCTATCATTCGTTCAATCACTTTCAAGCGGGGTTTATATAACTATGCAAGGGCAATATTTTCTTCCAAATAATGTTAAAAAAAATAAAGAAAAAGGTATTTTCGAAAAAATTAATTAATCTTTTTTATCAGAAAGATTATATTTTTTATTAAGCTCAAATACTTTATCTGCTGAAAAAGATTTTTTATTAATTAATTCAAGTTGGTGATCTAAGAGTTCTACTTTTTTGTCAATTTTATTTTTAATCCCATTAAATAAATCACATACTTCAGAGTTCAAATCTTTAATTTCAATTAAATCAATAACATTATTCATTTCTTTCAATACTGCTTTCATTTGATTTGGCAACCAACTTATGATTGGAGTTCCGCCAGTTGCTTTTGCATACTTAGTATTAGCCATAATATACTTTTGTACAAACTGCCAATGTCCATTTCTAAAATGATATATTTCTTCCAAAACGCCTAGTAGATAACATAAGCCTTCATAATTATTTTGTTTTGATAAAATATATGAAATTCCTTCTTCGCTTAACTCATTAACGGTGTCCTCTAAATCCTTAAAAAAATTCTGAATACATTTAGGTCTGTAACTTCTAAGATCTATCAAGTATTTTGTCAACTCATTTTTAGGATAATGTTTTATAACACCACTAAAAATATCTTCCATTGGAATTATGTCATCTTGAGCTCCTGTTTGACCCCTAAACTGTTTAGGTTCGTCCCAAACACCTTCGTATAATACTCCGTCCCCAAACAATTCTTCATTTCCTTTTACCCCCATAATAAATACTCGAAAATCATTGTAGTGATTCCACCTTGATGCTTTCCACATTTCTCTTCTTCTACTATTCATTAATTTCATTGTTTGGAAATTTTCCTTTAAAAATTTAATAGAATTAGTTGAATTTTTATCCTTTAAAGCATGTAAAACATTAATCACTGATCCTACTAAACTTGGAGAATGTTGATTAATATCGACGTGTAACATTATGAAACCTACTTCATCAGGCTGACCAGAAAAACGAACACACATATCTAAGTTTGACCATTTATGGTCACCTGATTTATCAATTTTTTTATAATTCCCTAAAGAATATGCATAATGATAATCAAGCCATGGATAAACATCAAGTTTTTTTGATACTTCTACAAAAGGTTGAGCGATTTGAATCGGAAGAATATTTTGAGCTTTACCATAATCGCCAGTTTTCCTGTAATGTTGAAATGAAGGTTCTAAAGTATATGCTGAAGCTAAAAAACAGTATCCTCTATATAAAGCTTGAATCAACATAATATCTGTTTCGTTAGAAACTTGTTCAAAATAATTTGGCAAAGATTTAACTACAATATGAATGGCTCCAGGTTGATCTAAATAACCTGATTCATTATTAATTTTAACTGGCATTTTATCTAGAATATCTTGAAGAATAGAATAAGGCTGAGGAAGTTTTTCTAAAGGAATACTTTTAGGTAAAAAACCATTATTTTTCCCCACATTAAAAAATCCGTCAGAATATTCTTTTTTTATAAAAGCCATAATATTTTTTTTAAATATAGTAATTCTTGTTATGTATGTAATTGATTTACTAACTTTAGTAAATAACACTTAATTTTTGAAAAAATGGGAAAATCAAATAAAGATGACCTAACTAAATTAGGCCATAAAATCAATCAACTTAAAAAAAGAATATTAAGAACTAAGATTAGTGGGAAATTAGAAAAAGTTGAGTTTAGAAAAATGCGAATTAATAAAATAAAAAAACATATTCAAGAGATTATTTCAAAAAAGAAAAAGAAATGAAAAAAATATATTTAATCCTATGTGTACTAGGTGTTGTTTTTCCTTATTATCATTTAATTAATTTTTTACAGAACAATCAATGGTCAATGGACGGGTTTTGGAATGATATTTTTTTTGGACCTCATTCAGTATCCATGATAACAATGGATCTAACTGTAGCGGCATCTGCTTTTTTAATTTTTTTAATTTATCAATCCAAAAGAAAAAAAATTAAAATCACAAAATATGTAATCTGTCTTTTTTTAGTAGGATTTTCTTTAGCTTTTCCATTATACCTATACGATACTCACGATAAATAATGGATTTTACAAATGCATTTAATCATTTGAAAAATGATAAAATAATGTCGTTTTTGATTGACAAATTCAAAAATGATATAACACTTGAGGACAGATATGAATCAGATTTCTCTAAAGCTATTGCATTATTAATTATCGAACAACAAGTAAGTTTTAAGGCTGCTATTACAATTAAGAAGAGGTTTCTAGAACTTATAAGTGACAAGGCTCCTCCTCAGATTGTTGAAATCGATAATGATATAATGCAATCTATTGGAATATCATACAGGAAAGTAGACTATATCAAAAATACCTATTTATTTTTTTTAAACAATAAAACTGATTTTCATAAAATAAATAAAAATGAAGTAATAAAAGAACTGACTAAAATAAAAGGAGTTGGAAAATGGACGTCAGAAATGTTTTTAATATTTATACTTTTTAAGAAAAATATATTTTCAAAAGGTGATCTAGCATTAATTAATAGCATAAGAGTTAACTATAGCATTGACGAACTTTCAGAACATAAACTAGATAGTTTTATTAAAAAATGGAGTCCATACAATACAATCGCTTCGCTTTTGCTTTGGAAATCTATTGAAGAAAAAGTTTTTTACAAAAAAGAGTGAAAATTCATTAAAATGATCAAAAAAAGCTAAAAATGATCAAAAAATTGACAAAATTGATCAAAAATACACAAAAATCGTTTATTTAAATAAAGACTTTAAGGAAGTCTTTATTTAAGATAATTTTTTTTATAAAAAAGAGTAAAAATTTGATTAAAATGATCAAAAAAAGCCAAAATTGATGAAAAAACAGCTAAAATTGATAAAAAATAGTCAAAAAAGCTTATTTAAAAACTTATTCTTAAGGAAGTTTGTGACCTAAGTAGGTTTCTAACATTCGAAACCAATCTATTTCACTTAGTCTAATACTCAAAGAATCTTTTGCAGCAATAATTCTTTCAGCTTTAACCGTTCCAATTACTGGATGGATTTTTGATGGATGTTTTAAAATCCAACACAATAATAATTGATCCTTTGAAACATTGTATTTAACTGAAAGTTCATCTAACAATACATGAATTCTTTTATTATTCTCATTTTCATCTTTAAATATCGTTCCTAACGGACTCCAGCTCATAGGAGTTATATTATTAACCAACATGTAATCTAAAGAGGAATCAAAAAGAGGTTTGTTATAAGATAAGGAGAACTGTATTTGATTGGCGCTAACTTTAGAATTAGCAGAGATTAAATCAGTTTGATAATTTGTAAAATTGGAAAGGCCAAATGATTTTATTTTTCCTTGTGATATTAAAAGATCAACAGCTTTAGAAATTTCATCAGGATGCATAAGTGGGCTTGGTCTATGCAACAAAAATATATCTAAATATTCTGCCTTTAAATCCTTAATCGATTTTTCAGCACTGAATATTATATAGTCTGAATCATATTGATAATGTTTAACTTTATTTGATCGGGTTTCACCAACGTATTGAATTCCGCATTTTGATATCAACTGCAATTCCTCTCTTTTAATACTTGAGTTTTTAAAAGCTTCACCAAACTCCTTTTCAGTAGTGTAATCACCATATATGTCAGCATGATCAAAAGAAGTTATTCCAATTTCTATATTGAAATGAATTAACTTTTCCATTTCGTTAGTAGAAAGTGAACTTCCCCATTTACCCCAATTCATACAACCCTGTATTATTCTAGAAAAATTAGATTTCATTTGAACTTATTTTTATTAAAATACTAATTAAAACTGACTTACATTTGTGAAAATTTAAAAAATTGATTGCTAATTATACTAAAGAATTTCGTTATAATTTAAAGTTGTCCTTTCCTGTAATGCTTGGAATGTTGGGACATACATTTGTTGCCTTTGCTGATAATGTTATGGTTGGTCAACTAGGAACAGCAGAACTTGCTGCTGTTTCACTTGGTAATAGTTTTGTTTTTATAGCAATGTCTTTGGGTATAGGATTTTCAACCGCTATTACTCCTCTAGTAGCTGAAGCTGATGCCTCGAACAATATTTCAGATGGTAAAAACGCCTTTAAACATGGCTTGATTCTTTGTACTATTTTAAGTGTTTTACTTTTTTTGATAATTCTCTTGCTCAAACCTGTAATGTATTACATGGATCAGCCTAAAGAGGTCGTAGAGTTAGCTATTCCGTACCTAAATCTCGTCGCTCTTTCATTAATTCCTTTAATTGTATTTCAGGCTTTGAAACAATTTTCAGATGGGCTTTCAAGTACAAAATACCCAATGTACGCTACAATTTTAGCTAATGTGATAAATATTATTTTAAATTATTTACTGATTTTTGGAACATTTGGATTTCCTAAATTAGGAATAACTGGGGCAGCCATAGGAACTCTTTTTTCTAGAATTATTATGGTTTACTTTTTATGGATGATTTTCAAAAAGAAAGATAAATTTAAACCTTATATAACTGGATTTAATTTTAAAAAAATTGAAAAAAAGATAACTAATAAACTTTTTGATTTAGGATTTCCATCAGCACTTCAGATGTTTTTTGAAGTGGGTATTTTTACTGCTGCTATATGGATTAGTGGAGTTTTAGGCAAAAATCCACAAGCTGCAAATCAGATAGCCTTAAATCTATCTAGCATGACATTTATGGTTGGAATTGGACTTTCGGTCGCTGCTATGGTTAGAGTTGGAAATCAAAAAGGATTATCAGATTTTGTATCACTTAGAAGAATTGCTTATTCAATTTTATTTTTAACCTTTTTAATTGAAATTGTATTTGCATCGTTCTTTTTAATATTTAGGGACTGGCTACCAACCTTGTATTTGAATAATAATGAGTTACTGAACTTAAGCGATAATTCTGAAGTTATTCTAATAGCTTCCAAACTACTGCTAGTAGCTGCATTTTTTCAAATATTTGATGGATTACAAGTCGTTATTTTAGGAGCTTTGAGAGGCTTACAAGATGTTAAAATTCCTGCATTAATTACATTTATTTCATATTGGATTATTGGTTTTCCAATTTCATATTATTTAGGACTTTACACTTCTTTTGAGAGTACCGGAATTTGGATTGGTTTATTTGTAGGATTATTTTCGGCATCAATTTTACTTTATTTGAGATTTAACTACTTGACAAAAAAATTAATTGCTAATAATAACTAAATCCAAACGTCATTTTTAGCTGTTAAATTATTTGAATCTATGTTGCCAGTATTAATAATTCCTTTTGGCTCAATTAACATTATCTGAGATTCTTTTTTAGACATTGGTTTATGTTCAACACCAGCTGGAACTACAAAAATTTCCCCCTCTTTAACCTTAACAATACCGTCTCTAAATTCAATTTCAATTTCTCCTTTAATAACAATAAAAGTTTCATCAGTTTCTTTGTGACTATGCCAAATAAATTCACCTTCTATTTTTGCAATTTTAAACTCATAATCATTCATTGTGGCAATTACTTTAGGCTGCCATTGTTCACTGAATAATTCAAACTTATTATTAATATTGGTTGGGTAATAATTCATAATTAATGATTTTAAAAAAATTCTTTTTAAAGTTAAAATTATAAAATCAAAAACATTTTTTAAATTTGAAAAAAATATAAACTATGAGAGGTCAAATGTCTTACAGGTCTGGAAATCCTTCTTTAAATTCTAGAACATTTCAAAATCTAGAAAGACCCTCTGGCGGTCATTTACTTCGTGATGATGTAATGACTATTCAAGGTACTGTAGACAAAACTGGTATATCTTTGGCATTATTAATATTTGCAGGATATTTTGCATACGTTCCTGATGGATTTATGTTCATGATAATCGGAGGACTAGGAGGTTTCATTGTCGCTATAATAACAATATTTAAAAAAACTTGGGCTCCAATTACAGTTCCTTTATATGCAATACTTGAAGGACTTTTACTAGGCTCTATTTCTTATATGTACGGTCAAATGTATGAGGGAATTGTTCTAAACGCAATAATTTTGACAGTATCTATATTGGTGTCACTTTTATTAGTTTACAAATCAGGCTACATTAAGGTGACAGAAAATTTCAAACTTGGAGTTGCTGCTGCAACCGGAGGAATAGCTTTAGTTTATTTGTTTAGTATTTTTGGAGGTTTTTTTGGAATTAATATTTCATTTTTAGATCCTAATAATGGGTCTTTAATGAGCATAGGAGCGAGTTTGTTTATAGTAATAATTGCATCTCTTAACCTTGTGATGGATTTTGATTTTATTGAAGAAGGTGCAAAAAAAGGAGCTCCAAAATACATGGAATGGTTCGGAGCATTTGGCCTTTTAGTCACCCTTGTCTGGCTTTATCTTGAAATACTAAGATTACTTTCTAAGTTAAATTCCAGAAAATAATTTTTAGAACATATCTGAGTTCATGACTTTAGTCCATGCTGACACAAAATCATTTACAAATTTTTCTTTATTATCATCTTGTGCGTAAACCTCAGAATAAGAACGAAGTATTGAATTAGATCCAAAGATAAGATCAACAGCAGAAGCTGTCCATTTTACTTTACCTGAACTTCTATCAATAATCTCGTATTTATTATCCCCAACAACACTCCACTTATTATTCATGTCCATTAAATTGACAAAGAAATCATTTGACAAAACCCCTAATTGATTAGTTAAAACACCATCAGAACTACCACCATAATTAGTGTCTAAAACTCGCATTCCACCAACAAGAACAGTCATTTCATGTGCAGTTAATCCTAATAATTGAGTTTTATCCAACATCATTTCCTCTGCATTATTTGAATATCTAGAATCAATCCAATTTCTATAACCATCAGCAAAGGGCTCTAGATTACTGAAAGAATTTTCATCTGTCATTTCCTGAGAGGCATCTCCTCTACCAGATTTAAATGGTACGTCTAAATTATACCCTGCAGCTTTTGCAGCTTCTTCAACTGCAGAGTTCCCTGCTAGTACAATAGTATCTGCTAAACTAATTCCACATTCAGATGCAATTGGCTTTAAAATAGATAAAGTTTTAGATAAACGTGAAGGCTCATTACCTTCCCAATTATTTTGTGGAGATAGACTAATTCTTGCTCCATTTGCTCCTCCTCTTAAATCTGAACCTCTAAAAGTCCTGGCACTATCCCAAGCCACTGTTATTCGGTCAGAAATTGAAAGACCTGATTCGGAAATTTTAGTTTTTACATCCTCAACATTATAATCTGTTTTTCCAGCAGGAATTGGATCTTGCCATATTAATTCTTCAGAAGGAAAATTTGGTCCAATATATCTACTTTTTGAGCCCATATCTCTATGTGTAAGTTTAAACCAAGCTCTTGCAAATGTTTCCGAAAAATACGCTTGATCGTCTTTAAATTTTAAAGAAATTTCTCTATAAATAGGATCTTCTTTCATTGCCATGTCAGCATCGGTCATAATTGGATTTTGTCTGACTTCAGGGTTGTTTGCATCAATAGGTTTTTTATTTTCATCAATACTAATAGGTTCCCATTGCCATGCACCAGCAGGGCTTTTCTTTAATTCCCACTCGTGATTGAAAAGCATATCGAAATAACCATTATCCCATTTTGTTGGGTTAGTTGTCCACGCACCTTCCAATCCGCTAGTTACTGTGTCGATTCCATTTCCGTTTCCTTTAGGATTAATCCAACCAAAACCTTGACTTTCGATATTAGCTCCCTCTGGCTCAGGTCCCAAAACGCTATCATCTCCATTTCCATGGGCCTTACCAACAGTGTGACCACCGGCTGTAAGCGCTACAGTCTCTTCATCATTCATAGCCATTCGTGCAAAAGTTTCTCTTACATGTTGAGCTGTTTTTAATGGATCTGGTTTTCCGTTAACACCCTGAGGATTAACATAAATCAAGCCCATATGAGTAGCTCCCAATGGTTGTTCCAGTGTAGAAGCATCTTCAAGATCGGAATAACGTTCTTCACTTGGTGCTAAAAATTCGTTTTCAGAACCCCAATAAATATCTTTTTCTGGATGCCATATATCCGCTCTCCCATAAGAAAATCCAAACGTTTTAAGCCCCATGCTTTCATAAGCTATATTTCCAGCAAGAATAAATAAATCAGCCCAACTGATATTATTTCCATATTTTTTTTTAATAGGCCACAAAAGTCTTCTAGCCTTATCTAAATTACCATTATCAGGCCATGAGTTTAAAGGAGCAAACCTTAAATTACCAGTTCCTGCACCACCTCTACCATCACCAGTTCTATACGTTCCAGCTGCATGCCATGCCATTCTAATCATTAAGCCACCATAGTGTCCCCAATCTGCAGGCCACCAGTCTTGAGGTTCAGTCATTAAATCATGCATGTCCTTTTCAATAGCTTTAAAATCTAATTCTTTGACAGACTCTTTATAACTAAAATCGTTTCCGTAAGGATTTGTTTTTAAATCATGTTGATGTAAAATGTCCAGGTTGAGTGATTTCGGCCACCATTTTGTAACTGAATTTTCTTGCGTAGTAGTTGCACCGTGCATAAATGGACATTTTCCTGAGCTATTTGAATTGTTTTGCATGTTTTTTGTAATAATTGGATTGTAACAAATTTAGATTAGGAAAATATACAATCCAAGAAAAAATTCACAATTATTTTAAAAAATTAATGGAAACAAAATATTCAGAAATTATAAATAAGATTGAACTGATTAATCCATTAGATTATTCAAAAAACAGAAACTTCATTGACGGTTCAGTTACTAAATTATCCCCATACATTTCAAGAGGACTGATTTCAACAAAATATGTTTTTGAAAAAATTCTTGAAAGAAATATTCCATTTTGGAAAGTAGAAAAATTTGTACAAGAATTATGTTGGAGAGATTATTGGCAATTGATTTGGAAACAAAAAAGTAATCTAATTGATGCTGATTTGAAAAGAATTCAAGATGATGTAAGCAATCATTCACTATCAAAAACTCTTATTGATGGCAATTGTGGGATTAAAGCTATTGATAATAGTATAAACGAACTTTACGATACTGGCTATATGCACAATCATAATAGAATGTATTTAGCATCAATAGCTTGCAATGTTGCCAAAAGTCACTGGCTAAATCCAGCAAGATGGATGTACTATAACTTATTTGATGGTGACTGGGGAAGCAATGCTTTAAGTTGGCAATGGGTTTGTGGAAGTAATAGCAATAAAAAATATTATGCTAATCAAGAAAACATTAATAAATATTGCTATACCAATCAAAAAAATACTTTTTTAGATATAGATTACTCTGAGTTTGAATCACTACAAATTCCAAAAGATCTAAAAGAAACAATTGATTTAAAATTATCAACTAAACTCCCAGAAAAGAAAAGTTTACAAATTGACAAAAACCTACCTACTTTAATTTACAATTATTATAATCTAGACCCTGTGTGGAGGCAAGAAAAAAATTATAATAGAGTTTTGCTTTTAGAACCAAAGACTTTTGAAAACTACCCTGTTTCCAAAAAGTGTATTGACTTTGCAATTGAGTTATCTGAAAATATTGATGGTATTCAAATTTATTTTGGCTCATTTTTTGATTTAGTTAATGAGTATGATATTAAAAATACTTTTTATAAAGAACATCCGCTAAATAATTATGAAGGAACAGAAGATTCTAGAGACTGGATGTTTGAAAGTAAAGAAAGTGTAAAATCATTTTTCAGTTATTGGAAAAAATGTAAAAAAGAATTAAAAATTAAAAACATTATAAAATGAAAAAATTAATATTACTATTATCATTAATTATTGTTTCATGTAGTTCTAGTGATGAATATGAAAATGCTGAAAGCCCTGTATTTGAATATATCACCTATATGACTTTAACCAACGAAAATACAGGAGGAGGGTCTCAAAAAGCATATTTAAGCTCCGGAGTTACAGAAGAACAGGCCTTGTTTTGTTACTGTAATGCTCTATGTTCTCGTGAAATAATTGAGGTTTATGAAATACAACGAAACGAAGGAACCAATGAACTTAGATAAAAATAAATCCATCAGATAATTTCACGATCATTTCATACAAAGACTGGTGCACAAAGTTTAATTAATTATATATCAATAATTGAAATGCCAAGACCTGTACAATCAGAATATACTTCGTTTTTTAGTAATTACATCAGTCTAACAGAAGGAAACGATTATAACGAGTTAATTAAAAATCATGATGAAATTCTTTGTGATTTTTGGACTAACATTTCAAGAGAAAAATGGGGGTTTTCTTATGCAGATGGCAAATGGACTATTAAACAAT
>Ga0114994_10002970_pt1 | contig 12414 bp, 11 predicted proteins | sample ArcticOcean_MG_C_9_FD_87043 | JGI IMG/M metagenome (GOLD analysis project Ga0114994, IMG submission 87043) | Marine microbial communities from western Arctic Ocean - ArcticOcean_MG_CB2_152 | ecosystem: Environmental > Aquatic > Marine > Oceanic | place: Arctic Ocean: Canada Basin | collected... | reverse complement strand
TGATCGACTGGTGGGGGCCGGTGATCAATGAATATTATGGATCAACCGAAGGCTCGATTGTCACCACTGCGACGTCTGAGGAATGGTTGTCCCGGCCCGGGACGGTCGGTAAGCAGTCGGCCATGGTCGACATCACCATTGTGGATGAAAACGGCGTCGTGCTGCCTGCCGGTGAATCCGGTGATATCTATGTGCGCAATCTGATGGGTTCAGATTTTGAATACCACAACGAACCCGAGAAAACCGAAGCCGTGCACTTAAAGCCGGGGGTCTTCACGTTTGGCGATGTCGGTTATTTCGATGAAGACGGGTATCTGTATTTGAGCGACCGCAAGATCGACATGATTATCTCGGGCGGGGTCAACATCTATCCTGCAGAAATTGAAGGGGTGCTGGCGAACCACGCCTCGGTGCTGGATGTTGCGGTCTTCGGCATCCCCAACGAGGAGTTTGGTGAAGAAGTGAAAGCCGCGGTGGAGCTGGTGCCGGGTGTGATTGGCGATGCTGGGCTGGCGGAAACGCTCGCGGCTTACTGCCGGGAAAATTTAGCGGGCTACAAAACCCCTAGAACCTTTGATTTTGTGCAGGACATGCCGCGCCATGAAACGGGCAAATTGTACAAGCGAAAATTACGGGACCCTTACTGGGAAGGCACTGGGCGTCTGATTTAATCGGCCACCGGGATGCGTTCGTTTTAGCCGGCGAAGCGGGATTGCGTCTTTTGACGTGACCGGTTTTGAAGGGATTGGCTTTTAAAGTGCCTGCCGCTTAAAGCGGGCGCGATTCAGGGCAAGGATTTCGGTTCCGTGGCCTTGGTTTTAATTCAGCGTTACGGCGCAGGTTGTGCCGAATGCTTTTAGGATGTCGTGCAACACGGGATTGTGCAAACAGGCCATCTTCGCGGCTTGGCGAACCGGGTAAGGTGTTTTGACTTGACTTGACTTGACTCGACTTGAGGGGCTTGCTGATTGCCGTCGTAAATCGTGCAGAAAACGCCGCGCCACTGGATCAGGTTACCCCGTCATGTTGATGCGTATGGGTGCGGGGGTCTTGGTGTTACGCATCCTCACCGCGCAAATTGTGCTGGACCCCTTGCAGGAAATTCCGTAATACCTGGTCTTGGCAAACCCGATAGTGTTTATGATCGGGGCGTCTAAAGAAGGCGCTCAATTCATGCTTGCTGAATCGGAAGTCCACGAGTTTCATGAGATCTAAAACATCGCCGGCTTGTAAATCCAGGGCAATTTTTAACTTTTTAAGAATGATGTTGTTCGTGAGTCGTTCTTCAGGCTCTGGCTGAACCCCCTCACGCCGACCACGGCGGTCATTAATTAAACCGTTTAAGAAGGTCGCCAATTCAACGTCCAAGCAACTCTTGTGACTGTCATCTTCTTCGGGTTTTAACCAATCACAAACAACCTCCCGGGTGACGGTGAGCTCGGCCGCGGCAAAGAGCGCGATCATTTTGGTATCGCTAAAATCGAAGGTGTAGCGAATGCGTCGTAGGATGTCGTTGTTGGTCAAAGTAAGTCCTAAATGGGTTGATGCAGTGCAACGTTGTGGCGGCTCTCGCGCCGAAGGGTTGTAGCTTATAGATCGCTGCCGGGCAGGGGAAGGTCGCCTTCACTGGTTTTAAGGCGTCGGTCGCCTTTTGCTGATGACAGACTTGCCTTGGTGAAAACAGGGTTGTGTCATTTTTCTCGTTTGCACGAGCGTTGTGGACGCTTAGCGCCTAAAACGCTTCCAAATTGCCATCGACGTTCATCACCTGCCCGGTGACCCGTCTAGACTGGTCCGAGGCTAAAAAGCAGGCCATCTCGGCGATGTCTTCGGCATCGATAAAGGTCTTGAGCGAATTCGACTCGGTATACCGACTGCGAATGACGGCTTCCGTGACGCCTTTTTCTGTGGCTTCTGCTGCAATAACCCGGTCCATGCGATCGCCGGCAACACTGCCCGGGCAAATCACATTGGCCCGAATGCCCCAGGGGCCCAGTTCCATGGCGAGTGACCGGGTCAATCCGATGACAGCAGATTTTGAGGCGGCATAGGGCGTTCGCAAGGGATAACCGTGCCAGCCTGCGGTTGAGGCAATGTTAATGAGATTGCCGCGCTGTTGTTGTTTCATGATGGGCACGGCTTTTCGGGTAAACAAAAACATCGCGTCCAGGTTCACCGCCAAGCACTGACGCCAGTCAGCAAGGCGGATGTTTTCGATGGCCGCGGTTGGTCCCGCGATGCCCGCGCAGTTTACCAGAACATCAAGGCGACCCACTTGGTCTAGATGTGAATCCATCGTCTCGTTCACCGCCTGCTCATCTGCGACATCGATGCAGGTTGCGAGGTATTCAGGGCTGGCAGCGGTCACTCGGGCGAGCGCATCTTGGTCGTGATCGACCAGGTGAACCGACGCCCCGGTCTGCAGAAAGGCCTTGGCAATGGCCAGGCCAATACCCGAGCCGCCAGCGGTCACTAATACGGATTGGGTCATGGCGCAGCACTCGATCAGGAATTGAGCGGTCAGTATAATCCGGCTCGGCGTGGCTTTGTACTGCGTTGAGCCTCTTTGAGGCTCAACGCCGGTTCAGCCGCAGGCAACGTTTTCTGGAATGTCGATTTAGGTTTAATTGACCTGACCTGACCTGGCCCGACGTGACCTGGCCCGGCCCTGCCCGGCCGGGCTTCAGGCAGCTGACGCTGGGTGCGCCTGAGTTTGGGTTCCTGGGTTCCGAATGAGGCTCAACCCGACGCGTGAATCCTTCTTAACGGCAATACAGCGGCGACTCAACACCGGATCACAGTGCGCCCAGCCGGCGTCAAGCGTTTTAAAGAAAGGTCGCGTTCGGTTTGGGGGCCAGCGGATCCTGGTAGGGCGCTTTGTGCGGCCTTAAGTGCAGCAGTCCGAAATTTTCGGCAAAGCGGGTGGTCGTTGCCCACAGGTGATCGCCAAACAAAAACGGCTCGAAAGGCTCGATCCCTGGCAGCGGTAAGGGCTCTATGCGGGCATTGGGCCGGGGCTCAAAAAAGAACGGAATCGAAAAACGCTCGCGATCAACGGGAATAACGCCGTGCTCGGTCGCTTTGATCTTGCCGCCGGTCCAGCGCTGCAGCAGGCCGCCAAAATTGACCGCCAGGCTGTCTTCTTCAGCCGGCACATCAATCCATTCATCAAGACTGTTTTTAGCCTGCAAACCAATTCCCCCCGATACCGGCGCGAGTAACGTGAGCAAGCCAGAATCAACATGCGCGCCGCGGGTCTGCTTCAGGGCATCGGATATCGGTAAATCATGGCGCGGGATATACCGCAGCAACCGCAGGGTCGAGATGCCATCTTCGAAAACGTCGGAAAAAATCGTCTCGGCAATACCAAGGCTCCTCGACAAAGAGGCCAACAGCTGTAGCCCGATGGTTTCCATCGCTAAAAAATAGGTGCAGGCCACCGCTTTGAAACCGGGTAAGTTGGCTTCATCAGGCAATGGCGTTGGTTGATAAAGCAAGTCATCGCTGTGATCGGGTAGGGCGCGCACGATGTCGGGCCCGATCTCATAACCCTCCCGGCTTAGCGTGGGCCCCGAGTGCAGGGGAAACCAGCCCCGATACAGGTTCGGGTTACTCGGCTCAAAATTATTCTTCCACAATGGGCGCTGCTTGGCCTCAGGCAGACTGAACAACTGAATAAGAGACGCTTTGGCCGTGTGATCGATCGCGCTTGGCGCCGGCATGCCGGTAATGGTTAGAAACCCGATCTCTTGGGCGGCAGCAAAGATTGCGGCATCGACTGCGGCGCGCGCTGGGAGGTCTTCGGCAAACAGCGGGGCGATATTGATCTGTGGAATTAAGGCGGTGGCCATGACCCTAAACCCCGGCTAGGCGTTTGTTGCGATCGAGTACGCGCAGGCGGGACTCGATCTCTTCTCGCTCGAGATAGCAGCCGCGGAACCAGCGCGCGCCTTCGCTTGGGTCAAAACCATCGCGGCCATGGAATACCCGGCGATTATCGAAGCCCACAAGGTCACCCGGCGCCAGACGGAACCGGATTTGGAAGTCGGTATGATCAGCGTAATGATGCAACAGGGACGTTGCCTCATGAAAGCGTTTGATGGTGGTGATGTCGCCGGTCATCGGCGCTCGCAACCAATAGGTGAACCGCACGGTCGTCAGATTGCCTCGATAATCGGTTTCAAAGATCGGAACTTCATAGCGATACTCGGAGTCTTTGTCTTTGTTGACGAACATGACGGGGTGATCCGTTAAAAAGGCATATTGCTCTGGGTGGTCTTGTCGAATTCGTTCGGCGATGGCAAAGCCGTCGGATAAAATGCTGGCGCCTTGGCGCACCTCATTGGCCATGCAGAAAAAGAACTGGATCCCGGGTTGATACTCACGGGTTGCAAGGTCTGTATGCGCGCGCAGGGGTTGGGCTGTGTAGGCGTTGGAGTTGGTGTCCGCTTTATTTTCAACATCATAGAGCCGGCCGAAGTTCGTGGCTCGGATGGGGCCAATCCGATCGATCACCGTTTCAAGGGTGCCCGGTGCGACCGGAAGTTGCTCGATCAAGCCCACGCCATACGCCCGCATGGCGCCAAGCCAGCCTTCAAAAACCGCATTATCGGCAATGTTGCGGCCATCAAACCGGGGTGGGACGGACCCATCCTTTGCGCTCCAGAGAACCCGGTCAGGCAAGGTGTACTGCGGGGTCGGATTCTGCGGGCAGTGGGTGCGCAGCCAGCCCGGATGGTAGCTGCTGGTTAAACCCTCGGATTCAAAGGTCACCTGAATCATGCCGTCCGCTGCAATGTTGGCCGCGGAAAGCGACACGTTATTGGGTAGGTCGATGATCGCGAGGTTTTGCTCGCGGGTCTGATGATTAAAGGTAACGGGGTCGAGGCTGTATTCTCGTAGCCAAAGCAATGGAAAGGTGCTCTCGGCGCCGTCATCCCAGGTGACAACCAGCGCGTCGGCGGTAATCTGTAATGCGGTCGGCAGGTGCACAATGGGGTAGTGATCAAAATCCGGTACAACTGGGGTCATCAGGGGCTCCTCAAATCATTAATCACCGTGACGCGATGCATCTTTCGATATTCTGGCAGATAGTCGGCAATCGCATAATGTTGCGTCACGCGATTATCCCACAAGGCGAGCGAATTGGGGCGCCAACGGTAGCGCACCTGAAACTCAGGTTGGTTGGCATGATCATAAAGATAGCGCAGCAGGCGATCACTTTCCGACTTTTTGAAACCGACGATATGCTGGGTAAACGAGGGGTTCACGTACAGAAATTCTCGATGCGTGACGGGATGGGTTTGGACGATTCGGTGAACGGCTGAACCCGTATCGAAGAGCCCTTGGTTCACCGCCTTGACGTCCATCGTGTCGGTTAAAAAGTCGTTTCGAAAGGTGCCAATATCATGAATGGCCGATTGGCCTCGCAACAAGGCCTTGAGGTCATCGGGTAAGGCGTCAAAGACCGCATACAGATTGCTCCACAGGGTATCGCCGCCGGTCTGGGGCACCTGTTTGGCATAGAGAATCGACATAAACGGCGGGTTCGGCCGAAAGGTCAGGTCGGTATGCCAGTCATTGGTATCGGGCGGGCGGTCACCGTCGTTTTCGAGCTCGACAATTTCCGGGCAGCCTTCCAGGGTTTGGTAGACCGGGTGCGGTACATCCAGACCGCCAAATTGCAATGCAAAGTCAACCTGTTCTGCCGGTGTGAGGTGTTGATCTTCGATAAAGATTACAAGGTGCGCGATCAGGGCCTCGTAGACGTGCTCGATCGCGGCCTGTTTTTGCGCGCCGCCAGCGCGGAGCGCCTCGGCAAGGTCCAGTTTCAACGTTGCCCCAATGACGGGAGTGTTGCGCTCGAGGTTTAGGTTCATCGTGCGGTCTGCGCGATTGACGCCGAGGCGGGAGGCTCCGCACAGATTGCCCGCGGAGGGTTCGCAGCAAACCCGTTCCAGATCTCGAGTCTTTTTGCTGGCGCCGCGCTGCGGCCACCAGGGCGAATGCTGGGATGCCAAGGCGCTGGGTTGTCTTGTTTGGTCCAGGCGGAAACCGTCCTCAGATAACCTGCAGCGGGGGTTATTGCTTCAACCATGGCGTTAGCTCGGGTTGCCATGATTGTGCGGCGAGTCCCCGGCGGTCATGGCCGCTGTTTGAGGTTGAATCAAAGCGCCCGCCCCGGTCTGATACCGGCTTAGGGCCTGCATAATGTCGATCAGGCACTGATCGCGCAGGGTTTCTAAGTCTTCGATCGATTTGTCGCCCGCTTGCTCGGCGGTGCCGGTAACCATCTTGTCGATCAGGCTGTCGGTCAGTTCGGGGGCCTGGAGTTTGGTCCAGGGTAATTTGAGTGCCGGGCCAAATTGCTCGAGCATATGCCGCATGCCGGATTCGCCGCCCGCTAAGTGAAAGGTCAGGCAGGTGCCCATAAAGGCCCAGCGCAGACCGGGGCCGTAAATGATGGCGGCATCGAGCTCCGCGGTGGTTGCAACGTCATCATTCACAAGGTGTAAGGCTTCGCGCCAGAGCGCCTCCTGCAAACGGTCCGACAGATAACCTTCGATTTCTTTTCTGACCACCAGTGGCTGCATGCCGAGGCTGCTATAAAAGGTCTTAGCCGTGTCGATGGTCTCCCGCGCGGTCTGTTTGCCACCGACCAGTTCAACCAAGGGCAGTAAATAAACGGGGTTAAAAGGGTGGCCAATGAGCATGCGCTCTGGGTGCTGGGTTGCGGTCTGAATGTCGCTGGGCAGTAGCCCAGAAGAGCTCGAGGCGACAATCGTCTCTGGGGCTGCCGCCGCATCGATCTGAGCATGCAGCGCGCGCTTGAGTTCGAGGTTCTCGGGCGCGGATTCCTGGACTAAGAATACCCCCTCGCAAGCCGCCTCCAGCGAATCTGAAAACGCCAGATTGTCCAAGGACGCAGAAGCGGCTATGCCTTGGGTTACGAGCGTCGGCCAAAGGCTAGTGAGCTTGGCGCGCACTTTGTCTTCAAACCCGATCGACGGATCCCACACCTTGACGCGATGGCCGTTGGCTAAAAAGCGCGCTGCCCAGCCCGTTCCGATCACGCCGGTACCAATGATTGCAATCGTTTTCATAATGCGAGTTTGACCCGGGCCTCGGCTGGGCTGAGGGTTCGGGCGCCCATGAGTTCTAATATCTTGCGCGCCTTTTCAACAAGCTGCGCATTGCTCGCCAAAACCCCACGCTCTAGGTAGAGGTTGTCCTCAAGGCCGACGCGGACGTGACCGCCCCGGAGTGCAGCTTGAGCAACCATGGGCATTTGGTCCGCGCCCAAACCAAAACTGGCCCAGTTAGCGCCTGCGGGTAAATGCTCCACCATGTTTTTCATGCTGCCGGTATCGCAGGGCGATCCCCAAGCAACCCCCATACACAATTGAATGAGGGCGGGATTGTCGATCAAGCCTTCTTCGACCAGCTTGTTTACGAACCACAGTTGGCCGGTATCAAAGATTTCGAGTTCTGGTTTGACGCCGAGTTCTTGAACGCGCTTGGCGCCCGCGCGAAGCATGTCGGGGGTCGAGACATAAACCAGTGAGCCTTCTCCGAAGTTTAAGGAGCCGCAGTCTAGGGTGCAGATCTCGGGCAACATCTGTTCGATATGAGCAAGGCGCTCTAAGGGGCCAACCAGGTCGGTTTCATTGCCGAAGGCTAAAGGGTTTTCGCCAGGGCCAATATAAAGATCGCCGCCCATGCCGCCGGTCAAGTTAATGATGACATCGGTCTCGGATGAACGAATCCGGTCTACAACCTCTCGATAGAGTTCGGTATCGCGTGTGCCATTGCCGGTCTCGAGGTTGCGAACATGGCAATGGGCGATGGCGGCGCCGGCCTTGGCGGCCTCGATGGCAGCCGTTGCAATTTGTTTTGGCGTGATGGGTAGGTCCGGGTGACGGCTGGCGGTATCGCCGGCACCGGTGACGGCACAAGAAATGATAACTTCGCGATTCATGGGCGACTCCAAGATTCTATTTCAGAACAATATACCAAGCTCAGCGAGGCTCGACCATGGTAGAGTCATTTGATAACGTGTTGGTGATGATTGAAGGGAAGCTAAGGCCATGAAAGTCGGATTTATTTTGTTGGGTTGCTTACTGCTGACAGCGCCGGATTGGGTGCGATCGGACGCGTTGCCCGCAGGATTACCTGAAACCTTCGATAGTTTGGGGCCAACCGTTGAGCAGCTGACGCTGGCCAACGACCGGCAGGCGAATTTTATCGATGATGGCCCGAAAACGGGTTTGCCGGTGGTCTTTGTTGGTGGTTTAGGCACGTCGGTGCGGGTCATTCGGTTGCTGGATTTTCTGCGTTCGATGCGGGTCTCGCTGAACCTTCGGATCATCAGCGTTGAGCGCAATGGCTATGGCCAAACCGCATTTGATCCCACCTTGGGGATGGCGGATTTTTCCAAAGAAGTCGAAGCAGTGCTGGCGCATCTGGATATTGACCAATTCGCACTGTTTGGCATCTCTGGGGGCGGGCCTTACGCCGCGAAGATCGCATCGCGCAATCCCGACCGAATTCTATCGATGCATATGGCGGCAACGTCACCTGCTTTAGGTCAGCCCTCACGCTGCGGTGCGAATTCGCCTGCCAATGTGTATCGGGATTTGTTGTCCCAGCCCATGGCGTTCTTCGGCTTTCCAAAAGACTCGCCCGTGCATCAGGTGGCAGGCTTCCAAGACACCGCCTTTGAAGAGGCCGCTCGAGCGCACAATGGGCGTGGGCAAAAGGCAGACCCCGCGCCGCTCGATCACGAAATTGCGCTCTACTGCGACGAGGGCATGATCGACACGGATAAGGTTGCCGCCCCGGTGTTTGTTTACCGAGGTGGGGCGGATGCCGTGCTGGACCAAGCGGGTCCCAAGGCTTGGCAAACCGCCTTTCCGGCAGCATCCTTGAGGGTTCGCAGTTATCCTGGCGAAGGGCATGATGTACAGTATCGCCACCTCGATCAAATTCTATTAGATATCGCAGGATATGGCGATAATATATTGATTTGTAAAGATAATATAAACACTATGGTTGCGACAGAGGCTGCCGCGGTGGACGCCAATACGACCCTTGGGTTGTGCGCTTGGTCGGGCAGTTGAGGGGATGAGGTTGGCCAGCCAGTCGCACAGGATGCCGCCATGTCAGTGATTGTTTTAGATGGTGGCATGGGGGTTGAAATCGCCAAACGCTATGACGCCGCGAAACAGGGGCTCTGGTCGGCCAGTGTTTTGTTAGACCGGCCCGATATCGTCCTGGATGTCCATCAAGACTTCATCCGCGCTGGCGCGCGCATGATTATCACCAACACCTACTCGACCATTCCAAGCTATCTGGGCAAAGCGGGCCGGGCCGATGATTACGTCGCGCTCACCACCCTGGGCGGGGAACTGGCCCGACGGGCTGCCGATGACAGCGGTCAATCGGTGCAGGTCGCAGGGTCGCTGCCGCCCTTGTCGGAAAGCTACCGGCCGGACCTTGTGCCAGCGGTCGATGTATCCTTGCCGATCTACCGAAATCTGGTTGCGGCCTTGCGCCCGAACGTTGACCTTTTTATCTGTGAAACCATGTCGTCTGCGATTGAAGCGCACACGGCTGCCAGCCAGGCCAAAGCGTTTGGGGGCGGTAAGCCGGTTTATGTGTCGTGGACCCTAAAAGAAGCGCCCGGGACCGGGTTGCGCAGCGGCGAAACCATTGCCCAAGCCTTTAATCAGTTGCAGGCGCTGGATGTGGATGGTTTTCTCTTGAATTGCACCAGCCCCGAGGCCATTGAGGCGGGCATCACCGAACTGAAGGGATTAACCGATAAACCCTTGGGGGGGTATGCCAACCGGGTGAAAGAAGTTCCGATTGGTTGGACGCTGGATAATGACATCATGAACGAACAACGCGAAGACATCACCAAAGACTATTTCGTTGACCTGTGTCTGCGCTATGTCGCCCGCGGCGCCACGATTGTCGGCGGCTGCTGTGGCATTGGACCCGATGATATTGCCGCCTTAACCCAAGCGCTGGAAGCCCAGTCGTGATCCAGATGAGCCCTAAACCAAAGGCGTGCTGGTGCTGAGACTCATTGCTCGACGCCTAATTTTTGCGGTCGTGACCCTTTGGGTGGTCTCCATGGTGGTGTTCAGCGCCATTGAACTGTTACCGGGGGACGCCTGCCAAGCCTTTTTGGGACAGATGGCGCAGGGCAAACGGTTAGAGAATTGTCGCACTGAGCACAATTTAAACGCGCCGGCCTACGTGCGCTATGCCGATTGGGCCCTTGGGCTTTCGGCCGGGGACCTGGGCAAAAGTATTAAGCGCAGTAAACCCCTCGAAGACATCATCGGACCCCGATTTCGAAACACCGTGATCTTAGGGATGACCGCCGCGCTGGTGGGGATTCCGCTGGCCATTCTTTTGGGCGCGCTCGCCGCGCTTTACCGTGATCGACGGCCCGATCTGTGGATCTCTTTTATCGCGATTTTCTGCATGACCGTTCCCGAGTTCATTACGGGCACGCTGCTCATCTCATTTTTTAGTGTTTGGCTCGGTTGGCTGCCGGGTATTGTGATCATGCGGGCCGATGCGCCCTTATTAGACGTGTTATCAAAGATAGTGCTGCCCGTGATGACCCTGACCTTGGTAATGGTGGCGCACATTATGCGGATGGTGCGCACCAGTATGATTGATGTGCTGGCCTCGGATTTCGTCATGATGAGTCAACTCAAAGGGGTTTCGCGATTGCGTCAGGTGCTGATGCACGCTCTGCCAAACGCTTTGCTGCCCACGATTAACCTGATTGCGCTCAATATTGCCTGGCTGATGGGTGGGGTGTTGGTGGTCGAGGTGGTCTTTAATTATCCTGGCATCGGTCGATTATCGGTGAACGCGATTTCCGACCGAGACTTCCCCTTGGTCCAAGCCATTGCGCTGCTGATGGCGAGTCTGTATGTCGGCTTAAATCTGATTGCAGACTTGTTGGCGCTCTTGCTGAATCCGAAGCTTAGAAGCCGAGGGGCGGGTTGATGAGCGCAATGGTAGACATCTTAAAGGGGGTGATGGCCACGCGATCCGGCAAGATTGGCGTTGTGTTGGTGACCTTTCACTTGGTGTTGGCGCTGGTTGCGCCTTGGCTCGTGCCCTTTGATTTTGATGCCCAAAGCGCAGTGATTGATCATGCCGGCCCATCGCTTGCGCACTGGGCGGGGCTTGATATCTTGGGCCGGGATGTGCTGACTCGGACCATGCTCGGCGGTCGTGAGGCGTTGCTGGTGACCCTTTTCGGAACCGGGCTTGCGGTCATCTGGGGGAGCTTTTTCGGCGTGCTCGCGGGCTATTTGGGCGGCCGAGTTGATGATTTGATTATGCGCTCGGTGGATATTTTTCTGGCGATCCCTTGGATGATCTTTTTGTTGCTGGTGATCGCAAGTTTTGGCAACGCACCGATGGTGATGATCTTAACCCTCGGGTTTTTCTATGGCATCGGTGTGGTGCGAATGGCTCGGGCGGCAACGCTTGAGGTTGTGGTGAAAGACTATGTTTTGGCCGCGAAGGCGCGGGGTGAAAGCACGCTCAGTATTATGGCGAACGAGATTCTGCCCAATGTGCGGGATGTTTTGATGGTTGAAAGCGCCATGCGTTGGTCCTGGATGCTGCTGGCGTTCAGCGCTTTGTCCTTTTTGGGCTTCGGGGTCACGCCGCCAACCCCTGATTGGGGTCTCATGATCGCGAATTCCAGAATCTATTTGGCCCTTGCGCCTTGGCCTGTTTTGATGCCAATGATTGCACTGAGTTCACTGATTATCGGCATTAACCTCACGGCAGATGCGCTGGCTAAATCGCTGGGCGTTGATAAGACCACGAGGGCGCTCGTATGACCGCGCCACTGCTCACCATTGAAAACCTGTCGATCGGCTTTAGGGGCCCTGATGATCAGCCGGTATTCATTGTGCGGGAGGTCAATATGTCGCTTGCCGCGGGCGAGACCTTGGGGTTGGTGGGCGAAAGTGGCTGCGGTAAAAGCTCCTTGCTGCTGGCCATGATGGGGTATTACAAACCGGGTTTGGGCCGGCTGGGTGGGTCGTTATCTTATGACGGCGAAGACCCGGGTTTGATTTCATCGCATCAGTTGCAAGCCCTGCGCGGGGGCGGCATGGCGCTCATTCCGCAAAATGCGGGACAGGCCTTAACGCCGACACTCCGAATCAAAGCCCAGATGATAGAAGTGCTTCGACTGCATTCTGATCTTGCGCCCTCAGCGTGGCACCCGCGCTGCATCGAATTGTTCGAGCGGGTGAAACTGCCAGCGCCTGAACAGATACTCAAACGCTACCCGCATGAACTCTCTGGCGGTCAACAGCAACGGGTGGCCATTGCCATGGCGTTGGCCGGCGAACCCAATCTGTTGTT
>Ga0114994_10002969_pt1 | contig 12420 bp, 13 predicted proteins | sample ArcticOcean_MG_C_9_FD_87043 | JGI IMG/M metagenome (GOLD analysis project Ga0114994, IMG submission 87043) | Marine microbial communities from western Arctic Ocean - ArcticOcean_MG_CB2_152 | ecosystem: Environmental > Aquatic > Marine > Oceanic | place: Arctic Ocean: Canada Basin | collected... | reverse complement strand
TGGTTTTTTGCTTCAACCTTTTTTATTACATCATCTACATATTTGCTCATAAAAATATATATGGATTTGTTACACAATTCCTTGAGAAATCATTGCATTTGCAACTTTTTGAAATCCTACAATGTTAGCACCCATTACATAGTTACCTTTATCGTTATAGGTTTCTGAAGCTTCATATGATTTGTCGTGAATATTCTTCATGATATTTTGAAGTTTTTTATCAACTGTATCAAAACTCCAACTGTCACGCAAACTATTTTGTGACATTTCCAATCCACTAACTGCCACACCTCCTGCATTGGATGCTTTACCTGGACCAAACGGAATATTGTTTTTATGAAATACTTCAACTGCGTCTGGTGTGCAGGGCATATTTGCTCCCTCTGCAACGGCAATTAAACCATCTCTTACGAGGAGTTCTGCGTGTTTTCTTTCTAGTTCATTTTGCGTTGCACATGGAAGTGCTATATCACATTTGATATCCCAAATGCTTCCTGTGTTGCTGAATATAGAGTCTTTATCGTATTTTACATATTCTTCTATACGTAAACGATTAGTTTCCTTGACGTCTTTCATTGCATCAAGTTTAAGACCAGTGGATGAATATACATATCCGTTTGAATCACTCATTGCTACAACAATACCACCGAGTTCTATAGTTTTTTCCATTGCATATATTGCTACATTACCTGATCCTGATATAATAACTTTCTTTTTATCAAAATCTGTATTAAGCACTCCGAGCATTTCTTTCATAAAGTAACAAGTTCCGTATCCAGTTGCTCCTGTTCTTACTAAACTACCACCAAAATCAAGACCTTTGCCGGTAAGAACTCCCACTACTTCATTTTGTAAACGTTTATAATGGCCATATAAAAATCCAACTTCTCTTGCACCAACTCCAATGTCTCCTGCAGGAACATCTGTAAATTGTCCTATGTGCTTACTTAATTCAACCATAAACGATTGACAAAACCTCATCACTTCATTGTCACTTTTTCCCTTTGGATCAAAGTCACTTCCACCTTTACCACCACCCATAGGAAGTCCGGTAAGAGAATTCTTGAATGTTTGTTCAAATCCAAGGAACTTAATGATACTGAGATTAACACTTGGATGAAATCTCAACCCACCTTTGTATGGCCCAATTGCACTATTAAATTGTACTCGGTATCCACGATTAACATGAACTTTATTATTATCGTCTACCCAAGGAACTCTGAATGTGATTACTCGTTCTGGTTCAATTAACCTCTCAAGTAAACCCAAATCTTGATATGTAGAATCGTTATCTACAACCGGTGACAACGTTTCAAGCACTTCTTTTACTGCTTGTCTAAATTCAAGTTGATGTCTATCCCTATCATCAACCAAATCGACCACACTCTCCGTATATGATTTATTCATGTCAATAAATATTGTATATACATCTTTATTATAATGTTTTTCGCACAAAATACTCCTTGACTTATTATATAAAATCAACTACTATAATAGGTAACAATGAAATATTATATTAAAGACCCAACAATTAAAGGTTCACCCACTAAAATGTTTGAATCTACTGGCCAGACTGTGGCATATCTAAAGACGGTTGTCCGCAGAAAAACCGGCATGAATTACGAACAATATCTTACTCACCTTGCTGATCTGGGACACTTTGGGTATGATGAACGTGAACTATACGAAAGTATGCGGGATCAAGTTGACATGGGTGTTATGCGAGGTGAAACATTCATTCGTTGCAGTATATACGAAGCAACTATTAATAACGAAGGGAGTGACTAATTATGACAACAACGGCAGTAGCATCCGCAAATAAAAAAGAAATCAAAGAGAAGAAATATAACAAGTATGTTAGTTTTTCTCAATACTCAATGTATTACAAGTGTCCGAGGAGTTGGAAACTCGCATACATAGATAGCTTGAGAAAGAAGGAAAGTAACATTCATCTTGTGTTTGGTACATCCATGCACGAAACCATCCAAGACTATTTGGAGATGTTGTATAATCAACCACACTTGGATGTGGATTCGATTGATTGGAAAGAACGACTAGTTGCCATTATGAATAAAGTGGCCGATGAGGAACGTAATTTAATTGATGGAAAACGATGCATGAGTGATGACGAATTTGCTGAATTCGTTCAAGATGGTAACGAGATTCTTGATCACTTCCTATCTGACGAGGTTCGTCATAAATACTTTTCAACAACTCGTCACACTCTAACTGGTATTGAAACTTCCATTGATTTGGAAGTTAGAAAGAATATTGGATACATTGGATTCCTTGATGTTGTGTTGTTTGATAAAATCAATCAGAAGTATAAGATAATTGATCTGAAGACTTCAACCCGTGGTTGGAACAAATGGCAGAAGGCAGACGAAAGTAAAACTCACCAACTACTTTTATATAAAGTTTTTTATGCAAAAGAATTTAATGTTCCCCTTGATAAAATTGATGTAGAGTTTATCATTCTCAAACGAAAATATGATATAGATGATCCGTATTGTGGAGAGAGAATTCAACGATTTATACCACCCAACGGAACAATGAGTTCCAAGGAAGCATGGACAAGTTTTAACAAATTCTTAAACGAGTCTTTCACTAAATCAGGTGAATATGATATGGATAATCCATTTCCGAAAACTCCCGGTAAAGCAAAAAAGAATTGTCGTTGGTGTGAGTTTTCAAAGAAATCAGGTGGTCCATGTGATGGAAAAGAAGGTGCATAAAAGTAAATTTAACTTATATTTATACGCAGATAATGCTCAATCGAGATTATCTAGAATGCTCAATCGAGATTCAAACAAACTAACAAAATAAAAAGAGGAATAGAAAATGGCTAAAGTAATTGGCATTGATTTAGGTACATCGAACAGTTGTGTTGCGGTGGTAGAAGCAGGTGAACCAAAAGTGATAACCAACTCAGAGGGTGCAAGAACAACCCCAAGTATAGTTGCGTTTACAAATGACGGAGAACGACTTGTAGGTCAGTCCGCAAAAAGACAGGCAGTCACTAATTCAGAAAATACAATTTTCTCCGCTAAACGATTAATTGGAAGAAAATACAAAGAGATTAAGAGTGAAGTTAAAAATCTTCCGTATCAAGTTGTTTCTGGTAAAAATGGAGATGTTTATATTAAATGTAAAGACGGTGATGAAGAAAAAGAATATGCACCTGAATTTATTTCAAGTATCATTTTGGGAAAACTTAAAGCAGATGCAGAAGCATATCTTGGTGAAGAAGTAACACAGGCAGTTATCACTGTACCTGCGTACTTTAATGACTCTCAACGACAAGCAACTAAGGACGCAGGTGAAATTGCAGGTCTTGAAGTATTGCGTATCGTTAACGAACCAACCGCTGCATCTCTTGCTTATGGATTGGAAAAAAAGAACGAAGAAACCATCGCAGTATATGATCTTGGTGGTGGAACATACGATGTTTCTATTCTAGAGATAGGTGATGGTGTATTTGAAGTTAAATCGACCAACGGTGATACACAATTAGGTGGTGACAATTGGGATGATACTCTTATTGATTATCTTGTATCCGAGTTTAAGAAAGAATCTGGAATTGATTTACATAAGGATGGGCAAGCAATGCAACGTCTCAAAGAAGAATCAGAAAAAGCAAAAGTGGCATTATCATCAAGTGCAACCACCACAATCAATCTTCCATTTATTACGGCAGACGCAAGTGGGCCGAAGCATTTGAATATTGATGTTACTCGTTCCAAGTTTGAACAAATTTGTGATTCTTTATATCAACGAACAAAAGAACCATTTGAAAAATGCCTTGATGATGCAGGTGTTACAATGGACCAAGTCAATAATCTTATTCTTGTGGGTGGAATGACTCGTAGTCCCAAGGTTGTTGAAATTGCAAAAGAACTTACAGGAGGTAGTGATCCACACCAAGGAGTCAATCCAGATGAAGTAGTTGCACTTGGTGCAGCCATACAAGGTGCGATATTATCAGGAGACGAGGGTGTGAGTGATGTTTTGTTGCTCGATGTGACTCCCCTTACCCTTGGAATCGAAACACAAGGTAAAGTCGCAACACCGATGATTGAAAGAAATACAACCATACCAACCAAGAAATCACAAATTTTTACAACTGCAGGGGATAATCAACCCGAGGTAGATATTGTAATTCTTCAGGGTGAACGACCAATGGCAGCTGATAATAAAAACCTCGGTACATTTAAATTAGATGGAATCCAGTCGGCCCCAAGAGGAACACCTCAAATTGAAGTTACCTTTGACATCGATGCAAACGGCATCTTAAATGTTAGTGCAACTGACAAGGGAACTGGGAAGGATCAAAAGATTACAATTAGTGATTCATCTGGTCTTGACAAGGGTGAAGTTGAACGCATGAAGGCAGATGCCGAAAAGTATGCCGAAGAAGATAAACAGAAAAAAGAAGGAATTGAACTTCGTAACCAAGTAGATTCGTCTGTATATCAAGTTGAAAAGATGTTGGAAGAAAACAAAGAAAAGATTCCCGAATCTGAAGCAACAGAAACCACAACTCTTCTTGAGGATGTTAAAAAGCAACTTGAAGACACCTCACTTAAAACAGATAAGTTACAAGAATTATCCAAATCACTAATGGATCAAATTCAAAAACTTGCTCCTCATATGCAAGCAGAACAGGAAAGTGCTGAGGCCGAAGAGGAGTCTTCTAAACCCAATGACGAAGATATTACCGATGCGGAGTTCGAAGTTGTAGATGCAGAAGTAGATGAAACGACTTCAGCATAATTCGTAATATATATAATTATATTTTAAAGAGGTGGGTTTCCCACCTCTTTTTTTGTGTCACCGAGGAAAAAATATATATAGACATATATTTATATATATGGAAAAAGTATTAAATGAATCGTGGAAAAATTGGGTAACGGAAAACCTTGAATTAGGAATCCCTACTCAGAAAATATTTGAAACACTTGTAAACAATGATTTTGATTTGAATGACATTGAATCGGTGATAAAAGAAAGTCCTGGGAAACAACCCATTTCTAAAATACCCAAATCAAGTTTATCCAGTATACAACCGGGTAGTTATATTGAAGGTGCTAAAAAAGTAGATGTCCCCAATGATGCACTTGAATTATATACTATTGATAATTTTCTAAATGCAGCGGATTGTAAAACTCTAGTTAGTTTAATCAAAACTGATATGAAAAAGTCAACCGTATCATTTGCATCTAAGGCGTCAGGCCACTATGACAAAGAAACCCGAACTAGTTCAACCTGTAGTTTGAAGAGATCCGCAGACGATGTCGTAACGAAAGTTGATAATTTAATATTAGAGTGCATTGGGATTCATTCAAGTCGGGGAGAACCGATTCAAGGTCAACACTATGATAAAACACAACAGTTTAAACAACATACCGATACGTTCGCACCAAATTCCGAGGAATATAAATTACACGCAGATAATCGTGGTGGCCAACGAACATGGACATTTATGATATACCTAAACTCAACTCGTAAGGGAGGTGAAACCAAATTCAATCGTATAAAGGACAAAGATGGAAATGAACTTTCGTTTAAACCAAAGGCGGGTATGGCGGTTGTGTGGGATAATTTAAAACAAGATGGATCCCCGAACCAATACTCACTTCACCAAGGATGTCCGGTGGAGTCCGGGGAAAAAGTTATCATTACTAAGTGGTTTAGAGAAAGAAAAATTTAGGATGATAGATATCCGCATCAAAGTTATTTGGTATGTTGGGTAAAAAAGATACAAATGTTTAAATCATTTCTTAACTATGTAGATATGTATATATAAATGAGTGCTCAAGAAACACACGAAGCATACATATGCGGAAAAACCGCGGTAAAAGAAAAGACTCATGACCTTATGGTTGAAGTGCTGGACACATATAAGTCCTTACAAGAAGACCATGAAAAAGACTCACCCGAATATCAAGTTCTAGGTGCTCAGGCAAACGCCGTTGAGTTCACACTTGATTGGGTTAGAAGTGGAGGTCATACGGACTTTAATGGCAACCGCATTTGTCTGCCCATGTAATATGCAATAGTTAAAAAGAAAAATACTCCGTTGTGATGAGCGGGGTATGTGGGGTTAGTGTGTATTGAAAAAGAGTTTATATTTTAATTATACATAAATTGTTATGCCATTTTATTATAAAAACTCTTTTTTATAATATTTATTGGCATGGGTAATGAAATTAAAAAAGTTGTGGGACGTATGAAGTCCCAAGTTTATAAATTAAAACACAGACGAATTGAGGGATTTATCGATAAATCCCTGCTTTCTTCGTGTTTGATAAACGAAATTAAATACTTATTTACGATGTTGGATGAAACCACACAGAGAGATATATTGAATAAATCATGGCTAGACGAATGAACTATATATTTGATGTAGACGGTACTCTCACTCCGAGTAGATTAAAAATGGATAAGGAATTCCAGAAATTTTTTATTAAGTGGAGTGAAACAAAAAATGTGTATTTACTAACTGGGTCTGACCACGAAAAAACTATTGAACAAGTTGGTATTGATATATGGAAGGGTGTTACAGAATCCCACCAGTGTGGAGGTAATGTAGTATTTCGCAATGGAGATTTGGTTGAGAAAAGTGGTTGGAAACCAAATAAATCTGTATTAGATGTATGTCAACATTTAATTGATATTAGCAACTACCCAATTAAGGCAGGTAACCACATCGAAACGAGGGTGGGTCTTCTTAACATAAGTGTCGTTGGACGAGATTGTTCATATGAACAGAGATTGGAATACAATGAATGGGACATGATTCATCACGAGCGGGAATTTATATGTAAGTCAATTACTACAATGTTTCCTGAATTGGATGCATCATCAGGTGGTCAGATAAGTGTAGACATCCATGAACATGGGAAAAATAAATCCCAAATACGAAGAAAAGTAAAAGGTGACATTTGGTTTTTTGGTGATAAAACAATGGAAGGGGGAAACGACTATCCCATTGCAAGCTTACTTACAGAACCGGATAAAGTATTTCAAGTAGACGATTGGCAACATACTTATAGACTTCTAAAGGAAATTTAATTATGACAGATAAACGTATCAAAGGATTCACATGTGGAGCAATGGACGTATTTCATGCGGGTCATGTGCTTATGATGGAAGATTGTAAACGACATTGTGATTATTTGATTGTGGGATTACACACCAATCCACAATTAGATAGAGCAGATAAAAATAAACCTATTCAATCAGTTGTGGAACGATATATACAACTACGTGGAAGTAAGTTTGTTGACGAGATTATTCCATACGAAACTGAATCGGATTTAATTGAAATTCTCAAAGGTATCGACTACAATGTTAGATTCGTGGGTGATGACTGGAAAGATAAACCATTCACTGGATATGATTTACCGAATCATCTAAATAAGGTGATATATAATTCAAGAAAACACGACTATAGTAGTTCTGATTTAAGAAGACGAGTTGCCGAGGGTGAGACGAAAGAAAAGAAAAACAAGAACTAAACAAAATATATATTATATTTATATTCAAATAAAGGTTATATTCACTAATGATGATGTGATATGAACTTTATTTACTTTATATGTCCAGATGTTCCCCAATATGCAAAATATTGCGAGGGGTTCTACAATTACCTAACATACGGCTACAAAACTTGGTCAAGAGATCGATATGTTTCTTCATCACCCGTGGATAAGTCGGGTAAATCTCGTTTATTAAAAACAAAAAACGGACCTAAGTTTGAAGAAATGCGAGCAGGAGACTTTATTCTAGATAGGATATACAAAAAAGTCATCACATCTGATTGCTATGAGCATTCATATACACAGATAACCGAAGAAGACATTAATAAAAGTAAGTTGGTTGTTTATATGACATCCAGCACACACCCCACTCGGCCGCCATCTTATTTGAACACGACTAATAATGAGGTGATTGTTTGGAAAATGTCTAGAATCAAGAAACCATCTGCGGGGAAGTATAATCTACTTGAAGCACTTGTTAGGAAGATGGTCAGACCCGAGAACTAATTACTTGGTGTAAGGTGCGATGAATGTTTCGGTCTTGGTGGGGTATATTGAAGTTTATGTACGTATTTGTTTTAATCGTATAAATTATCTACGGATTCCCCAAAATTTCTCATAATGATACCTGCACATGCGTTTGCTTCATTCTCTATATCACTTCCTGTTTGTCCACTATCCACTTCAAGAACATTAAGTTCGTTTTGCTTTTGATGAACAAGTTCGTGAGCAATGCTACGACATACATCTGGGTAAGCACGACCCTTTGTATATATAGAAATTTCGTTTGTATTGGGATCATAACAAGCAGCTGTCATGTTCTCATGCCTCTGTGTTAACAGTTTCACCGATACCTTTTCTTTTAATTGTAATGCGTTTTTTGCAAACTTGACAAACTCATAAACATTATCTTTGTTCATAGCAACTTCATTGATTGCTTCGTTCTTTAAATCTTTAAGGTATTTCATATCTGGATGTTTTGTGTTTTCGTTTATATTTGCTCCACCTGTTCTTACAATTTCACGAAAGAACCAACGAGTCCACTCTCCGAGTTTGCCAGGTCCTTTTACTATATATAGTTTAAATGCTTCTGCAAATGCTTCTTCTGGGTTTGTATTTCCGTAACTTGTAATGTGTTCAATTGGAATTTCTTTGCCAGGACCAACCCATCTATCTGCTAATTTTGTTACAACTTCTTTTCTGTCTTCGGCCGAATAAACTCCTGTCATCTGCATTGCCTTAAACTTGGATTTGGTCTCGGCGTTGTCTTCTTTTTTGTCAATGACTCTTAGTCCTGCTTTTCGTTTGTGAAGTTTTTCTCCATATTGATTGAAATATCTTTCTACGTAATCTTCTACGTCTTTACGTTCAATAGATACTTTCTTGCTTTTGATTGTATCTTGCCAATGCTTCTTTGCATTAGATGGAATGTTGCGATACCAAAAACGATGTCCGAGTTCGTGGGTAAATGTATCTTGGGTCATTCCACATCCATATAACTTGAGCATATCTTTATTCATATAATACTCACCATTAACCATATCGTTGCTATTATCGGATGTTAATCCAAAATCCAAATCAACCACCAATCCATCAATACATTTTCCGAAACCTGCTTTTTGAATTTGCGTTGACCAACTTTTGATTCCACCTACCAATTTCTTGAAACTTGTTTCGCGACTTGCTTCACCTTGCTCAGTTCCACCCTTTCGTTTGAAGTTATGAATAACCAATTTGACTGGACCTATTTGTGCTTGTTCAATTGGTTTCTCTCGTTCTTGGTCACCTTCTATTGCGATGTATTGAAGAAGTGCTTTGATACCTTCCCGAAATTGTGATCTGTATCGTCTTATATTTGCTTCTCGTTCTTTAGCAAGTCTGTGTGGACTTACACGATGCTTTTTATCTATAAAGTCCCACATCTCTGGAAAATTACCACCCAGGCCTGTTACTGCACCCCAACATTTTTCACGAACTTCCTTTTCTTCCCAGGTTTCCATCTGCTTACCCTTCGCACCAATAAATTTGTGTTTTAAAAAGAACTTGTAAACCCATTGTTCAAAGTTTTCTTGGAATGTACCGAATGCTCTTCTTACTTTCTTAAAGTCTTTGATTGTTTGTGGGTCTTCACTATTATCACCAATTGATTTATATGCCTTTGTAAGAACTCTTAAATCTTTTGCCCATTTTTTAACTGCGTTGTTATCAACCTTTACTTTATCCTCTGAAATGATTTCCGACAACTTTCCTTTTTGTATATACATATATAAACCTGCTAATCGTTTCTTAAACTTCTTGAGATATTTACTGTTGATATATGTAAGAAAGTCTTTATCAAAGAACTCTACATCAATTGCCCAATCTTGAAATGATTTGTAACTTTCTAATTTCTTCTTTTTAAAGTCGGCAAGAAATTCTGGACGATGTGCAAAGCGATCAGATAGATTTTTCCATACACGAACTATCTGAGATTGTCCTGCTTGATAATAAGCATTAAATTCTTCTGGTGTATTGTAGTATCCTTCTATATCTTGTGTATCTAAGTACTTGGCACTTGTTTTACCTAAACCACGACTACGATACCTTAAATGATCCAGAAAGTGTATATATTCGTGAATGAATGTATCTTTATCAAGACGAGTGTCCATATGCTTGCTATTGTAAGCACCAATTAAATTAGTATTTACAATCACACCCTTGAATGGAACACCACCAACTTTTAAATTCTTGTTTGAAAATCCACCTGCAATAGTTTGACCCCCTCGGGATGTACTATTAGTTGGAACAAAAAATAATACCACATCACGTAAAGACGGAAAGTTTTTGTCTATATCAGTTCCCCTAAGAGCAACACCTTGCCACTTTGCAAGTGGAATGAATGGTTTATTAACTACACCAGTTTCACCTTCACCCTCAATTTTATCTTTATGTTTAGTTAAAAATCGCACCACTTTATCATATGCTTTCTCGGCAATACCTGCGTAATACATATCTCGTTCTACACTTGCTTCGTTAATGTGGGTGCTATTCATCAAGTATAAATATATACAATGTTATTAAATTGACTGTTTTAAGGTCAAATGTAATAATAACAATATGTCAGTTAATGTAAAACCTTTTTTTGAAGAGATTACCATACCTCATCTTAATAAAATTGTTAATGGTGATTGTTATGAACTTTGTAAAGAACTTCCGGCCGGTTGTATTGATTGTGTCATTACGTCACCTCCTTATTTTCAACAAAGAGACTATGGAAGCAAGGTTGGTGAAGAAGAAACGATAGACGAATATATACACTCATTAACCAAGGTTGTAAAAGAACTTGTAAGAGTTGTCAAACCAACGGGTAGCATTCTGTATAATATCGGAGACAAGTATTTGCCAAACGATGGACTACAACTAATTCCGTATAAGTTTGCGGAACACATTAAGAATGAACTTAATCTGTATTTGGTAAACGTTATTCAATGGCATAAAACCAATCCCACACCCCATCAATGTAAAACAAGATTAGTTAATTCTACCGAACCATTTTTTCACTTCGCATTGAACAAAGGATATTACTATGATAAGGATGCGTTTGAGAAAATGGAAGTTGATTTGAGTTCAAACCGATCTGATACAAAGGGATTGAAGTATATTGACTTGCTTGACGAATCTGATTTGTCCGTGTCCGAGAAGAGATACGCAGAACAAGAAATAAATAAAGTTATCAACGAATATAGAAAAGGTGAGTTGTACGACTTTCGTATAAAGATTCGTGGTGTTCATGCACCTGCATATGGTGGTCAGCAAGGTGGTAGAACCAACCAATTAAAAAACCAAGGATTTACAATCATTCGTATGCATGGACAGAAAATGAAAACAGATGTAATAAGTCATGCAGTTGGTAATCACAAAAATACAAATCATTCTGCAATGTATCCAAGTTCGCTGATTGAAAGAATAATTCCTTTGATATGTTCTGAGAACGGTGTTGTGCTTGATCCGTATATGGGAAGTGGAAGTACCGCAGTTGCTTCTCAAAACCTAAATAGAAACTTTGTTGGATTTGATCTTAACTCTGAATATTGTGAGTTAGCAAATAATCGAATAAAAAAGAACCAATCCTAGAATTGGTTCTTTAATATAACCTTTGGTTTTTGTATTACTCGTTACCGGTAAGGATATACCAAACTTGTAAACAAATAATAATAAAAAACATAACACAACCACCAAGCAGATCATAAGTTGCATATAATCTATCTTTTAAATTCTTGGTCATAGTGTTTGAACAATTTGTGCAATGGTTGATGCAAATGTAATTTCTTTATCAACAACTAAACTATCGTGGTAAGTTTGTTGGTCAAGCATAATAACAATGTTTGCACTTTTACCAGGAGCATACTCATCTACATTATCAAACAAAAACTTGTAAACATCCGTGAAGTCGTTTATTTTTTCATTTGCAATAAGTTGACGAGCAGTTAACCAAGCATTCTTTTTGTCTTTACTTGCATTCTTTAGAATGTCCAACAACTTTAACTTATAGTCACCTTCAATAAGGTCTTCTTTGATAATCTCAAGAGTACCATTGATGCTATTCTGTTGAGCATTGTTGATCACCTTACGGATATCAGGATAACCTTTATTTACAATCAATGCAATATCGTCTGGTTGTGCTTTAATGCCTTGCTTGGCAAGAATCTTGGCAAGATGTATTGCGACATCTTTACGATTAGGAGGAACGATGTTGAATGTTTGACAACGACTGACAATCGGTTCGATAATCTTTTCGTGGTAATTACAAGTAAGAATGAAACGAGTAGTCATACTAAACTGCTCCATTAAATTTCTTAAAGCAGCCTGAGCATTGCCTGTAAGAAAGTCACACTCATCA
>Ga0114994_10002962_pt1 | contig 12430 bp, 11 predicted proteins | sample ArcticOcean_MG_C_9_FD_87043 | JGI IMG/M metagenome (GOLD analysis project Ga0114994, IMG submission 87043) | Marine microbial communities from western Arctic Ocean - ArcticOcean_MG_CB2_152 | ecosystem: Environmental > Aquatic > Marine > Oceanic | place: Arctic Ocean: Canada Basin | collected... | reverse complement strand
TGTTTGGAAATTTGGAGCACGGGCATTCCAAGTCGCTTGCGCAAAGTGTTGTTCTCAGTCTGCGCCGAGCGAAGAAGGTGCGAAAACGAATTGAGCGGGTTAGTTCTAGTAGTGGCTCGTATTCTCGTCTTCCAAAAGGCTCGCTCGCTCACCTCCAAGAATAATATTCGTTCAAAGGCGGCTTTCAGTTGTATATTGTTGTTGTTGTTGGAATTGGTAGAGTTGGAGTTGGGGTTGGACGAGGAAGCGGAAGAGTGTGCCAAGTCGGACATTTTGTCCAACGCTTCCTCAAGCCCCCCCCCCTCAATGCCCCTCTCGGCAAGCAACATTCGTAGCCGGCTGCACTCGCTCTGCAACCTCTGCACCAAGGCGTGATCTACAGGCCTCTTCTCGTTCAACCTGACAAAAGTCATCACCTGATGGGCTCGGTCCGCGAATCGGAGCGTGGAAACGGTTTCTTCCAAGCAATCCGAGGCGGGCGACAGCGTTGCGATCAACATTGTTTTGCTGTTTCCGCCAAGGCTGTCCTGGAGGAGTCTGGTGAGCTTGGATTCCCGAAAAGGAACGTGAGACAGAGCAAAGTTATCGGCGGAGGATTTGGCATTTTTGGCCAGGGCGGCGATGCACCGCCCGAGCGTGTAGAGGGACAGGTTGATGTTGGTCAGTTCAGAGAGGTGGTCAGTTTGCATGTGACGCTCTTTCTTGGTGTCCCATTTTTCGCTGCCTGCCAGGTCAACCAAATTGAATTTGGATTTCAGCACCCTGAAATGTGGTTATTAGTGTTTTGTGTTTCAGGAATGGCGCCACACACCTGCAACCGCAGCAATTTTGTCCTCACCTCTCCCCCTCCGCACCGTCCTCGATCCTCGTCTGCTCGACGACGATTTGAAACAGAGAATGAGATCGCGAACTCGCAGTGTTCATGTGAGTTTCTGCGCCGAGCGAAGCGAGGCGCATTTTTAATGAAGCACGAGCGAGCCAAACGAATACGAATTGAGTGGAATAATGTTAGTTCAGTAGTGGATGTAGCCATTATGTCTGTAGCACTTTTCGCAGGTGTTGATTCATCGCGAGTATGCTCGTCATCCTCAAGCTCGCTCGCTTGGCTAGCTCACCTCGAATTGCTCGGTTCTCCTCTCCGAGCTTGACCAGAGCCAAGCAGTCCCCAGCATTCCTCACGGCGTACTCACTCAGCCCGGAAACGTATATCCCAACTCCAGGCTCTTCGTGAATTTCCAACGAGGCAGACCGCCGAGGATCCCGCAGCATGTCGAAAAGCTGCTCGTTGTACACCTGAACAAAACTGCGCCGAGCGAAGCGAGGCGCATTTTTAATGAAGCACGAGCGAGCCGAGCGAGCCAAGCGAGCCAAACGAATTGAGTGGAATAAGAATAGTTCAGTAGTGGATGTAGCCATTATGTCTGTAGCTATTTCGCGGGATTCATCGCGAGTATGCTCGTCTTCCTCAAAGCTCGCTCGCTTCGCTCGCTCACCTCACGTAAACGCTAGATTGGGTAATGTTCAAATGCTTTTGGGCAAGCTGCTTGAATATTTGAACGATGGAGCGGGGAATCACCCCAGCTTGATCGGAGAGGTTGGCGTGGTTGGGACCCCCGTACGAAGACTTCTGAACAAGGTAGGAGTCGCTGGGGCCAAACATCGTATGGGTTTTTCCAGATCCTGTTTGCCCATAAGCAAAAATTGTTGCGTTGAAGCCGTCACAAAGGGCGGTGGCTGCGGACTCAATGTGACTGTAGATCTCATTCTGAGAGTCGGAAGGGGAGAAAATTCGATCGTAAGCACACTGCAGCGATTTGTTCGGGTGAGTGATGGAAATCGTCTTGTTGTCGGTGTGAGGGTGAACAATTGAGGTTGCACCACGGTCTTGCTCATCAGATTCGTGCGAAAGGAGTGGACGGACACGGACCAAAACCTCAATATTTGTGGCTGTGGGGATGATGCTAAGTTGGTTTTGATTGGGATTGGGAATGGATATGGGTGTGCCAGGAGGGGATAAAGAGCGAGGACTAGCCATTTTAAAATTTTTATTGGTGCTGTAATTTGCTTTATGATCTCTCGCGCGTTCAAGTAGGGAAGCTGTGTTTGAATCTTGCAGTTTTGATTTAAGAGAAACTGCCTGAAATTTTAAATTTTAAATTAAAACTATACTGACACCAAACGTCGTGATGGGAGAAGAAATTTACGGGGAGTTCATACACTCCAGCAGCTCGAAGCAAGTGTTCAGTGAAATTGGTGATGAATCGATTTCAAATGATGCACAAAATGAAGTTGATAACTTTTTAGCAGCGAGAGGAAGAACAGCAACAGCGGAAGCAGCTGCTCCTGCAGCAAACGAGGCTGGTTACGATGGGTATGGAGGCTACGAGGACGACTTTGCGGATGCAAGCCCAGTCCGCACTGTAAAAAAACCATCACCTCAAGAAGCTGACAAAGAGCACTACGATGATAACAACTTCAACGAACACGAAAACAACGACAACGATACCGAATTCATCAAAATAGGCAACATGGTGCTGTCGAAGCACCAAGCCAAACTCTACGGCATAAAAAAAGCCAGCACAACCAACATGGTCGCAAGGAACACCAACAGTAGTAAGAAATCCAACAAAAATGTAAAAAAATCGGCCAAAACTTTGTCAAACAACATGGAGTCGATCGCCAAACCGGCGAGGAAGTACGAGGAACCAGAAAGCAAAAACAAGCCGTTTGGCAAGGAGTCGGAGCGCGCCAACTGCACGTTCAAACCTTCCAGGTCCAAAGCTGCTCAATCGGCAATGAAAAATCCTGACTGCGGATACGATTTTATCCAGGACAAGGAGGAGGAGGTAGGGGGGCAGTACAAACTGAATGCGTTCTTGAAGAACCAGGAGATCAAGGAGAAGCACAGGAGGGGAAAGAAGGACAAGGACTACAAGGAAGCTTGCTACAACGACAAGCTCGACAAGTTGCGCTGTCCAAATTGTGGAAATCCACAATCGTACGACGAGTTTATGGAGAAGAGGATGCGCTGCCCTGGAGACATTTGCAACAATATGATTTACGAGAACAACAACAGTTTCTTCATGCAGAGTTTCGAGAGGCGCATGGAGAAGAGCAACAAGAATCGATTGAAGATAATCGAGCATTTGAAGGAGGAAAGCGCGAAATCGCGCGAGGACAACAAGCTGAAGCGGACCGCGAAACAGAGGGAGCTTATGGATAAGATTGGGAAAGGGGGCAACTTTTTATTGAGGATGATAAAAGACACGGAGGACAAAGGAAAGAAAATGAAGGAGCTGGAGGACAACACGAACAAGGCTTGCCTGCGTGATTGCACATTTGAGCCGAAGTTGAACATTGACAAAAGGTTGCTAAAGAATCGGACCAAGGGAGTCATGGAGAGTGTGGGGGTGAAGGTGAAGGAGGTGGATGAAAATTTGATGCCGAAGAAGAAAGTGAAGGCCGCCAAGGTGAAGGTAAAGGCGAAGGCGAAGAAGATCGAGGCGGTGAACAAGGTGGAAAAGGCGCCAACTCCCGAAGAAAGCGACTCGCTGATGCGGAAGAAGTTTGAGAGCTTGTTGGATTAAATCTGCTAAATTTAATTCTGTTATAGATCTATCTTTTTGCTGGTCCATCCATGCCTGCCGGACAATCGCAATCCTCACACGGGAGAGGTGCATCGTGCTGCCAAATCACCATCGTCTGCAGTGGATCTAACCAAAACGAGGCGAACCCTTGTGCCATCGTGCGCCCAAGAATGACGGGCGTGGTTCCAAGAAGCTCGTCAGTCGTACAGTGATGGAAGCATCGATCGATGAAACCCCCAACTACGTTGTTTTGATTAGATTCGATTGCAGTTTGCATGGATTTTTCCAGAGACGCTCCGTAGGCATTTAGCGCATTGTAGTCGATGGGATCGGCCATTCCATTTTCCCACTGGAGTTGCCACGAATCAAAGACTGTCTGGAAGATGAAGATAGGAGTTGTGACGAACGGCAGGGTGTGTTCAGCAAAGTAGCAGTCGCTGACGGGCTGGTTGTTGGCAATTTTGGAGGCCACGCAGAGTTGATTCACACCAGATTTACAATTGAAGTCATTGAAACCTTGTCGCAAGTCGGCGTCATACGAGTAGTTGCTGGTTGCAGCAACGGTGTAGTCGAGGAAAAACCCTCCATCTGGTAGACCGACAACCTTCATGGCAGGATTGACGGAAGCGAGCTTTTCGGCCCACCAATCAAGGTGGAGGTAAACGGCCAATCCTCCGGCACTTGAGCCTCCTATAACCACCTCTGAGAGATCTGTGAAAATTTTGTTTGAGAGATCGTCTTGGACAGCATTTAATATGTCCAAACCATTGAAGTGAAGTCCATCTATCCGATCGTCGTTCGAGGAGGAAAAGCTTGTTCCGTCGCAGTAGAGAATGAGGACTTTGTTCCAATCATGCATTAGCGGATTCGCAACTGGATCCTCTGAGCAACCTGCGCAGCCCATGCTATTTGTACTGAAGTCATATGTCTGAGTAGCGTTGACTGTCGAGCCCAGAGAGCCCAGGGCTCGGTCTTGGCAATTGTCATTTGGCCACGTTTCTTTTCCGTCTTTGGTTTGCGTTTGGCACCACCCGCCACCCTCATGATGAATGTACAGTGAAGATGAGGTGGATTTTGATGGATTGACATAATAACCACCTTGAGATCCATCCAAGCATTGTGCCCTGGGATAAAGAGTTGGATCGAGTAAGTTCAGTTTCCAAGTTGTCGCCATGGATAGGTCGAGGAGAAAGAGAAACAACAAAAGAAAAATGTAAGTTATCATGATGTTTGTTAACGCAATTGTGTGATATTGCACCACTACATTTGTGATTTTAGGGAGGATTTTTCTATGCTGAGCCATTTTTGATTGGTTAAATTTTTTGGGTTCTTTTGCAGGTTCTTTATGCTATTATATAGTTTTCACTAAACACTAGAATGAAGTTTTTGAACATCGCCACCGTCGTTGGGGCTACCTCAGTTGCGCATCTGCGTGAAGCAGCTGATTCTCTGCAGCTGGACATGGTTTTTGACAAGACTGTGAGTCATAACAACTTCAATCAAACTCTTTTTATGTTCAAGGGTCAAGGCGATTCTTTCAAGACAATCGACGGACAAAACGTATACGTGATCGCACCGGATGCACAGTTCAACGTTGAATACACCAATCGACATGAAGGGGTCAAGGAGATTATTCATGCTCACGGTATGATCGCTGGGGGTTACGATGGAGTTCCGTACATCTCTGGCCTGCCCCTTGAGTACCTGGACACTCAGAGGTACACATACCCGGTTTTAGAGGAGAATAGGCGCAGCGGTGAATACTGGCTTCACTCCCACTGGCACATAGTTGACGGGATGACAATTCCGATAATTATTGAGAACGACAAAAAATATCCATCCAACTTCCCCAAAGAGGTAGCAGACAACTTGAACGACGCCCAAGAATCGCAGTTCTTTATTGAAGATTTCTGCCCATATTTGTCTGACGATGGACCTGGCTCGAATCCGACCTGCTGCAACGAGATTGTAATGAAGGGTTTGCAGGAAATGTATTATGGGCAGAAGGTCAAACCGACCTACCCTTCGTTCGAGGAGCCGGCCACCAACGAGAATAACTGCGACGTCGAGCATGTTGACCCGGCCGATTCTGGTGACGTTGGATTCGAGGCACTTTTGGTCAACGGGAAAGATGCCACGGCGCCGCAGACCGTGAAGGTGAACAGCAGATTCCTGAGGGTCAGGCTCACCAACGCGGCCGCTCAGAGCAACTTTAAAATAACGTTTGGCGGACTTCCCGCCACGCTGGTTGCGGTTGATGGACAGTGGGTAGAGCCCGTTGACATTACCGAGTCCGGTTGGTGGGCTGCCGTCGCTCAACGACTGACGGTGCTGATAGATACCAAGGACATGAAAGACGACACCGTCTTCATTGCCAGGAACGAAGCGACCGGAGTTGATTCCATGCAAGGCGGGGTTGTCGTAACCAAGGCGGACGCACCCGCAACCAGGTCCTTCTCGCTAATTGGAGAGGAGGTTGGCTACATGACCAATGAGAACGAGAAAAAGCTCCATGCAATTCAGCCGCTGTCAGTGAAGGAACCAGACGTGGAATTCAGGCTGAACGTGACCGGAGACAACGGCTTTCAGAGTTTGAACGGCTGGCAATGGTGAGCGAGCGAAGTGGAAGGGGAAAGGAAAAGAATGCACAACTAACTAACACACTCGCAGGTTCCCACCCAACGCCATGCACGACACGCCTTTCGTGCCGAACCCCAATCCTATGCGGGTGCATTATAATGACCGTGTTGAAATTACCATCTTCAACAACAACCCTGACGGCCACCCCATTCACCTGCACCAGCACACGTTTCAGGTGGTGGCAGTGAACGGAGAGAGACTAGAGAACGGGGCGCTCAGAGATACAATTTACGTGGAGGGGGGTTGTCAGAGTGTGACGATTGCTTTTGATGCCGTGAACCCGGCCTCGACAGCATTGCTCCACTGCCATCTCGGATTTCACCAGGAGGCTGGCATGTTCAGCACTGTTCAGTACGTGGCTGAAGAGAAGAGTTTATAAGTGGTACAACTGACTGATTATGGCACATATACTTTAATTATTCTTTGTGCATGATTTGGAACGTGTTCAGTGTCATGGAAACAAAGTTGTAGTACCCCACCAACGCAACCAACTCCACAACTCCAGCATCGCCAACATCTTTCTGCAACTTCCAATAATTCTCATCGCTCACAGCTGTAGTTCTACAAAGCTCTTCAGCAAAGTTATACGCGTTGGCTGTTTTCTCGCAACCAAAGACTTCTCTACGAACCTTCGTTCCTCCGCCCCAAGTACTCTTTATCTCGTCGATGACGAGTTCGCTCACGCCAGCCTTTCTTGCCTCCCCTTCGTGTATGCTCCACTCTGCCTCCGCCTTTGTCTTCGCAGCGACAACAAGTATGATTAACTCGGATGTTTTAAGGGAGAAATTGACCAGCTCGTTCCTGCACGTGCGACCCAACTGCTGAGCGTAATTCGCAATACTCGCGTTGGCCAGCCAAGGCCCGAACGGCCCGCTCACGCCTGTTGATCTTGTTTTTTTGATGTCATTGTAAATTGCGAGTTGTTTCTCGTCCATTTCGTTCTGGGATGGGCCTTTGAATCGCTCACGCACGACGGGGAGTTGTGGTTGTGGTTGTGGTTGGGGTGGGGGTGCCAATAAACGCAACCGATCCCCCGTCTTCTTAACCGCCGCAGTTAGCCTCCTCCCTGCCTCCTCCAAAACCTCCTCAGTAACATCCAGCACTGGCGTGAACATCCAACCGCCCCTCCTCTCAACAAAATACGGCAACACTCTTTCTTCAGCGCAGCAGACTCTGAAAATCTTCAAAGCTCGTTGAGGCGTATAGAGCGGCGAGGGTTTGAAATAGCCCCCAAACATCAACCCCTGCCCATGGAAATCTAAGCACCCATCGCTTGCTTTTTTAATCGTAACAAATATCGGAAGCACAACGTTCTTCCAAAGATATTGAACGCGTTTTCCAATCTCAAAATCTTTCCGTGATAACTCGGTCAAAACCGCCCGTGCGGTAGTAAGCGCGCGGGCACTCGAACCACCTGCATAGGTGTGTGACTGATGAACTGTTCTCCCCGCTCGCTGGAACTCGGCAGCTCCGGCTTTCAGAGTAGCTCCAGCGAACGCTTCCACACCCGTCGCTATTGCCTTTCCGAATGTGATGGCATCAACATTGAGATCCCAAGCTTGTGACAGGAAGGTGGTGACGTGTCCGTGGCGCGCCAGGCCACACATAATTTCATCAGCGAGGGTGAAGATTCCTCGTTTATTGGCTTCGCTGATAAAGTTATGTAGCAGGGGGAGGTCCCAAGGCTGTCCACAATTTGACGAACCGCTCTGAGGTTCTATTAGCAGCACGCCGATGTCACTATTCTGGTCTAGGAAGGTTTGAAACTCGTCAAAGATGCGCGCGTTGAATTTATCGGTTGACTCGGAGGGGAATCGGTTTTGGAACGAAGGAGAACGGAAAACTCGTTGAATGGGCGTTTTCACCTCGTTCCCAAATGGCGCAGTTGTTGACCCAAATGCGGAGGCAGCCGGCCCGTGGTAACTGCTATCGCTCACTGCGACTTTGTTCATGTCGGGGAACTTGCGTATTTTCTGAAGCTGGAGGAGAAGGTCCACGCCCGCCCAAACCGCGTCCTGCCCGGTGATTTGGAGCGAAGTGATCGCATCCTGGGATCGGAATGCTGGAGGCAAGTGCTCGGCGAGAGTGTCGAGAAAAAGTTGGAGTTCTGGAAGAACACCAGCAGATGTGTGAAGCGAAAGGGGTTTAGTTGGCAAATTCGCAGAAAGTTGCGAAAGGGAAAGGGCTTCTAAATCGTGAGAAGGAGTGAGGACCTTCACAAGCTTTGAGGAGTGGAAAATCTCAGAACAGGCGAGACCGCATGCTAGAACTTCTCTTGACGAGTTGAATTGTTCCACCAGAAAGGGACCATCCTTCGAGACGATGATTGGATTGACGCTGCCAATGGGTTGACGACCAGCGTACATATCAGTTGACTACAGAATGGGAACCATACGTAATTTTTCCTTTTTAAATTTTTTTTTCGCAGGCCTGTGCCGAATGAAGAAACTCATAAAAGTATTACTATGCTATAGCATACATGATGGACGAAAAGTTATTGCCCTCAAGTGCATCTTCCCTCTCTTCGACTTCACTGAGTTCAGACAAGTCCTTTCCCAACAACATGCCTCCCCCCCAAGTGTCACAATCCAATTCCAAATCAATTTTGCAAGAAAGGAAGCCAGCCAGTATCCACACAGTGACAATTGTCTTCATTCTCTTTGTAGTGCTTCGAGCTTTAGACCGTGTTTTCAATAAGCGAGTTCAAGACCGGATGGTGAACTACCAGCTTATGTACATGAACTTGCTTTGGCCGATTGGAATTCAGCTGATGACAATATTAATCTCGATAGTCTTCGTTTGGCAGATGCGCAAGCAGGGTGAGATGCAGTACGACTTCACGTTCTTCCTTCCCTCCAGCAAAATCGCAAGTAAATATGGACACGTCCCACAATGGCGTTTGGGTCTGTTTTCGTTCTGGGACCAACTAAACGCCGTCTTTACATCAATTCCGGGACCATATATATCCATCACCATGCAAAGCATATTAACGAACTTGAATTTGGTTTGGACGGTCGTTATATCAATGATTTACCTTGGGTCTCGTTATAACCAAAACCACTACATTGGATGCATCTTGATTGTGTTCAGCGGGTTGGTTAGCATCACCGTTGAGCTTACGACTGGAACCGGTCTTAACGAGTACGTTACGGCAAACGGCGTAACGCTGTCAACATCGTCCTTGTGGTACATAATTTTCATTGTGGGAACTATCCCCGCTGGCATCTCGAACTGCTACAAGGAGAAGCAGCTCAAAGTGAGAGAGCTTGATATCATGTACGCAAGCTTGTGGAGTGGGTACTGGCAAATTTTTTGGGGGCTGCTGATGTTTCCAATCAACTGGCTGCGGATGCCGTCCCCCGCAAACTACAATTCCCCGGGAGACACCGGAACCTACCTGGCAAACACATTCACGTGCTTCTTTGGGACAGCTCCAACCGACGACGTGCAAGACGCGTCGTGCGAGAGCGACGGAGGCAGTGCAGCCTATTGGTTCGTTTGGTACCTTGGTTTTAATTGCGCGTTCAACGTGCTCATGCTGTGGTTAACTAAAGAATTGTCTGCCACGTGGGCAACAATCGCCACAGTCCTCTGCCTTGACTTGACCTCAATCTTCGGCATGTCAAAGACGTTGATGGGCGACGAGGCCCAGAACATCAGCTTGGAGCAAACCTTCGGGCTAGTGCTGGCCGGTTTGGGCATGTGGTGCTACAATTTGTCAGCCGAAGAGGAAGGTGCCATGATGAAGGCGAAGATGAGCGAAGAAGGGAAAAAAGAAGAAGTCTACGAGGACTCGAGCGACGACTCGTTCGACACGATGGACAGGAGGCCTAACGGCGGAAATAAAGAAAGGAAAGGGCGTGGCGCAGGTTCGAACAACACGGAAGTGAGCTTTGCAAGTGATAGAGCGAGCATGATTAGCAAACTGTGGGCCAGAAGCAGCAGCGGGGGGAGCGGAGCGAGGAGCGGACTTGGAACAAGCTCTCTAGGCCAAAGGTCCACAGCAAATAACAGCAATTATGTTGTTTAATTTTCTACTCATTACTCAACAAGGAGTAAAACACGTACACAAACAGCCCAACTCCGAACCAAACCATTCCCAAGCTCCACACATCGTTCCCGCTCCAAAAACATTGGTAAATTGTGTCGCTTTTTAATCCCTCCCTTTTGCACCGTTCCTTGCTTCTAAGATTCAAAAGTGCTGGGAAGATGAAGCAAATTGCGAACCTGCACCGAGCGAAGCGAGGTGCATTTTTATTAATGAAGCAAGAGCAAAAGGAGCGAGCCAAACGAATTGAGGGGAATCATATTATGTTTCAGTAGTGGATTTATGCCGTATGTAGCCATTTCGCGGGATTCATCTCGGGTATTCTCATCTTCCTTAAAGCTCGCTCGCTTCGCTCGCTCACCCCAACATTCCGGTGTAGTCTGTAATCTTGCTCAGCTCCCTGACAAAGCACGCCCCGACAATCGGCGGCACGGCCGCAATAATCCGGAAGGCCGTTACCTTCCTTCTGTCACCCTCGGCAATCCTCGTGTTTTCCCCGTGCCAGCTACTCATCAAATTGTTTCCCAATGTAATTCCGTTGAGCGGGAAAGCGCTTGCAACGTCCAAAGCAGGAAAAAGTACAACGAACCTTGTGGGGGGGAGCGAATACTGTTAGTTTTAATAGGCGAGCTGTGAGCGAAGCGAGCCAGCAAACCCATACACTTGTTGTGACTAGCTCGCTTCGCTCGCGGTGACTCACCACACAATCCACAGCACATAACTTGCCCGGTCGGTCCACTCCTTGATGCTATTCTTGTCCGCATTCGTAGATTCATCCGGCTCACAATTTTTACTGCAAAAACCGCTGTTCGCCAGATAATCGTGCCAATTCAAATTGCTCATTCCTTGAACATTATCGCCAAAGTAGTACGCAACTGAAACTCCAATGAGCCCGTACCCCACCATCATCACTGCAAATACGCATAAAAATATGAGGTGAAGTTTGCTCTTGTCCGCCACCGGCATTGACAAGCCGGGAATCGAGTGATGATAAATATTTGCGTAGACAGCTACAGGAAGGATCTTGTAAAATCCACTAAGGTCAAACCATCTAGTTGGCTCGTAGTGCGATGTTTGCGTTCCTGCGCCAACAACTCCGAACTGTGGGGTGGTTGAGTTGAAAGCAGCAACGGTGGTTGAAACCATCAGCACCATCATGGCAAGACGGCAAAAAGATAGCGCCACCTGCGCCGAGCGAAGAAGGTGCGAAGTATAATTTGAGTGGGACTAGTTTAGTAGTGGCTCGTAAAATATTTCTCGTCTTCCTCAAGGCGAGCGGAGACTGAGTGAGACTCACCTGAACGAATACTTGCTCACGCAGTTCCATGCAAGTCAATGGAACGGTGAAGACTGCAAAGAGGAAAACGTAGAGAAGGTAGTCGTCTGAAGTGTGAAGAGGAAGCACTGATGCCATGGCATTACCAAACACAGCCGTGTACGCCCAAAGGCAACCATACATGTAGAAGCCAAACGTTGTCATGTACGCTTTGCCACCTCTGTCGCCCAGAAAGAATTTGCAGAGCTCAACCACCTCAAACTTTCGCTCCTTGACTGCGAGTAGTTCGAAGGGGGAATGGGGTAAGTGATTGGGCTCACTTCCCTTTTCCAACAACAGCTCATCGATTGTAGTCGACTCCGGGTGAAGGAGCTCAGCCCTTGCCATTGCTTCCAACACGAAATTCTTGCTTATATTGGCCAGGAAGGCCACAGATGTGAGGGTCACAAGCGCAAGAGCAATGCCTGCAGAGTTGAAAGCGTCTGGAAGTGTCAAAAACCCGGTTCCCATCACATAGTTAATCGTGAAACATAATGAGACAAATGGGGTGAAGCCCACTTCATCATTCATGATTAGGACTAACTGAGGAACCAGGAACTCAAATATATATGAAACCAGGAACTCAAATATATATGTGTTGCTTGGTCTCACTGTAAAAAACTTTAAAAGCCAAAATATAAATTTGTTGAAAAATTGGTTAAAAACTTCCCCTTCTCCTTATATACATTCTGCCTCTAAGCCGAGTCGCGTCTCAAAAAATCTAATACCACACTTGTGGGTCCGTCTCCAGCTCCAGGCTCCTGGATGCACCGGTTCAGTAGCAGCATGCCCTCATGCAAAACACGTAATTCTGCCTCACTCGATGGTGGGCTCGTCGGC
>Ga0114994_10002960_pt1 | contig 12442 bp, 12 predicted proteins | sample ArcticOcean_MG_C_9_FD_87043 | JGI IMG/M metagenome (GOLD analysis project Ga0114994, IMG submission 87043) | Marine microbial communities from western Arctic Ocean - ArcticOcean_MG_CB2_152 | ecosystem: Environmental > Aquatic > Marine > Oceanic | place: Arctic Ocean: Canada Basin | collected... | reverse complement strand
GTAGGTAATCCAATGTCCCAACAAATAAAACAACTGGTTTATCATTCTTAGTTTCTACTGGTTTAAAACGCTTGTAATCAATTGGGTTGTAGACAACGTCAATCATGTCCTCAGCAATATCAAAACGTTCAATTAAAAAGTCTTTAATTTCTGGTCTAATTGCTATGTATTTCTTAATCTGTTGGTTGATGACTGGGTGTTCTAATTCAATAACCTCAGAGTGTATCGAACAAACTGTATCTGTATCTGGGTACAACTTAAGTAAGTGTTCGGTAATTGGTTTGTGGTTCAAATGAAGTACATCGAATTGAACATCTTGGACCTTATATAAATGATTCTTTTCTGATTTAACTTGACCGTTAGCAGTGTTAAGTGTCCACTCACCATCACCTAATTTATAACCAGGTGGTTCTTGAACGTTAAATAACTTAATCCCATGTGCGTTAGCCTTTCTAGCAAGTGGGTCACCTAAGGTAGAACATACTGATACATCACAACCTTGATTAACCAACTCCTTAGCTAATTCATAAACATATAATTCAGAACCAGTATAACTAGCAAAATTAAGACACCCAATGAGTACCTTTATTTTTTCATCCTTTCTAAACTCTCTCTTTATATTGATTGGGAGCTTGTCCGCATAAGTCTGAGCGAAAACCTTTCTATTCTCTTCCCATTGCTCGTTGGTTTGACCTATGGATTGGTGATTTATTCTAATATTGGTTTGTACACCAACCTTAACACCTTCTAAATAATTATCAAAAGCGAAGGTTACATCATAGAAGTGAAACCCTTCAACTGATTCATCGAAGTTCTTCTTGATTCTTTTCTTATGACAAGAGAAAAATACACCATCAACAACGATAACTTCCTCAAGGTCAGTACCGATATCCATACTATAAGTATTTAGCCAAGTTTTACCTTCGCTAGTGTGTCTAACCCTACCGTACATCTTCTTACGTTTCTCCCACCACATACCAGTCTCTGCCATGTATTTGGTTCCAGCAACACCAATAATGCCGAACTCTAGGTTCTTTTCGTACATCTTTACTAACTTTTTACCCCATTGTTTGGTGTCAACTGTAAGGTCATCGTGACAAAATACTACAATATCGTATTTAGCTTGTTCTAAGCCACGATTATAACATTTAGTTAGTGATTCACCATTGTTAATAATTTCAATCACCTCGACGTGCTTATGTAGTCCAGACGACTTTATAAGGTGTTCCTTATGTGCTGGATTAGTTTCTCGTGTACAATATATGATGCTTATCATTTCTTAAATTTTTTAAATTCTTCTTCGGTCAATTCGATATCAGCATTAAATTCTGAGATAACATACACACCATAATTATTAATAGAGATGTTATAGTTTTTATCACCCACTATTACATTGCACCCAGATTTTGATTTTATACAAATATCTAAAAATATATTCTCTATATTGTCAGACGGTAATTTTGTTAATATTTTCATAGCATTATTTTACACCAGTCGAACCAAATCCACCAGAACCTCTATCAGTTTCTTTATCGATTGATTTAACTTTGTTTAGATTAATTATGTTCTTAGCTGTTACTGTGGAAATCACAGCTTGTGCTATTCTATCTCCTTTGGTAACGATAAATGTTTCTTTACCATGATTGATTAAAATCACTTTAATTTCTCCAGTATAATCAGAATCAATCGTACCAGGTGAGTTTAACACTGTCACACCTTTCTTTGCAGCCAAACCACTTCTAGGTCTAATTTGCATTTCAAAGTTTTCTGGAAGGTCAAAGAATAACCCTGTAGGTATTACTTTATATTCACCCGTTTTAAGACTTCCGTATTCACTTGCTCTAAGGTCAAAACCAGCAGACCCATTGGTTTCCCAGTCTGGGTCTTGGTTTCTTGATTCGTTGACAAATGAAATATCCATCTTAGTGGGTCCACTTATTACTGGTATTGAACCATATTCATCCATAAAATCATCATATGAATAATTATTACTTGGGTCCATAGCATCAGCTAACTTAGCTTGTGCTTCATCTGTTGTGAACTGACTCATTAAACGTTTGACTTTTCTTCTAGGATTGCTAACTCATTTGCTTGTCTAAGAATAACCGCAAGTGTTGTTGAATGCCATTTAGCTTGTTTGTCAGAATCATCTTTATCGTGATTAAGGATTGCTTGATACTCTTCCTCTGAAAGACTAACACCGTGACTAGTTGCGTAATGTGCAGAACGTTCACCAATTCTCATTGATACAAGTTCTTCGTTAAATTCATACATTATACCTCTATCGTTATGCCATTTAGAATCTAATGGAGTGTAAAGTCTAGCCTTACCAATTTGATGAAGAAGACAGACTTTAATTAACGAATCCATCTCAATCTTAAGTGATTCTGGTAATACACCGTTTAATGACACTGCATACTTAGTCACTAAAAGCAAATGGGAGATAAGCCCACCACTAAATGCGTTATGTAGATTAGTTGCCGTTGATGCTGGTGCTGAGATAAAATCTTGACCTAAGAATTCCATTAACCCATCAGTCATGAATTCATACTTCTCACCCGTCTTAAAGTACTTCTCCGTGTTTTTTAAAAGTTTTTCTTCTGTTAACATATTCATATATTTATTTTTTATTATTTCTTTTTAGTCTTTCTAGGTTTAACCTTAGCTTTAGCTTTAGGTTTAGGTTTATATACTATCTCACCATTTGATAGGTCTGGTATATATTGTGTTGGGCTTTCCATAGGTTCTGATACTTCCTTTACATTCATCATAGCATCTTTAATTGCTTGGGGTAGATGGTTGGATGCTGGTGTAGTTTCCTCTTTATTAGATATCTTCTCAGATACCTTCTCAGATACCTTCTCAAGGTAAGCTTGCATTTCTTTTGAGATTGGTCTTATATCACCCTCTTTACCATCCATTGGGATATGATTTCTTAATTCATAAGGAACGTCAACGAGTTGTATTTTCCCATCACCAAGTGCCACACCAACTCTTTCGCCAGTTAATGAGAGATAGTCTTTAGTTTCAATATCCTTATCACTTAAAGCATTTTTATGTGCTTCCTCTTTAAGTTTTTTGATTTCTTCTGTTAATGGTTTAACTGCTTTGTTAACAGTTCTCTTCTTCATAAGTTCAATACCATTTTCTTTGTCTAACGCTTCCATCTTCTTAATCAAATCAACCGCATGTGGTGCGATGTTCTTAAGTGGATTGGTGTATTCAACCATTGGGTTCAAAACTGGGTGTGGTGGAAGATTGGGATTTGCTAGCTTATATAAGGTATCCTCAATAGGTTCTGTTATTTCTTCCTTAGTTTCTTCTACTGGTTCTTTAGTAGTGGTAGTAATGTTTTCGTCTAATAGGTCCATAAGGAACCCAAATAGATTTAAAACTTTTTTATTTTGTGACATTATTATTAATTTTTATCGTCATAAACTTTTAAATTTCAAAGCATATGTTTAGGTATGGTAGTAAACCATAATACAAATATACTATTAATTTCGTTATTGTGCAATATCTTTTTCTACCGACTCTATTTTTTTATTTTCCTTTAAAGCAGAAATATATAAATCACGTCTATCACTAGTTACTGCCTCAATACTGTACAAATCTTTAACTGTATTATATAGGTTTGTTTGAAGTGTTGTAATAAACTCTGGATTAAGTATCAAATGTTTGATATACTTGTACCATTGTTTATGGTTCTTAGCAGTATCTACCAACAATGCATTTCCAGAGTCAGTATATTTAGGTTGTTCACGTTTGTTAGCACCCTTTTCGTATGAGTTAACAAGGTCTATTTGATATGGACCAAAATCTTGTGCAATAATTGCCTTCTTGTGGAACCCAGCTTCAATAACCTTTAATTGACTTTTAACCTTGTTGAATGTATGCTCTTCAATTGGTGCAAGGGATACGTCAAATAAATTATAATTAGTTGCATAAGTAGAAATAGGTTTCGTCCAGACTCTTCTGTACGATTCATCTTCAACACCTTCATATTCATCCTTATTAAAACTTAATAAATATTCCTTATATTCTTTTGATACAGACTCGTAATTGTTGGTGAATATTTGTTCGTAACGATACCATACACTTTCTTTTGGTTGGATTGGCCTTTGGGTTTGTTGTCCCTTTTCATCAATCATAGTTACACTACCTCTAAGGTCGAATCCACATAATACAAACTGTACTTTATCGATAAGACCATCTCTAGTTAATGATGCAACAACACCATTGAGTATTTCTAAGTCTTTCTCGTGGGATGAGCCACCTAGCCACCCAATTCTAATTCTTTCAGCCTTCTCTGGTTTAGGTGTGTATTGTTTTTCTGTTGGGTCAATGGCGTTAGGGAGAATGAATACATTATCCTTTCCAGTAATACCCTTTAACACATCTCCAAATATTGGTGTGGTAGTGATGATATTCTCAGCAGTCTTTAAATTATTTAGAATTTTCTTATCAATTTGATTGTTCTTGATTATCAAGTATGCTGGGTGATGAGGCCCTGGTGCCCAATGGTCATCAATATCCATAAAGGTTAAGATACCTAATCTTTTACAACGCTCAACAACTTCTTGATGTTTTTCAAAAGGTCCAAGTGAACGGTGATAATGAATTATATCATATTGACTTAACCACTTATCGTTATCAATCTGTGGTTCGTATTCAATATCTACGTGAAATTCTTTTGGGTACATCGTTTCCAATGTTATGTGTGGCTTCGTACTTCTGAAATATGACACACCTGTACGGTCTGATGGTACAACTAAAACTTTAATTTTGCTCATGTTCGATTTATATTTTTTATAATAATAACGATTATGAACTAATTGTAAATGGAAAAAGGGGAAAACAATTAAGTAATCCCCTTTTTTTTATAAAATTTGTTTTTTTAAACCTTTTTCTTTTTAACACCAATCTTACCTTCTTTGATAAGTGTGTTAAGTGTCTTTTTAATTACATCCTCACTTAAGTTGTTGACAAATGTTTTTGTCATGAACTCCATTAACATATCATTCATCATCGCTTTTAATCCAGACTCAGATACCGTAAACGTACCATTAGCGTTAGCACCCATTGGTTGTTGATATTGTTGTTGTTGTTGTTGTTGTTGTGGATTAGTCTGTGGTGTTGAAGGATATTGCTTCGCACTAACTAATGGTTTCCCAACTGGTTGTTCTTGAACATCTTCTAATGAAAAAGTATGGTTATGGTTAGCCATTTGTGGAATTGGTGTTGCCATCATAGCTTCCTTGATTGCCGCTGGCATCTTAGAACTGTCCATGTTCTTATACATTGGTTGATTTGCTTGTATCTGAGGTGCAACCGCATTCTGTGGTCTTGTAATACCCTCAGCCATCATATCTTGAACCCCAGACTCGCTAAGTGCTCTTGAATCAATGTTACCAGTTGAATAGTCTCCACTTTCAACTTTATTCATTATTTGTTTAGCACCTCCAAGGATACCTTTAAGTCTATTTACGTCAATCGGTTGTGGCATTTCCATATTTAAAAATCTTTTATCTCATCATTATATTCTTCATCTTCAATGTCTTCTTCTTCGTAGTCATTGTTAATGTCGTTTGTGCTTGAACCAAATTCTGTTGGTTCGTCAATCGGCTCTTCAATTGGTCTTTCAATTGGCTCACCCATTGGTTCATCTACTGGTCTTTCAGTAGGTTCAACTTCTGTTGGTTCAGCGTTATCGTATCTATAAGTATTGTCAATATTCCTATTGTTCGAATCAATACTATCATTTCCAGTGTCTTTACTGTCAAAGTTAACAACTGTTATATTACCAGTCATCGAATCATCACCAGTTAAATTAGTCGTCTGACCAGCAACTTCAATTGGTTCCCAATACTTAAGGTTAGTTGGTTCCCAGTGAGTAATTCTATCAGTTCTAAATAACTTCCATCCAGCAGAGTTGTTCGGTTGTCTAACACTATCACCATATACTTGATAGGCTCTTATCGCTTCCCTACCACCATTTTTAAGATTACCCATTGCATGTACTACAATGTTTCTCCATCCTTTACCTTCTCTAGTTACGTTCCCGAATTTATCCTTTTTATCATCACCATCGTAATGAATTCTAATTCTTCTAATGAACTTTTTACCATTTCTAGCGTACTCGCCATCAATGGTGTCAGTAATTTGTTGTGTAGATACACCTTCCGTTATTAACCCCTCTAATATAATGTCTTCATATAGATTGTAAAGTTTCATTAACCTTTATTTTTAACCAAACGTAAATTGACCTTCGTTTCCAGATGTATCTGGGTGAACATATTGGTTGTCACCATCAAATTCATTTTTCGCTACGTTTTGAATTCTACCAGACCCAACAGCGTTAGTTGCACCGTTGATATCAACAGAACCACCACCATTGTATGTGTCTAAGAAAATCCCAGTACCTTTACCAGCTACGGGTGTTTCTTGGTCAGACAATGCTCTTGTGTGTGTTGCGCTGTAGTTGTTTCCATCATCAGCACTATTATAAGTGTTAGTTGGTAGAAGTGCATTTCTCGCTGCAATAGCTGCTTGTTCTAATTTGTTACTTGACATAATTATAGTTTTTGTTTTTTGTTATTTTTATTCATATACTCTATTAAATACTTCGTAGCCTCAATTTCTTTATCAATTGATTCATAAGTATCTTCTCTAGAACCACCGTGTATCTTCGGTATTCTAACTCTAGTTGGGTCTGCATTATCGTTATCCTTCTCGTGAGTGTCCTTAAAGGCGTTACCACCCTTCTTTTCACCTTGACCACTAGTGTTCATGATGATTCTTTTTTTGGTGTCATCTACTTTGATGTCAGCACCTAATGTTTTTTCTATCCACTTGATAGTCTTTAAATCACCATCACTATTAGATTGCTTGCTACCCAATTCAGACTTGACCTTTTTCATGTATTCAGTCGTAGCCGTATCATTTCCACCGAAATAAGATTTAATATTCTCATCGAAGATTGGATATACATTTCTTTCTATAGATTTATTTGGCATATTAGAAGCTTTTTCTTATTATATTCTTATAATCTGATGGTATTTCAAAAGTCTCAATATTCATTACTAAATAATTTAATACTATTCCAATTTCCTCACCAGATAGGTTGTTACTATTTATTGTATCAATAAAATCTCTCATCTTACCAACAACAATCATTTGATTATCGGATAAGTCATCGATGTCTGGTATATCATTCCTATTTATATCACTAGCATTCGACTTAGCAACCATGTCTTTATAATTAGACCTCTTATTAAGGATGTCTTCAACCATCTTATTAACGTTACTTTCAGTGATATCATCACCCTCACCAAGGTTACCAGCAGTGGAGGGTGTTCTTGATTGACCTTGACCATAACCATATGACATCGACCACCACCAATTACGTGGCTGAATCGCTTGTGCTGCAAAATCATCTGTGGTTTGCGGTATACCTTTGATATCCCCTTGATGATTAATAGGACCTGTTTTAATCTCAGCACCTTTATTGAATTTCTCATCACCACTAATTATCCCACCATCATCGTTGACGAATTCATCAACCTTGCTAGATTCGATAACTATTCTTTTGAAGTCTTTCTTTTTAAAAGTTTTCATATTATATAGTTTTATTATAAATATAAGCGAGGTGGGGAATATTTATAATAAAACAGATTAATTATGAATTTTAGAACTAGATTGGATATCACCAATAGACAGGTAAAACAGTTAGAGAGGACAGACGTTTCATTATCTGGTAGTAGTGTGTTTGGCTTACCGTTCAGTGCATTAACCACAGGGCCAAGTCAAAGTGTCTCTGGAATTAGTGAAACAGTGATAAACGTAGTTAGTACATTTTCTGGTAATACTGGGACTACCGTATTCACATTCGGTGACTCTAGGATGAACCTAGCAGCTACTAGTTTCTCAGCAATAACACCATCTAATAGTGCGATTACTCAAGATAGTGGTAATGTTTGGACGGGAAATACATCACAAATAGTTGATGGTAATTTTTCATACTTAGATTATTCTGGTGTATCATTCCCCCTTAGTATAGAAACCATGACGGAAACATCTCCAAATATTTTTACTGGTTCATGTTTATCCGATGATGTATTCATCTTAAGTGCTGACACCCTTGATTTTACAGGTAGAACAATTTGGGTTGATAATCCAGAAATAACTAGAACAAATAAATTGATTGTATCTGATGGTGCAATAAGTGGATATGTACTTAAGTCAGACTCTGAGGGTATGGCAACATGGCAAGTAGATGCTAGTGGTGCTACAAGTACAAGTTTTTGGTCTGCTGGTACTGGTACTGGTGCGATAGTACAACTTAATAGTGTTGGTGTTGCAAGTGGTGATTATGCAGTTTCTGAGGGATTCAATACAAAGGCAATTGGAAACTATTCTCATGCTCAAGGTAATAATGTTAATGTTTATGGTGATTACGGTCATGGTGAAGGTCTTAATACTATCTCATCTGGTACTTCTGCACATGCTGAGGGTAGTTTAACACAAGCAAATGGTAATTATTCACACGCTGAAGGTTCTGGTACGTTAGCTAGTGGTAATAATTCACATACTGAGGGGTTAAGTACGTCAGCAACAACATTTCACGCACACGCAGAAGGTCAAACCACACTTGCTAGTGCTAATTCAGCACATGCTGAGGGGTTTGATACAATAGCTAGTGGTAATTATTCACATGCTGAGGGACAAGGTTCTGTCGCTAGTGGTCAATCAGCACATGCTGAGGGGCAATCTACAGTTGCTGGTGGTAATACGTCACATGCTGAAGGTCAATTTTCAATTGCAAGTGGGACTTATTCACATGCCGAGGGACAATCTACAACAGCTAGTGGTACTTATTCACATGCAGAGGGTAGGGGTTCTATTGCAAGCAATCTTGCGTCACATGCCGAAGGTCAATTTTCAATTGCAAGTGGTTTAAATAGTCATGCTGAGGGTGCTGCAACAATTGCAAGTGGTAATACGTCACATGCTGAGGGTAATACTACAGTGGCTGGTGGTGTTTATTCACACGCTGAGGGTAACTTGACAATTGCTAGTGGGGAAGCTTCACATGCTGGTGGTAAAGGGTATCTTACTGCTGCAAATAGAATTGAAGCTGGTGGTATAGCGTCATTTATCCATTTTGAACAAACAACAGCTTCTGGCTTAATCGGTGCTTATGGGGATTATTCCGCTATACTTGGTGGAATTAATCATAATATAGGTACTGGTTCAACATATTCAACTATTCTTGGTGGAGATGCTAACTTGATAAATGATGATGTACTTAGGTCTTCCGTTGTTGGTGGGTCTAATATTACAGCAACAACATCGGATATGGTATATGTTCCAGACCTTGTAATTGATGGTCTTGTATCGACTGACCCATTAGCTACTGATGCGAATGGTAAGATTGTAGCTGGTGCTTCTGATGCTAGACTTAAAACTAATATCAATGTATTAGAATCTGCCCTTGATAAGATTAAGAATCTTAGAGGTGTATCTTACGAATGGACAGAAGAATCTAATATGGGTTCGGGTGTTAAGAAGTATGGTCTTATTGCACAAGAAGTTCAAGAGGTTATTCCAGACATGGTTAGAAAAAGAGCGAAGGGTGACGGAATGCTCACACTTGCTTATACTGAGGTAGTACCTTGGTTAATCGAGGCTATTAAGGAATTGGCTAGTGGTAGTACCGTTAGAAATGAATTAATTCTTGAGACGCAAACAATTGCGTCTGAGGATAATAATATTGAATTAAATTATGGTGGGAATCATGATACTGCCATTGGTGGTGGTGTTAAGGTTCTTGATGCAATTAAGGATGGTGTTCATTCTGAGATAAAGACAGATGAGAATGGTGGTTGGGTAGTTTCACCTTCATTATCAACACCTAAATTGATACTCCCAGAATACACTCCAACATCAACTAATGATGAAAGTGGTGTTAAGGGTGATACTGTATGGAATGATGACTATATTTATATTAAGACTAACTCTGGGTGGAGAAGAAGCTCACTTGAAAACTTTTAACGATGGGTAATATTTTAAATTTTAATGTAAACAAGGTTGATATGAGACTTAGTAATGCAGATTACTGGGATTTATACTTAGCTAAGACTGATATCACACCGATATCTCAAGATACAATTATATCTGGGGCATGTCTTGTTGCACATTATGATTTTAATAATAATAATATTTTCGATTCACCATCTCAATATGATTATCAATACACTGACGAATATGGTGATGCGTTACCAATAGGTCAATCTCAATATACTAACCCATATGCGGTACAATATGGTGATATCCTTGGTTATGTACAAACCATTTATAGTCTAACAACGTGGGGCGATGCTATTAATTCTGGTTATACTATGCCAACAATTGGGCTTACAGGTATTGATAATGGTTTATTATTATTTAATAAACCAAGTGGTGATACAACAAATCAAGCACTATTAAGTACCTTAACAGCTTCGACGTTACATATACCGTCTGGTGATACTAGACTTTGTTTAACTGCGGTTAGTGGTATGACGGGTGACTACGTGTATCCAGTTGAAATGGTGGGTAACCCAGATGATGCTGGTAATTTCCTTCGATTGTGTGGTGGGTTCTACCAAGGGTATTATAAATTAGATGGAAATTCTTATGAAGTACTACCAAATAGAGTCCCTAATACGTGGACGGCTGAACTTTGGCTTAGGAAACCTTGCGTGGACGATTGTAACGTCACAGGAACGACTTTAAATGATGTTTATACTGGTAATACTGGATTCTTCTTATACTTCGGTACAAGGGCTGAAAACAAGTTCTGGAATATATTTGAGGGTCTTAATACTGGAACAACGTCTGGTTGTACGTCTGGTCAAACAGAATGGTGTACAATACCTAAGGAAACAGATGTGTCGGTTGTTAATAATGAAGGTTATACCATTCCCCTTTCACCACCACCACTTAATTTTGATGTGATTGATAATAAATTCATGATGTATAGTAGGGCTAGTGCTAGTTCTGGTAGTAGATGTGGTAGGTGTGGTGGTGACCACCCAGCTGGTAAAACAGTTTGTAATTTTACAGGGGATACTATAACATTAACTAGTACAACACAAGTGATTACCGATGATAGAAACCCATTCTTAGTTTATAGTAGGGCTAGTGCTAGTTCTGGTAGTAGATGTGGTAGGTGTGGTGGTGACCACCCAGCTGGAGAGACGGTTTGCACATTCTCTGGTTTTACGACTGATGAATTGGAATTAGATAAAGATGCTGACTTGATAGATAATGCGATTGGGTTTAGAATAACACCAGATGGTGCTATTGGCTATAGAAAGTTAATTGTCACAGCCACTTGCGTTAATGAGGTTACCGTGACAGGTTGTTCAATTGAAGAATCATACTCAGCTAGTGGTGTGGTTACTTGTGATGAATGGCAAATGATATCAATTAGATTTGTTGCCAATGGGGTGCTTGATGAGTGTGAGATGGAGTATGCACCAGCTAGGAAGGGTAAATTGATGTTCTATGTTAATCGTAGACTTATATATGTAGTTGATGACTTCGATGAATTCATCGCTAGACGTTTAGTTGAGGATAGCGCAAAGCAAGTTGCAGTTCCTTATAATATTAGTCTTGGTGGTGGAACACAAGGGTTAATTGAGTCAATGACATTTGATGGTCAAGACCCAGCTGACATGCCTTCATGCCTACAAAATAACTTTGCTGGTACGTTTATCGGTGATATTTCTCAGTTCAGATTCTACATTTGTGGTATGAATTACTGTGATATTAAAAATAATTTCGAGCAAGAGAGAGAAAGATACGGTTTATCCGTTAATAGCTAATATTTATAAATAAAGAATTAAATTATGTCAACAACAGCAACAACACCTAGTGAATTATTCGTTTCAATCGATTCAACCATTAGGAATCAGACAACACCAAATAGTATTACACCAGAATCACATTCTGACCTACTTTATAATATAGTTGAGGTATTAAGTGCTGATACATATACGACAAGTGGAATATACGATGCTACAGCATCTACGATAAACTTTACAACATCAAATACTGGTGTTACATATAGTGTTAGTGGAATTACTGATAATAACACATATACAACTGGTGGAACTTATGTTGCTAGTGCGTCTACGATTACATTCGAAGATAATCAAGGTGGTGGTTATGTAGTTACTGGTATTAATGAAATGCAGTATTTAGAAGTAGATGTACCAGTAGGGGTAGCCGCTACTAGTGGTATATTAGGGATGGGTACAGTACCTATTGTATTATTGGCAGCACCAGGGGCTGGTATGTACAATGATGTATCTAAGATTATAATTGAAAAAACAAAAAACACAACTGAATATACGTTTGCTGTTAATGATTTCCCAATCATAAACTGGTTAAACTC
>Ga0114994_10002958_pt1 | contig 12451 bp, 8 predicted proteins | sample ArcticOcean_MG_C_9_FD_87043 | JGI IMG/M metagenome (GOLD analysis project Ga0114994, IMG submission 87043) | Marine microbial communities from western Arctic Ocean - ArcticOcean_MG_CB2_152 | ecosystem: Environmental > Aquatic > Marine > Oceanic | place: Arctic Ocean: Canada Basin | collected... | reverse complement strand
CGGCGGGCTGGAGCCGGACGCCGCGGGCGTCAGTCGCGCGTGGGCTTTTCGCGCGTCCCTCGCCACTTGTTCATCGGGGTGGTCTTTGAGGGCACTGAGGGCTTCTCGGGCTTTATCTAAATCACCTAACAGCACGTAGACCTTGCCCAGGCGCAAGCGCGCTCGCACGTGGGTCGGGTCCAACTCCAACGCGGTCTGCGTCGCTTCGTAGGCTCGCTCGGCGTGGGCCCTTCTATGGGAAGGTTCGGCGACGCCCGCGCTCAGCCAGGCCGCGGCCTCGTCGGCCCGCGCTCGGCTCGCGTCCTTGGGGTCGTCCGTGGCCTCGGCGTGCTCGGCGAAGAGCGTCGCGGCGGATTGGAAGTCGCCCGACGCGAAGGCGGCGCGCGCCCGCGCGCGCGCGTCGTCGGCGTCACTGGTTAGCTTCTCCTCCGTCGTGGTGACGGGCGGCGGGCCGCGCGTGCGCTTCGCCGGCGTCTCCGGGGGGGGTGAAGCCCTTCGCCTTGAGGTTGCGGCGCGCGGCTTGGGCGGGTCCATCGACTGCGAAAGCGGGCCAGGTGGCGTGCGGCGATGGTCCGGAGCGGCCGCGCCGCGCGGTGTCGTCGGTGGAGCTTGCATGGCAGCGTGCTGACCCTGTTTAGCCGCCGACGTTCCTGAGACCCTTTTATAACTTTTATCCGCTCTCCGAAAAGAAAACATTAGCATCCAGCCTCCTCTCGCGTCGACGCTGCTCGGTCTAAGCCTCGAGGCTCTGGAAGCGAGTCTTCGGAAGCATCTGATGTTATCGTACGGGTTTTGCTAGCAGCAATCCGCAAAAAGCAAGGACTGCAAAAGCGCGCTACAGAGTAGATGACCGAGTCAAATTCGCAGCGGCAAGCGTTTTTCGATCACTGACCTAGCGGGCTTGACGTCGGCGGACTTAACGCTGCGGTCACGGGCTCCGCTTGACGCGCCGCCAAGCTTTTGCTGCCGGCGGAAGCTGCCCGCTGCGCCGCCGCGCGGGGACCCCGAGAGCCGCGCCTGGCTGCCCAGCGGTTGCGCACCCACGGCCCGGCCCTCGTGGCGCGCCACGGGCCGCAGAGCTGCTGGTTCCTCCGGCCATCCACGAGTCGGATTCCCGGCGGCGCTGGCCGGCGGCATACTCGGCTGCGCTGGTCGGCGGCTAAACCGCCCACACACAAGCACGAAACACAAACATGTTTAGAGCACCGCGCGCTGGTGGCATGCTGGCCGACGGACGCATGTCTAACGCGCATCTCCCCGCAGGTTTGCAAAGATGGTCCGAGCAGTCGTTTGCCTCGCGCTCCTGGCGCCGGCCGCGGGCCTCGTGGCACCCTCAGCGCCGGCCGCCTCGACGGCCCTGCGGGCCGAGGCCGGCGCGTCCATGAAGACGATGCCCGGCGGCGTCCAGGCCGGCGACCCCATGCCGGGAGAGGGCCCCTGGGACCCGATGGGCTTCTCGAACATCCACGCGAACATCCAGGGCTCGGAGCACGCGGGCGTCTTCCCGGCGCCGCAGTGGATGCGCGAGGCCGAGATCAAGCACGGCCGCGTGGCCATGCTCGCCTTCACGGGCGCCTTGGTGCAGTCCTACGGCATGCACTTCGACGGCAAGATGAACGGCATGTTCTACGAGAAGGGCGTCAACCCCTTCGAGGCGACGCCCTCGGCCTTCGCGACGAACCCCATGGGCATGGTCCAGATTTTGCTGCTCATCGGCCTGACGGAGGGCTACACCTTCCCGGAGGGCGCCTGGTCGGGCGACATGACGCGCGAGGCCGGCGACCTGGGCTACCGCGTCATGCGGAAGGCGGACGTGATGGAGGAGCAGCAGATCAAGGAGCTGAAGAACGGCCGGGCGGCCATGCTGGGCATCATGGCCTTCTCCTCGGCGCACTTCCTGCCGGGCAGCGTGCCCTTCTTCTTCAACGCGTAGGGGGGGAGTAAGTTCCGGAGACTAGTCTTACTAGGACGCGGCCAGCGCCGCCGCGGCCACGTCCAGGATGTTTTCGGTGGAGTAGCTCACGAGGGAGTTCGTCGCGTACAAAACGTCGACCTCCGCGGCGAACGTTTTTACGACTGCGGCCCGCTTGACCTTCATGGTGGGCGTCAGCTCGCCTGACTCGACCGAGAACGGCCGCTCGAGCACTCGGCACTTCTGCACCGTCTGGGCTCGAGATTGCGCGTGCGACTTGTTGTAGGTCTCGAGCGCCGCCGAGATGTCGTCGGGCGACGGCGGCGTTCGAGCGTCGTCCGCCGGCGCCACGAGCGCCGCCAGGTACTTTTTGCCGTCACCAATCAGGACGACGTGGCCGCAGCGCGGAATCAAGGACTGTAAAGTATTTTCGATGGGCGTCGGCGCGATGTTCTCGCCCCCTGCGGTAATAATTAAGTCCTTCTTGCGCCCGGTGATGCGCAGGTAGCCGTCCGCGCCGACGGTGCCCAAATCTCCGGTGTGGAGCTGCCCCCTCGTAATGGCCTCGTCCGTCGCCTTGCGCAAACCGCGGTAGCCCCGCATGACGTTTCCACCCCTCCATAAGACCTCGCCGTCACCGCCGATCTCCACATCCCCCCGCGGTAAGGGCCGGCCGCAACTACCCACGGGTCTTGCACCGTCCAACGGACCGCAGACAGCGATCGCCCCGCACGACTCGCTCATGCCGAACACCTCCAGTAGCGGCATGTCCAAGGACCGCAGATAACGCTGCGTCGCGTCCGAAAGCGGCGCCGCGCCGGTGTACAACAAAGAACACTGGTCGAGGCCGCAGGCCTTGCGCACCTGTGGAGAAATCAAACCGTGAGCCCACGCCATCGAGCAGACGTCGCGTCGATGGCGTGAAGGTGGACGCGGCCATTCACCTTCTTGTACGCGAGGACCTTGAAGAGCCCGAAGGGCACGCCTAGAGCGATTCGCAAGACTTCTGGAGTACGTTCGTGCCACCACAATCCGCCCACGGTCTTGGCCGCGGTGCCAATGGTTTTTTTCACCGAACCGCCCTTGGCGGAATAAGTCTCCGCGGCCTTACTTTGCATGGCGCCGGCCATTTTTTCCCACACGCGCGGCACGCCGAAGAATAGAGTAGGCCTACATGACAGGAGCGTGTTCTTGAGGGAGCCCTTTAGAGCCTGGGCGTCGGCGAAATGCACTTGCGCGCCGCAATAGATCGCGGAGTAGACGTCGATGCCCATGGCGGCGATATGGCTCAGCGGCAGGTACGACACGAGCCGCGTCGCGTCGTCGAGCGGTATGCGTGCGTGCATCATCGCGCAGACCTCGAAGATGGCCTCGTTCGTCAATTCAACAGCCTTGGGATTTCCAGTAGTACCCGAGGTGTACACCAACGACGCGACGGCACTTGGTGCCGCCGTGATCGGAAGTGTGGCGCCATGCTTTACAAAGGCGTCCCAGGACGACATGCCCGAAGATTGCCCGTCCAGGAGCACCACTTTGAGGGCCGGGAAGTCCGCGAAGACCGCCTTGTATGTCGTCTCCAGTTGTTTGCGCGACTCCAACACCAACACGCGGACGCCGCTCGTTTTGAGAATATGGGCCGCTTGGGCGTAGGTGTTCGTCGTGTAAATGCCCGACACGGTCCAGCCGGCTTTCAGCGCGCCGAGCGCCGCGAAGAACCACCTAGGTTCGTTGAAGGCGTGCACGGCGACGCCTTTGCCTTCGTCGATCTCTAGTAAGGCCCGCGCGAAGGCGGCGGCCTCCGCCTCGTACCGGGCCCACGTGTACTTCTTGCCGTCGCAGGCGACCAATGCAACAACGTCCGGCGTATCCGCTGCGCGCTTCGCTAGCGCATGCACGACCGTCGGGCAGTCCGGCAGCTGTCCGCCGGCCGCCGCGAGGCGCGCTTCTCGTTTGCTATTGCGCCAGCGCTTCAGGGCGCGGACCGTGACCGCGGCCAGGCCGACGCCGCCCCAGACGGCGGCGGTGGTCTTGAGGCGGCTCGGCATGTTTGCTGAGCTCGGCAACAAACGCTCGCAAACCAACTTTGGCAGCTCTGGTTGCACTTATTACCACCTGCAGTGCAGATTTGCATCTTTGGGAGAGCATGAAACCCGGCACGGAGGACTGGACAAGGTCGCCGGGGCCAGGTTCTAGGGCGAGGTATTATAGAGAAAGGATACAATACCAGGTATTAAGTCGCCACGGCGGGCGCGGCTGCAACGGCCTTCGCGAGCGGCTTCTTCGAAGGCGACCGCGGCCGCTCGTCGTCCAGCGCCTCCAGGCCCTCGATGAACTCCTGCGCCGTTAAATCGCCGTTCCCGTCGTCGTCGATCACATCAAAAAGCATTCGCAGCTCCTTCGGGCTGTGCTCGCGGAGCTTGCGCCCCCGCGCCAGGACCTGGCCGAAGCCGCCGATCTTCCCCGCGTCTCTCACGCGCTTCACGAACTTCGCTTTGGAGATGCCCCCCCGCCAGCACACCTCCTCCCGCTGCTTCCGCCGCCGATCCTTGGCCGCGGTCCGCCCCACCTCCCACACGTCCAGGGCGTGGTAAAATTCGTCAAAAGAGAGCGAATTCGAGTGGTCCTCGTCGATGAGTTCAAAAACGCTCTTCAGCTTCTTGTCCGACAGATCGGCCAAGGATCCGCCGTTCGGGAGGCCCGCGTTCATCTGCCCGAGGCCGCCCCGCCCCGTCCGCACGCAGTGAATAAATTCGGTCAGTGAAAAGTCCCGGCCGCCCGCCACCTTCGCGCCCGGCAAGGTCTGGTGCTCCTGAGACGCGGGTGTCCCGACCATCCCTGGTATAGTAGCATCACCTTTACAGACCATGATCCGGTCCCTATTCACCAACTTATTCGCGGTCCCGGAGAACGTCAACAGTTTAGGCGCCTTGCAGCCCGGCGTGCCCCGCCAGCCGTTCTCCAGCCTCTTCATGTTCTTCCGGAACGACGACCTGTCGTCCATGGTCACGCCTTGTATACGGGAAGACCTTTTTAGGAGCGAGGACTTTTGCAGCGTCAGGTCCACGGGCGGGCCCCAGCCCTTGCCCGGGAGCTCGTCGATGGACTGGCCGGCGTCCATCATGCGCACGGCCATGCGAGACCGTCGAATCACTCGTTCCTGCTGCGCCGCGCCCAATCCCAAAATCTGGTACTGCAGCCCGATCTCCTGGTCTAAACAGGCGCTGAGGCGGGCCTGCCTCGCTTCGGCCAGCTTCTGCAACGCGGCCAGCTCGGCCCTGGGGTCCGGCGGCGGCATCGGCAGCGTCGTGAGGGGGCTGCTCTCTGCACCGCCTCTGCAGCGCCTGCCAACACAGCGGAGGTCGCGTTCGGGTTTCTCTAGGCCTCGAGGTCTGCCCGGGCAGGCTTCGGGTCTCGTCGAGGCGTCTGGTCTGACGGCTGGTTTTCGGACGGGTTTTAAGATGACGCAATCGATTGGATCCGCTCTGTGCTCTAAGCGCGCGCCCTGGTGCACGCGCTGCCGAGCCGCAACGCACACACGCCTCTTCCTACCACTACTCTCAACGCCTGCAATATGAACACCAGGCACGGCGCGCAACCGTGAGCTTGGAAAGAGCAACTTTTTTCTTGCAGCTTTATTGCTTAGCGCGCCATGATGATGGATGGCAGCGGCAGCGGTCACGGCGCGGCGGCGAACGTCGGCCGCGGCATGATGATGGATGGCAGCGGCAGCGGCCACGGCGCGGTGAACGTCGCGGCCCTCAAGGCGCGCCTGGCTGCGGCCTCGCTCGGAGAGGCCGCGCGGCCGGACCGCTGGAGCACCCTAAAGCCCGGCGCGCTCGCCGCGGTCGTCTCGGGCAACGCGAGCCAGGAGGCCTCGTCCTCGTCCACGACCTCGCACCTCCGGGGCATCGCCGACGAGGAGGGCCTGAACACCAGCTTGAGCAGCTTCGACACGAGCGGCGCCTCCTTCCTCGGGCCGCTGGGCATCGCCCCCTTCGAGGACACGCCGGAACCCCAAACGCGCCCCATACCGAGCTTCTCCGAGAGCGGCGAGGCCCCGCCGGCGAAGGCGCGGCCGCCGAATCCGCCGCCAAAGCCTATCAGGAGGGACTGTCCCGCCATCGGCTTGCAAAAGTCGACGCTCTTCGGGTTCCGCGCCGCGGACGACCACTACCAGATGCGCAAGAACACGAGCTGGAACTCCTTCTCCTTGGACAACTCCGGGCACTCCATCGACGGCTTATTAGCGGACAGCGACGCACCGGCGATCGACGCCGTCGACGCGGTGCTGCCGTCGGCGGACGATGTGCCCGTTGTTGATGATGCCGATGCCGTTCGACCTTCCGTAAAGCACGAGCCGCCGTCGCCGACGGCGCTCGTGGTGCCGCGGAGCCCGGCGCGGCTGGTCGTCGTCGCGGCCCTCGGCGCCGCCTGCGCGGCGGAACTCGCGGCGCGGTGGGGCGGCGACGACCGGGACGTCGCGCTGCGCGCGTCCGGCGCGCTCTGGTGCCTCGCGGTCCTCGCGGCGGCGCGGACCCTGTGATGAGCCCTCCTTCTCTAGGGCAGTGTACATACTACTATATTTTAATGATGTGCTCTCGTTATTGCTTACAGGGCGAGGGAAAACGGGTTTTCACCAAGTACTGTACTGGCACTTTCGCGCTCGTAAAACTCGTCCACGCACTTACCGGCGCGTCACGTCGCCATGGTAAAACGATATGTTCAACGTGTTGAACACTCGTGTCGATGGCGTGCCCGCAAACCATGTTTTTGACTCGATTCACAGCATTCCAGCCACCAATGCTCGCCGCTGCGCGCGCGCTCGTGAGAGTCTGCACTCGTCTCGTGCGCGTGTGGATCGCCGCGCACGCCGCACGCCGCTTAGGCCCTACGCGCAGGCAAAATGATGCGTCTCGTCGCCCTGCTTGCGATCGCGGCGCCGGCGTCGTCTCTAAAGCTACCGTGGCGGCGCGGTGTCGCCGCGGTCCGCAGCGACGTCAGCTACGAGCTGGGCCTTCCGAAGCGCGCCTAAATGAAGTACACGAACCGGAAAGACGGCAACCCCATAAAGCCGGCCGTGAGTGATGTGTACGACTTCGGCTTTCAGGGGAAGAGCGAGAAAGACGCTATGGACATCGAAGCGTCGCCGGAGGCGCAATTCACGCACATGCCCGCCGAATCCATGACCGGGGTCCCCCTGGAGATCACGCGGGCGTGCGCCACCTTCTCGGGACAAATGTACGAAGTCACCGATCCGACGAACTCCCGGAACGCGTTCGAGCTTTCCACCGACGGCTTCGAATGTACTATAGTTCTCTCGGACTTGGACCACGAGAGCCCGTTCGGCAGCTCGCAGGCGACGAACCCGCCCTTCGCCGTCGCGCTCACCAAGGACTCGGACGCCGTGACGCTCATCTGCGCCTGGAGAGGCTCGGACGCGATCGAAGACTGGGCCGTCAACCTCGCCGCGACGCCCGTTCACTCGTCGTCCTGGTTCGAATCGGCGCCAGGCTTGCGGGCGCACGGCGGCTACACGGCGACGGTGGAGAGCGACCTGACGAAGCACGAGGCGGCGCTCCTCGAACTGATCGAAGACTTCGGGGTCACGCGGCTCGTATTCACGGGCCACTCGCTGGCCGGCGGCACGGCGTGCATCGGGACCATAGTGCTGCGCGGGCGCATGCAGCAGGCGGGGTCGCCGTGGGCGGCCGTCGCGGACAAGGTGGACGTCCGCACGGTCGCCTTCTCGGCGCCGGGCGCCACGATCCAGGACGTCTCAAAAGCAAACGACGCCACCAAGGCCTTCGCGGCCGACGTGAGTGCGCGGAGCGTTAATTTGGTCGCTTGGATGGATATTGTTCCGCGCCTCACGACTGACCTGGGCTTCGTCAACCGGTACCTGGAAAACTCGCTGGCCTCGCTGGCCGAGTTGGAGGTCCCCCTGCCGAAGCTCCTGTACAACCTCATCGACATTCGCCACAAGATCGACTCTCTCTACGAGGAGGGCAAGGACGCGGGCCCGGTCATGGAGTTGCTCGGCGTGGCCAAGACCTTGGTGCACAGCTGCCCCCTCGTCATGTACGAGGACCTCGACTCGGAACCGTTACGCCTCCTGGACAGTCTGGACCCTACCGACGACCCCGCGTACCTCGAGGCCTACAAGTACAAGAAGCTCAAGAAGGATGAAAATGTCATCACGAGGATCCTATACGAGCACAAACTCACCTACAACGGCCTCAGCTATAACAAGCAGACCGAGTAATTTACAACTATGATTAATCGAGCGCCGCCTTGAGCTCCTCCGCCAGCGCGTCGACGTCGCCGCGGTCGCGCCGTTTCCGCGCGACGGCCTCGAAGACGCCCGCCAAGGCCCCCTCGACCTGCTCCGTGCGCGTGGGCCGTGCTAACGACGCCACCGCCGCGGGCGCGGCGAGCGACGGCGGTGTCCCCCCGGCTGTGCTCGGGACGCGCTTCCGGTCCGCCCCGCGAAACTTCCGATGCCTTTTGGGCGGCTCGAGGAAGTCCAGGGCCACGGCCTGTTTCGCGTGGCGCGTCTCCGCCTGGTAGCGCGTCGCCTCCTCGGCGAGCGCGTCGCGCTGATTTCGCTGGTGCGCCGCCTTCGCGGCCTTCTCTTGCATGCGCTTCTCAAAGTTGACGGCGTCGCGCGCCGCGCCCCGCAGATCCACGCACTGCCCGTCGAGGCCGAGGTCCTCGCGCGCGCGCCGCTCGTAGGCCCGGGCCTGCGCGCGGTTCTCCCGGTACTGGTCCGCGAGCGTGTCCGCGTGGCGCCGCGGGTCTGGAAGGGCGTCCTCGTCGCTCGACGCACCGCTATCGGCATAGACGCGCGCGCGGTCCTCCCGCACCCGCGCGGCCCGGAATCGCCGGTTCTCGCGGTACTGGTGGGACGCCGCGTCCGCGAGCTGCCGGCGCCGCGCGGCGTCGTGGGCGTCCGCCCGGTACTGCTGCGATGCGACGTCCGCGAGCTGCCGGCGCCGCGCATCATTCTGGGCGTCCGCGGCTTGTTTCGGTAGCGCCGGCGCCTCGGTCCCCTCGTCCCTTATCCTATTCCGCAGCGCCTCCGCGCGACACCGCGCGTACTCGGCCGCGAGCCCGGCCGGCAGGTCCGGCTCGACCAGGGACGCGACCCTCCGTTCGATCGCGGCGGAGGCATCGTCCGAGTCGTCGTCCGTCGTCTCGTCGTCCACGACGCGCCCGCTCCGCGCTTCTAGTGCGCCGGACATATATTTCCGGACGTACACGTGTTTTACTAAAGCGTCCGTCAACGGGCGTTTCTCTACATCTTTATGTAACAGCGAAGCCACCAATTCCGCGCACGCGGACGAATACCCGATGACGTTCGGCGCGCGCGACGACGTGATCGCGCGGCACAGCGCCGCCAGGGACGGCGCGGTAAAGGGCACCCTTAAAGCAAGGATCTCGTAGAACAGCACGCCCAATGACCAGACGTCCGCCGCTCTGCCGTAAGGTCTGCCTTCAAAGATCTCCGGGGCTAGGTAATAGGGGGTACCGACGCGCGTGGAAGCGAGCGCCACGGACGCGTCGAGTTGGCGCGAGACGCCGAAGTCCCCGAGTTTAGCTATTCCTCGCTTTGTCAAAAAGACGTTGGCCGCCTTGACGTCGCGGTGGACGATCCGTCGCGCGTGCACGTGGCGCAGTGCTAAACAAATCATGACGAAGAGGGCCGCCGCCTGTGCTTCGGGGTAGGGCCGGCGCTCGCTCCGTCTCCTTGCTATGGCCTGGCTCAGGTCGCCCCCGTCGCAGTGCTCCAGCACGATGTAGAAGCGCTTCCTCTGGTCATCCGCAAACGACGCGATGTAGCGACACACGTTCGGGTGCGAATGTTTTCTCAGTAACTCCGCTTCTCTTCTCGCTTCGGCCCGCGCGGCCTTGTCGGCGCAGCGGATCTCCTTGATCACAACAAATTCGCGGGCCTTGTCCCGGCACAGCAGGGCCCTGCCAAAGGCGCCGGCTCCAAGCTGGTCGACTACATGAAACCTGTCCATTGGCTGTCGACACGCTGCCTCTGCGGACGCCGAACCGTGCGGCAAAGCAGAGTCGTTCTCCACCACCACCGGCGACAGCGTCAGATCGGGCAGCCAGCAGAGCTTCCGGCGCCGGCAAGAAACCCGCACGGATGCCTTTCGTCACTCGTGGCGTATCCCCCCGCGGCGCTCCGCCCACTAGTCCCAGCACCGTAACAATAAAAATTGCGGCAACGGACCAGTGAGACTCCACACAAGGCACATTACTATCTACTTCCCGGCGTACGCCGCCGCCCACGTTCGTCGGTCGCCCTCGGACGACGACACCTCCCTATTCTCGCGCCACTCCTTGTCGCGCGCGTCCACGACGCCGCGCGCGACTTCCACCGCGTCGAGGTCCAGCTCCGCCGTTTTAACAGCTCCGAAGCTCTTCGCCGCGAGACTGAGTCGCTTCTTGAACCGTAAGCGCTCATGTTTCATGCGCCGCTGCTTCGTCCGTTTGGGGAGCCACGACAGGTCCGCCTCCCTTAATGAACCCGTGAGGGTCCAGGGCGACGCGCTCCGGCCCACCTCTCGATACGCTGCGCGGTCGATACCAATGTCGGCCCAGTTCTTCTTACTGAAATGGGGATTGGTATCCGTCCAGCCCACCCTCGAACCTCTTTCAAAAAGCGCCGTGTCTTCCCGACCGTCGGGGTACTTGATGAGTACGTGGCCATCTATGAAACCGTTGAGGAAGTAACCTTTTAATGTTTGGCCGTTCATGAGTTCCAAGAGACCGTGGCCCTCCCTTTTGTCTTCTAACCACCCGCCCACATATTTCAAAGCTCGATACAGACCCATGGTCCCGCCGATATGAGCTCGTGTCCTGTCCCCTCGTTCCACGGCGGGACACAAGACCTGCCGCCCAAATCCACTCCTCGCACCTTTGGACCACTGCCCCTCGTAACTTCTGCCGTCTATGCACCCGAAGAACCCTTCGCCGTCAAATGCACCGTTGATATAGCAGCCGTCATATCTACAAAACCCGCGACCTTTATGCTTGAAGCCCATGCCGCACCGGTAGTCGATACCGAGCTGGTTACCCCACTGCTCTCTGCCTTTACCATGCTTCCTATTTGCTTTAACTTCACCGGTATACGTCGGCCCGTTGTCCGCCGTAATGAACTTACCGGAACCCTCCATTTTATCATCAAGCCACTCGCCCTCGTAGCAGTTGCCCGAGACCCACCACCGCACGCCGTACCCGTTCCTCAAGCCACTGCTCTTCGTCGAGGCCTTGCGCCCCTTGTCCAGGTAGGCGCCTTCATAGTACCCCCCATCGGACCACGAGTACCGTCCGCGCCCACAAAAGGCGCCTCCCGAGAACAAGCCTTCGAAGCGGTCGCCGTGGCCGAACATAAACACCCCCCTGCCATCGGGCAGGTCGCGGCGCCACATGCCCACGTACTGGTCGTTGTTCGCCCAGTGCAGCATGCCCTCGCCGTGTTGCACGCCGTCCGCGAAGTTGCCACTATAAATACTTCCACTGGAGAAAACGCGCGTGCCGGCGCCGTGGAACTCGCCGTGCTTGTACGAGCCGTTGTACGTCCCGCCCGTCGAATAGGTGTAGGTCCCGGTACCGTGGAAGCGGCCGCCCTGCAGTTCCCCTTTGTATGAGTCACCGTTCGCGAAGGCGATGCGACCACTGCCGATTAACTTCCCTTTACTGAACAAGCCCTTTAAGATATCGCCGGCTTTCGTTCTCAGGGATCCGTCTCCTTCAAACAGGTTGTTGGCGAAGGCGCCGTCGTAGACACTTCCGTCGATCAGGTGCTGCAGGCCTTTCCCGTGCTTCCTTCCAAACTCGTACTCGCCCTCGTACCGCTGCCCGCGGTGCGGGGTGCCGCTACTAAAGTCAAAGGACGTAAACGTGCCGTGGCCGTGGAAGAGGTTGTTGGTCCACTCGCCGTCGTAGGTCGTGCCATTGGCATACGTTAATAGACCGAGGCCTTCCCGTCTCCCTTGGATGAACTCGCCTTTATACCTATCTAGGTTGGGGTACAGCTTGACGCCCTTCCGGTAAATCTTGCCGTCGCGGTGCACCATCGTGAAGGCGGAGTCATTTTGCATCGTTGCTGGGCTGTCTTGCTCCTAGCTTTGATGATTGGTTGGAGCGGCGGCGTGCGCACGGGAGCCCCGAGATGGCGTGGCTGCACCACTGGTGGCTCTGTCTGTGGGGCAGCCCACGACAGCGCACCGCGGCGCACAGCGGCTGCCAAAATGGCACCCGCACGAAAGTAGGAATATCTCCCGGCTCGCGCGCACGGGTCGTAGTCGTCGCGACGAGCCGTCGCCCTCGCCCAAGCGTGCGGTGCGGCTACCTTGAAATAAGCGTTAAAAACGGGTTTTATCTAGCCAGGCCGCGGCGCCCTTTTACGCGTACGCGTACTACGTGCAGAGGCTGAGGCAAGGCTACGGCTTCTAAAAATCCCAGCGTTGCTGTCGCGTTGAGCTTTGCATCTGTGCGGCGGGATTGGCTTGTCCACTGCTTGGT
>Ga0114994_10002956_pt1 | contig 12453 bp, 6 predicted proteins | sample ArcticOcean_MG_C_9_FD_87043 | JGI IMG/M metagenome (GOLD analysis project Ga0114994, IMG submission 87043) | Marine microbial communities from western Arctic Ocean - ArcticOcean_MG_CB2_152 | ecosystem: Environmental > Aquatic > Marine > Oceanic | place: Arctic Ocean: Canada Basin | collected... | reverse complement strand
CGGCGCCTGGGCAGCCACCGCGTCGATGCGCGCGGCCGTGCCTTTGTGCGTGTACACGCCGGCCTCGCGCAGCGGCGGCTTCTCAACTTTCTTCTTCTTCTTAAATTGTTTGTCGCCACCGAGGCGCTGCGCCGCGCGGTCGATCTCTTTTTCTGCCCACTTTCCCGTCCAGCGCAGCATCTTGTCCTCTAGCTGCGGGTCCCATGTTTGGTCGCCGCAAGCCATGCTGGACGCGTGCGGCGCGCGAGAGCCGTATTACAGTGCAGTGTGCAAGGATGACAGTTGCGGCAGGCTGTAGTTCTTGGGCTGGCGGCGGACACAGAGCAGAGAACAGCTCGGAAAACGTCCTAAACAGCGAGAGAAGGGCTCGTACCGCGGCCACGGTTCGGCTTAATCAGGGCTGTCCGCGCGGGTTTTTTATCCCTAGGATTGCTATCAATAGCACAGCCAGCCAGCTTGTGTTGTTCGACGCCCCCACTATTTCATACAGCTTAAAAATACGAAGGCAACACGCCCAGCCAAACGCAGTCACGCGCCGACGTCTCGTTGCCTCAGGACAAACAAGGTACAGAGCCTTGTTTGACAGCAGCCGCCGCACCGACGCGTGAAAAAGAGATGTCCGAGGCCGCCACACCCAAAAGGAACCCGCGCCCGGTGCTGGCCCTCCTAGCACGCCCCCGCGCCGGCCCGAGCCAGACGCTGACGGAGATCCGGTTCGAGGAGTGGTGCACGCGCATCATGCGCGACTGCCGCCTGCCGGGCACGCTGCAGCACATACCCGCGGGGCTCGCGGCGTCGCGGCAGGGCTTCCTCGCGTTCTTGGACCCCGCGTCGCTGGCGAGCTTCGGCGCGACGGGCGTGGCGATGCGCGGCCGGCGATCGCGCGGCGGCGAGAGCTCGCTGGTCGAGGCGGCCGCGGCCATCGCATGCCGCGAGTACTTTCGAGCGGTGCGGCCGGGAACGGCGCGGCCCGGCCGGGCCACGCTCTGCCCGGGCGACTCGTCGCTACTCCCCGCGCGGCGCGGCCACGACCTGCGGACGGTGCGCGCGTCGTGGCTCGCGCGGCTCGATGCCCTGCGGAAGGGCGTCCTCGTCGTCGTGGACTTCCTTCCGCAGCAGAAGTCCTCTCTCACGCCGCAGCAGTTGTCCCAGATGGACGACGACCAATGCCAGAGGATGCTGCAGAAACTACAGCTGTCCGACGCCGGCACGTTGCCCGAAATGCGCCAGCGCATCGCCACCGCCTTATCAACGGCGAAGCAACCCCGGGTCTGGGAGGTCGTGGACGGAAGGCGAGAACTCTTGTCGGAGCCGAAGGGCCTCGCCGCGGACTGCTTGCACGCGCCGGTGCAGTGGCTGTGCGAGCGGGCCGGGACGCTGCTGGGCGTGGCCGCGGCGCACGACCCCTTCAACCCGCAAGGCTTCTTAGCGGACGAGCGGGCGGCGCTGAGCGGCGTGCGGTGGGACCCCGCGAGCGGCCTCTGGTCCGACGCCGGGCTCTTTCCGAACGAAGAGTCGGTCAAGGGCAAGATCGACGGCCCCTTCAACCCGCAAGATGGAGGGCTCGATCATCTCAACTTTAGGCGGACGTTCTGCGTCGCGGCGTCGGGCCAATTGATCGTGGCGGTGACGGCGTGCCGAGCCCACGCGCATCCCATCGTCAACGCCCCATCGCCCCCGCCGCGGGAACAGCCCGATTGCCGCTCGTGGCTCGTGGCCATGTCGCCTCCAACGTACGATGCCGCCGAGTGGACCCCATTGCCTCCCTTGAAACCGTGCCGGCCCGTGAAGGAGTTAAAGCTTCTCACGGTCCGGGCGCCCGCGAGATCACCGCGCGACGAGGTTGCGACGAATTTGCAACTCGGGCCCCCGGCGGCAGCATTAGAACACGCCGATGTCGTCACCGAGCGCCGGGACGCCGCGCTGCGGTGGTTAGAAAGAAGGCACCGGCGGCGCGGCGCGGAGATCCTGGTCGCGGTGACCCTCGACGGCCCCACGTCCACGTCCCTCTCGCCTGGGGCCCCGACCAACAGCATTACGGTCTACGTGCACGACGAGGACGTCAAGGCGTGGGTCTGCGTCGCCAATCACGCGACGGGCCGCGACCTCGCGGGCGTGTGCGCGTGCGACGGCGCGGTGCTGCTGGATAATTTGGTGGACGCGGTCGCCCTGGACCTGGACACGCTCGCGTGGCGCGTGTGCCCCTCCCGAGTGGCGCCGCGGGACCATAAGTTTTTGGGCGGGGTGGCGTTGACGGCGCCCGACGGGTCCGCGTTGTTGTTGCGGGCGCTGGCGCCCGGTCTCGTGTGCCGCGTGCGGCGCGAGGACGTGGGCGACGCGGCGCCGACCGTGTCGCGGGGGGCGCCCCTCGCGGGGAGGGCGGCGTCGGTAGCGTTTAGCGCCGCTGGGGAGATGGCGGCCGAGGCGGCGTGCCTTCTGCCCATGCCCATCTAATCTAGATACATTGGGTACTTATAGCCGTCACAGACTACACCCGCTGCGGCGGAAAGTCGGCCCCCATCTCGGACCAGCCGCTAAAGGTCCGCTGGTCGCCTCCGAACTTCTTGAGCGGGTCGCGCTCGTCGTAGGGGTCGAAGTTGCGGGTGTCCATCGGGTCCCGGATGGGCGGCACAAAAGGAGCGCGCTGCGACATGGACGCTAGGCTCTTCCACTCGAAGCCCCGGAAGAAGGCGTGCTGTTTGACCGAATCCAGGCCGTCGCGGCCGTTGCCTAATCTGCAAGCCGGCGCGTCATCGAGCAAAGCTTTCACGAGATTCTTGCCTTCAGTAGGGAAGCCTCTAGGCCAGGTCTTGGCCTCCCCCAACACTTTTTTGGAACGCATAATTGTTCTGAAGATAGTCGACTGACTGTCATCCGCGAACGGTGTGCGACCCACTAACAGCTCATAAACTAAACACCCCAACGCCCACAAATCGACCGCCGTCGTGTGCCCTTCACTCCGCACGATCTCGGGAGCTAAATATTCAGGAGTGCCGCAAATCGTATATGTTCTATCTTGTCTAGTACCGCCGTCGTCCGTGAACGGTACTCTTTTCGCAAAGCCAAAATCGATGACCTTGACGTAGCCGTTGTTGTCCAAGAGTAAGTTCTCCGGTTTGAGGTCGCGATAAGCCACGCCCTTGCCGTGGATGTGCGCGAACGCTTCGATGACGCAACCTGCAAAGAATTTTGCCGAAGACTGCTCGAAGGCGCCGCAGCCGCCGCTTCTCAAGGCTCGCGTGGCGTCTACCTTCTCGTAAATCAAAGACCATAATTCTCCACCTTGAATGAGCTCCATCAACGTGTATAAACGATGCTCGTCCTGGTACGTCGCGATCAATCCTAGAACAAAGGGGTGGGCGCACTCGAATAAAAGGTCTTTTTCGGCTTGCACATTTCTTTCTTGATGGGTCTCCGCGATCTGGTTCTTTTGCATCGCTTTCAAGGCATAAAATTTGTTCGTGGGTGTGTGCACGACTAAGGCGACGCGTCCGAAGGTGCCCGTGCCTAGCATTTTGAGTCTTTGCAGGTCTTTTGCTTTCGGTCTTGCTGCTACTCTCTTAGCGTCTCTGGCGGCCTTCTTCTGTCTGACATCCTCCACTCCTGCTAAATATTTCTTGAACGAGTCTCTATCTAGGACGAGACACTCTAACGCCTCGGAGGCGACGACGTTGGCCTGGCGCGGCTCCGCGCTCAACAAAGCTCTTTCGCCAAAGAACCCGTTCGCATTTAACACACCCACCTCTTCCTCACCTGAAGGAGTGTTCTTCGTGACTCGAGCGGCACCCGCGTTTATTATATAAAAGCGGGAGCCCTTGTCGCCTTCCTTGACGACGTACTTGCCCTTCTCGAAGAGCTGGATGCGCATGGCATCCGCCAGCTTATCCAGGACCTGGTCGTCCAAATGACTGAGTAAGGGCACGCTCTTCAGGATGCGCATGCGCATCTGCTGCTGGATCAGGTCCCGGAGCGGCCCAAACAACCGCGAAAATTCGTGGGATGAAATGGCGAAGCACTTGGTGGGGCGCGTGGCCGTCACGGTGGCGTGCCGCGGCTCGTCGAGCATCAGGGCCATCTCCCCGAAGTAATCGCCCCTCTTCAGCGTCAGTAAATGCTGCTTGTCCTTGCCATTGCGTTTCGTGCAGTTCACTTCGCCGTCCTCGATGAGGTAAAAGTCGTCGCCGGGCTCGCCCTCCGTGACTATTTTAGAACCAGCGGCGAACTCGACCCTCTTCAAAGCGTCCGCGACTTTCTGGAGCGTGCCGCTGTCCAGGCCTTGCAACAACGGCACCTTCTTCAGGAAATCTAAGCGCCCGCGCGCCGCGCCCTGCTTCGAGCGCACGGCCACCCGTCGGAAGGTGGCGGCGTCGACGGCCCAGCATGTGCAGCTTTTTGTCGCTTTGATCGTCGCCGCCCGCACGCACGAATATAATAACGCCAACTCGCCGAAGCTCTGGCCCGGCTTGTATACGCCTACCGTCTCGCCTTTCACAATAATATCAGCTTCGCCTTGTGCTAACACGAAGAACTCGTCGCCGCGCTCGCCTTCCGTGCACACGTCCGCGCCTTCCCTAAAGGTCCGCTTGCGCATGCGGTGGATCACCTGGAGGATGTCGTTCGTACTAAGAGCGGAGAAGACGTAGTGGTCCTTCAAGGCGGCGACGAGCTGCTGCTTCTTGCCTTCAGACTTGGGCTCCGCGGTGAACGGCCTGTCGTCGTCGATAGAACTCGCGCTCCACAGCTTGGGGTTGGCCACGACGGGGGGGCGCTTCTTCTTGCGGACCCCGAGCGCTTCCAGGAGGCTCGCCATGCTTGGGACGCGCCTGCTTGGCGGAGAGCGTCGGCGGTTCTCGGCCGGTAGGGCAGCGCGCGAGGCGAGGCTTCGCCAAGTTGTTGTGCCGGTACTCAGGAAGCTTCCTTTGCTGCGCCAGCAGCAACCAGTCACTGAAAGGTACGGCGCAGGAGGCGCGAGTCTCGTGTGGTCTCCTCGACACTCGATTTTCTTGGCTTGTTTTTGCCCTTGAAAGATGTCTCCGATCGGCCGGGTAGCGCGCCTCGGGGCGCTGCAGCCCTGGGGACGTTTTTAGCTTGAATTGAAAATATTACGGGTTTTACAAACCAGCAAAATCGACCTCCAAACTCTTATTAAAAGGCGAGTGGTGGACCTACTCGCATCGCAAGCCTGCGTTCAGCCGTCGAAGTCGCATTTGGACCAGCGGTGCAGCGCAGAGTACTCCTGTGCACGCAGTCGACGCGTTATTACTGCCACAGCCACCAAGACCAGCACAAGCAGCCATCGTAAACACGCCACGGATCCAAAATGCCGCGCGACACGAGCCGCCCCAAGTCCCAGTGGTCCGTCCCCGAGGACCGATTAGGCAAGGTGGAGATCGGCACGGAGCGCGACGAGGGCTACGCCGGCGCGCACTGCCTGACCGTGGACGAGGCGGAGCGGATCGTGGAGAACTTGGAGGAGTTCGAGTTGCAGGACGTGGGTTCGCAACGGTGGCTCGAGCAGCACGGTCAGATCGAGAAGCTCAACCAGCAGGCCCACGCGTCCGCGCGCGACAAGTCGGACGAGTACGTGTTGGAAGCTTTCTTAACCTTCGACAAGTTGGGGACGCTCATTTATGATCTAATCCTCATCGAGGCCTGGCGCGAGCGCGTCTATCCGCTCTTGGTGGACCACCTCGTTGGTGGGGGCGAGAACGAAGCGACGCGAAGCCGGGCCATGCGGGCTTATTTCGTGCTCTACCACGAGGCTACCGTCGTCAATTTGTTGGAGTGCCTGTGCTACCACGCCCACGCTGTCGGGGCCGTCAAGGACGCGTCGTTGGATCTGACGGATTATTGTGCTAGGCGCTTAGCGGCGCTGCACTCGCGAGCAAAAGCATTTAGGGAGTTAAATCCAGCTCGAAACCCCACGGAGAAGCCCGCGGACTTCGCCAATAAACTTAAAGAAAGAACGGCGAAGGAGGAGCTCGACGAGCAGGCGTTGCAGATCGAATTCACCGTCAGTGTCAGTTGCGTCGCTCTAGTGAGGATGCTCGTGGAGCACGTGGGCGAGCTCACGGTGGCCGCCGTGTCACGCATCGTGGACAAGCACGACTTTTTACTGAGCGTCGTACCCTTGATCGAGCACCCGCCCTGGACGCGCGCGCGGCAAGACCAGGACGGCAAGCGGGTCTGGCAGAAACTGGACAACGGGGAGTGGTCTGATGTGGCCCACGACCGTTTGCTAGATGTGACGAAACTGGAGGCCCAGGCCTGGTTCGCCCTGTACTGGCTGAGCATGCACCAGGAGATCCGGAAACGGTATGGCTTCGACGCCTACCGGAAACAGACTTTGTTGCGGGCGCGACGCTTCGTGAACGACGTTTTATTAGATCAAATTCCGGTCTTAGCGGACCTCCAACGGTTCATGGACGAGCTCGCCATCGTGGCCGCGCCCGAGCCCACGGCCGTGAATGATCGGATGGGGCTCATGCAGCAGGTCGCGGCCTTCCAGGAGAGCATCTGCCGGAAGGCGGATTATGAAGCTTTAGCCAAGGCGCAGATCGAGGATATCTGGTCTAAGGTGTCGATGAAGGACGCGGACCTAACGAAGCTCGTGGATATTTACGCGGGCGACCACTTGCTCGAGGACGAGGAACCTTCGAAGCCGCTGGACCTGGACGCTCTACAAAAGGAGCTCGCTCAACAAGAGAAGGAGAACGTGCCCTTAGACGAGCAGGGCCTCGCTAGATTGTCGCGCGACGTGCTCAGCGTGTCCATCGAGGACGCCCGCGGCGCGTCGCCCGCCAAGCCGGCCATCAACGCGTCCAAGAAGGGCGAGTCCAAGGTCGTCAAGGCCGCGGACGGCAATTCGTTACGGAGAGAGAAGTGGGTCCTGGACCGGCCGAAGCCGGTAGAGGTCGACGATGCGTTGGCGGTCGTGATCGAGTTCGGCGACGGGACCGTGGAGCGCTTGGTGGGCAAGCAGCTCGGGTTACCGTCGTTACTGATACCGCCGCCGCCCAAGAGGCAGTGGCGCCAGATCGGCGCCGTCTCCGAGGGCCTGACCGCGCAGCTCCTGTGCGTGCGCGACGAGGTCGAGAACGCGGAAAAAGCGACCTACTTCCTCGAGGCGCTCTTCGTGTCGACGCCCATCTCCGTGGTCGGCGGGTTCCAGGCGCCGCCGCGGGACAGCGGGGCGATCGGGATTTTGTGAGCGTTCTCTCTCGGGAGGGTTCGCCCAGTTTTTGGTAAGATGATTACAGGAGTAGTTAAGCAAGGGTGGGAAACGGAAATAGAAGAGTCCAGGTGTATCATCGTGAAAAACAGTAGCCTGGAGCCGCCGATCGACCGGGCGGTTATCCAGTCGCCTGTTGGGCGCCGGCGAGGCGGAGCTGACAATAGTGATTCTCGTCGAAATTCTTCGGGTGGCCACCTTGGACGAGCGCGAACTCATCTAGAAGGCAGTAATGGAAGTGCCGCCTCAAGGCATTGTTTTCCTCCATACGTGCCGTCAGCTTTGCCACAATACCATCTTCTCCACTCCCGTCCCACTCCAGTTTAGAGAGAAAATGGTTATCGCTGCGCAGACTGTGTAATTTCAGAGTACTGATCAGCTCGTTGACAGGTGGTGCTGAATTTGTAAATCCTGGATGAACAGCCGCGATGGCTGTAGAATAAGCTGTTACATTACCATGCTAAATTCAAATTTCGAAGCAACAAGGCGCCCGAGCATCGTGTATATCAGGTCTAGACCCAATTTATTCCCATAATTCTTGCAATTGATGATCAAGTGATTACGTCGATCGCCAGAACCCCTCACGGTAAATGGCACACACACAATGTCCCTGCCGCGGTCGTGGGAAGCTCCAATGACCTTGACGCTCGCGAAATCTTGATTCCAGATGAACATCATGAACCACGCCATGAAGCGTTCGAACCGAGCTCCTTTTGCTCTAGTCCGGTTCACAGAATCTTCAGCTTCGACCCGGAACCATATTCGCGTGAGTTCAATCAATTCCTCAATAGAGGGCGTTGCGGCGAGGGCGGGCGCGGGTGCGGCGAGCGCGGGCGCTGCGGGCAGCTCAGATGCTGGGGGTAGCGTCGCGCCGGTTTCACCTCGTCCTCGTCCTCCGCCTCGTCCTCGGCCTCGGCCTCGTCCTTGTCCTCCGCCACGACCTTCACGTCCACCACCACTTTTATAAACTGTGCATGAACCTATGGTTTCTTGACCGGCTTTCGCAGTAAATTTGTACCCCGTCTCATTCACAGGATCAAGGTCCGTTACACAAAGCCCGACCCATTCTTGATCTTGTGGTAATCCAGTGAAATCTCTAGTGAGCGTGACTCTACCGCCGACCGTGGGCACACAAGTTAGCGTTACCGCGGCTACGCCATCGGAGAGCTTGGCCTTTAGCCAACGGGTCTTGCCATCGCTCGGCCCGGTTTGACCAGGAAACAATTTCCGCTTCTCCTTTATTCTTGTGACAACCTGGAGCCGATCATTCCCCTGTTTTGCTCTTTTTGCTGGCGGCTGCCCAACCTGCTCTGCCATTTGTTCGAGCGTGGGGCGCTTCCAAACGTCTCAGCGCTGCAACCAACCAGGTCCCACTGCGTGCTTCAAGTCCACCGGGAACCAACGGCTAAGCTCTAGTAGGCGCCCGCGACGCACGCGCTCGACTCAATGGAGCTGATCTCGATGCGAGCAAAAGCGTGCGGGGCGCGCCGCGCGCAGGTCTGCGACTATCAATATAAGTACGAAGTTAGACGGCAGTAGGGATATGAGGAGAAGGACAGGAGTAGCGAGAGCACGGGAAACCAAATCACCCGCCCACCGCGCGGACCGAGCACACGTGCCCCTTCTTCGGCTGCCCGCACTTGCCACAGCAATACGTCTTCCGAGTCTTCGCACGCTTCGGCGCCGCTACCCACTCGACGGGCACAACGTCGTCCGCGTCGAGCCACTCGTCGGACTCCGTCCGGTCCCGCTTCGTCGGCGACGGCACGTCTTCGAGTGTCTCGTCGTCGCTGTCGGGCGTCGTGACGTGACCATCGTCCAGGCTCAAGGCCTGGCTGAGATCAACGAGCTCCTCGTCAGCCGGTGCGGCGGGCGGCGGCGCGGGTGGCGGAGGAGGCAGCGCGGGCGCGGGCACCACCGGCGCCACAAAAATGGGCGCCGCAAGCGCCCGATTAACAACGGACCCGCGACTATCAGCGTACGCCCGCACGCCGAGCAACAACCGATACGTCTCGCGGCGCGCCGGCGTGTCGAAGACGTGCATCGACGGGTCGAAGAGGCGCGCCGTCCCTAGCACCACGCATTTCTTTTTGGCCCGGGTCAGCGCAACCACAATCCTACACGCGTCGTACACAAAATCTAATTCCACGCCGTCCTCGTCGCCGTTAAGATCCAGACCCACTAAGCAAACGATGACCAGATCCCGCTCCCGGCCCTGCATGCAATCCACCGTATCGACGGTGCAATGCGCCGCGAGCGGGCCGAGCGCCGCGCTGACCGCCAACCGCTGCGCGTGGTGCGGCGTCACTAGAAAGGCCCCGCGCGCTCGACTCGTTCCGGTCGCGGCGGCGTCGTAGGCGCAGACGAGGCTCGCGCAGTGGAACGCCTCGGCCGCCCGCAGGTCCGCGAGTGGAGCACCATTCCCCGCGAGTTCGACGATCACGAGCGGTAAAGCTTCGTCCAGGACAGTCGCGTCGGCACCCGTAAAACTAAGAGGCGAAGTAGGTCGTGCCACGCGCCGGCAGGTACAACCGCCCGCGCTGCAGATGCGATAGCCCGGGTAGCCCAGCGCCGTCTCCGTAAAATTACATAGGTGCGGACACATCCGGTGGTTCTCGTCGAGCCGGCCCAGGCACGAAGAATTGTGCAGCTGGCGCACCGCGAGGTCCAAGATCGAAGCCCCCACGTCCGTTTCCTCCGGCAACTGCGTTCGGATCGTGGGCCGCATCTGCTTCGAGTCCCGCAAGATCACCAGCCGCCCGCGCTCGGGGTCCAGCGCCTTGATGGCGAGCGCGGCCACCGAGGGTAACATCTGCGACGCCTCGTCGATAAGTAAAACGTTGAACCTTCCCTGCACCGTCTCGGCGGCCAACACCTTCCCGGCGCGGTGCGTCGTCGCGCCGACGACGACGCAGCCCTCCACGCCAAAAATCTCGGTGTCGACCTTTTCGGCCGTGCCCGCGAAGACGTCGAACGCGTGGCGGTGGCGGAAGCAGTTCTTTGGCCGCGGCGCCGGCCGCGAACGCTTTCAGCTCGACGGCATCGTCCGGGCGCAGACCCGGTAGCGCGCACAATCGACCGCGGCTCGCGGCCTGCTTCTCGCACGACGCCCGGAAGTTGCACGTTCCGCAGGAGGTTCGTAGGACCCAGTCGTCCGTGTCCTCCTCGAAGGACCGCGCGTGCGCGTCCGCCGTCAGCAGCGCGCTCACCTCGTTCGCCAGCATATCGCGCACCTTCTTCTGCAAACCGGCGACCTCGAAGATTTGCGGCGCGGCCCGCGCGGGCAGCCAGACGCCGCCGACGACGCACACGCCCGGCACCGCCGCCATAAAATCAATGCGGCCAAAGGCCACGTCGATAAGCATCGTGTACAATGTGACCTGGATCTGGTGTTCGAGCTTGACGCGCTTCGACGCCTTCGCGTCGATGACCACGAGGGAGCGCCGTCCCAAGGCGTCCGGGACGACGAGCACGTAGTCTACGAGCGCCCGCGACAGCGAGACGTCGCCGCGGTCAAAGGCGTCCAAGAGGCCGAGCGCTGCGTAGACGCGCCGCTCACCGGATAAGCCCCCACTCGGCCCGATGCGCTCCCCAATCAACTTTACGTTCAGCGCCGGCTGAAAGAGCGCCGTCCCGACCGGCGCCTCGCGGAGGTGATGGAGCGAGAGCGCGTCGTAGGCCTCCTCGAACCGCACGCCGTTGCGCGGTAGGGTGCGCGCCTTCTGCTCGACGTCGACCAAATGAAACGTGCGCGGCACCTCCGCGGCGACCTCGGATCTAAACCAGCTCTCGCATGCAACGCCGACGGTCTCGAGCTGTCCGTTCAGCCACATCTCGTGGTCCGACCCACGGCCGCTGACCAGCGACACCATGGAGAGCGCTGCCGCCGCCTCGGAGACGTCGCGGTCCGTGGGACCGCCCGGGACGATCGCGGCGCCGCTGTCGAAGGCTTTCGTGGCCGTCGACCCGCGAGACGCTTCCGTCGCCCGGACGCGGTAGTCCAGGCCCGCGTTGCGCTTCGCGAGGCGCAGCAAGACGCGCGGGCACCGGTAGTGGATGTAGACGCCGAGCGTCGAGGGCGATAGAACAAACCGCGCCAGGCGCCGCGTCGACGGCGTCGCAGGAACTTGCTTCAGGTCCGCGACGGTCTGGCGCCTCGCTCTCTCGAGGCCGTCGACGAGCTGGGTCGCGCGCGCCACGAGCGCCGGCACGGTCGTCGTCTCGCGGACGACCCGGACGATCAATCCAAAACTCTCGTCGCGCGCCACCAGCGGCCGGTCGCGCAGCGCCTCGAGCGCGGCTACTTGTTTTGCGTCGGCCGCGCCCTTGACGTTCGCGAGCCAGGCCTCGTCCGAGGCCGCGGCGGCGGTGGGTGGCAGCGACGGGACCGGCGGCGGTGTGATCACGGCGCGGCGCGGTGCGGGCCGCGGCTGCGGCGTCGTCGGAGGCACTGCTGGTCGCGGCTGCGCCGGCGCCGGGGCCCTGGCATGGACGCGCGCCGACTTAACGCACGCCATGTAGCCCCAGTCTTTGTTAAAGTTGGCCGACGTCTTGTCCATGGCCGCATAGCATCGCAGGGCGTTTCGCTGCACATGCGGAGGGTCGCCCGCGATTCCGCGCGCATCGAGGAAGCAGCTCTCGCTCGGCCTCACGGCTGCCTCCAAAGCATCGTACGTCGCGCGCGCGCCGGCGCAGATTGTAGCCATGGGGCTGCGCTGGCCGTGGTGCGTTCTGCGGCAGCGATGGAGCTTGCGCGCTCTCGCTTCACGGGGTGCTGCGGTGAGAGCGTCCCCCGCGGACGATTCCGCAAGCGTGCGCGTACCCTATTTGAATTTGAAAAGGAAGCGCTTTTCTTAGAGGGAGTGCACGGGGGGCTGTCCAGGGCTGGGGGGAGGCAGCTTTCCGGCAGCCAAAAAAAATTTAAGCTCTCGATTTTGGACGCGAGCTACCCGCCGCCACTTTGAAAGCTCGCACGCCTCCAAAACGACAGGCGTTCGCCAATGCGTGCGCTGCCCACGCCACCCGATCTCATCGCGCCGGGCTGCCGCGTGACCGCCGTGAGCTGCAACGCTGAGCAATGCGCCGCGGCCTTCAGCCTGCCGCGCTCGCGGCCAGAAGTGGTAGTCTGGTCGCGTGATGGGGAGTCCACGTCCTACGTCGCGCCGGAGTCGCGGACGGTGACGGCGCTGGCGCTGCCACCGGACGCGTGTGAGACGATTGTT